>Ga0209324_10001769_pt1 | contig 14983 bp, 8 predicted proteins | sample Rifsed19ft3_FD_184015 | JGI IMG/M metagenome (GOLD analysis project Ga0209324, IMG submission 184015) | Soil microbial communities from Rifle, Colorado, USA - sediment 19ft 3 (version 2) | ecosystem: Environmental > Terrestrial > Deep subsurface > Rock core/Sediment | place: Rifle, Colorado...
GCGGGGTCTACGGCTGGTTTTTCCGGTCCATCCCCGATAACATCCCCACCGATGGATGCCTGCAACATGGGAATCTTACCCTTCTCTATCTTGGTATCTCTCCGCAGGCCTCACCCGCAAATGGCCGCCCCCCCAGCCGCCAGACACTCCTCCACAGGATCCGGTACCACATGCGCGGGAACGCGGAAGGATCTACCCTCCGCCTCACTCTCGGATGTCTGTTGCAGGAAAAACTGGGAATCGAACTGCGGCGCGTCGGAAGCGGCAACCGGATGACCTTCACAATACCCGGGGAGGAAAAACTGTCCGCCTGGCTGGACGAAAACGCCTTCGTCTGCTGGTACGTGCATCCACGTCCGTGGGAACCCGAGGAAGAACTGATCCGGACGATTCTGCTGCCGCTAAATCTAAAGGGGAACTACACCCACCCGTTTCATCCGGTGTTGTCCGCAATCCGCCACAAGGCAAAGGAGAAGGCCCGGTCGCTTCCTGTTGTCGCAAGGTAAGGCAGGAAGCACATTCCCAAGGCATACTACTTACTGCCGACCGGATAACATTGACGAAGTGTCTCGTAGATCAGATTAACGATTACTGCCTTGGCACGATAGGTATACTTCAGGTCAAGTAACTCGTCGGCATGATCAGCCCACTTCTGGAAGTAGCTGCCGTCCGCGACAGATGCAACCCCGATCGACGTGATCCCATTCAGAATCTCGTTTTCCTTTTTTGATAGTCCATCAAAGAAGTTTTTGATGTCGGATCCCGCCTTGTCGACGACTGCCTCCTCTGCAGAAGGCGCCTTTACAAGCGATTCCAGAAGGATCTTGACTTCATCCGGCTCATTCAGCGATCTCACCAGTTCATGCAGATCAATTTTTGAGAGGATTTCATGGAAATGTTCTTTCTCCTTCTCCGCCAAACCGGAAAACCTCTTCTTCAGATTCCTTATTTCACCTTCCCGGTTGGACACCATGTGTTCCAACCGCCGAATCACCGTTGCCTGTTTCTCAATTTCCCCCTCAAGCCGGTGCGTTTTGTTCAAAGCGCTATCGAGTTTTTCGGTATACTCCTTCTCGATATTCTTCGCCATCTGCGCCGCAACATCCACTCCCCCTGTTTTCTTTTCGAGCTGCTTTCGTATCCGCTGGTTTTCTTCCCTGAGCTTTTGAACTTCCCCTGCAAACTCCCTGTTTTCCACCGTCAGCCGATGTGATTCCTTTTGGTCAACAAATGCGATCTGCTTTTCTCCGACACGGAGGATCTCCGGATCTTTCTGTTCCCCTTCGTTGAGCGTGGAAATTCGCATCAGGACAGTCTTCTGCTCCTCCGTGAAGACGATCGGGCTGAAGTGCATGAAATACAGCGCATGGTCGCTTTCCAACGCGGTAACAATCCTTTCAAAAAGATCATCCGGCATTACAAATTTTCCACTTTCAACCCCGTGTTCCTTTGCCCATCCGGGATAATCCCTGTAAAAAGGTTCGATTATGTCGAGATATTTCCTTTTGGTATCAAGCCATTTAATGAAAATGTTCTCCCCGTCACCATCCTTGTGAGCTGATGCAATCAGATCGACCATCCTGTTCTTGTTCTTCCTGCCTGGTTTGAAACCTCCTCTCTGGAATTCTTCATAAACCGCTGGTTTTAACACCAGGATCTTATGCAAAATATTCCAAGGGATCTCGTGGATCATATTCTTGAGAATTTTCATACGCCTCTCAACGAATTCCTCCGGTTCTGCAGGCATATCGCCTCCCTCGGCCGCTATTGCCCAACGAAAATCAGGGGATCATCGGGATCGAGTATTCCTTCTTCATAATCCTTGCGGCTCTTGCGATGATCGTCCCGATCTGGCGTTGAAATACGTGGAACAGGATATTGTTATAAAACCCTTCCAGCCATTCCCTCTCAGAGGGAGGCGCCAACATTCTTGCCCTTGCCAGTGCGTCCCGCGCCAAAAAGTATTTCCCGGCTCTGAACGAGGACGACGCAGCCCTCTTCAGGCTTTCATAATCCTCGGCCAGAGTGATATCTTCCGGCTTGACCGTCCAAGCATCACCGTACTCATGTTCCGGTGAGTTTCCCGCCACGTCCTGAATCACACCGATTTTTATCACGAGTGCCTCTGCTCCGCGGGGCCCACCCGTTCCCAAACTGACCGAGACCGGCACGTCTACGTGCTCGTCGCCGTCGCACGCTACATCGGCCCTAACGATCTCTTCTCCTTTTCCTGTTGCCTTTCCGTCAAAGATCCTTACCCTTAGGCATCCCTCCTCCGGCCCCCTGTAAGCGAGCCTGCCGACCACGCATCCACCGACGAGATACTCCTCGAATTCGACAGCGAGGATTTCCACCTGCGAGATGATGTCAAAGGAAGTATTTATACGTCCTGCGGAAACGGTTACGTTCGTATTTCTTTTCCTGCAACATTCCAGCAGTTGGCCCAAGCTGGAAATCATCAGCCCGCCCGACCGCTCGAACACGATAGGAAACCTCTTTTTGTCCACAATGGTTGACGGCTCTTTTGTATCCTCACTTGAAACGATGAGATCCAAACCTGTCAATTCGTGTCTCGAAATAGTTCTTGCCTGTTCCGTTTCCCCGGAAGCACGCCTTCCGAACCTGGACCCTACGACCCGAGGGGTCAACTGAACCGGAATCGAGGTCGAGATATCTGCAAACTCCAGTTCACCTGTATATAACCTCTCCGGCAGGTTCCACATTCCATCTATCCAGTCCGGACGCATTGTGGCTCCACTCCTGCCCCTTCTGTCCCTCAAAGGCACAACCCGCCGTTCACTGCGGGATCCGCAAGCGACGTTCAACACAACATCTTCGCCATCAGCAAACACGGTCGGGGGGATGACGCGGACGTCTGGCAATAACCAGAACCGTGTCGACGCAATTGCCATATTCTTGGAACAAAGGGAGATCTCCACGGAAGCATTTCCCCCGGAACGCTCGTTCCAGGCACCTTTAATTATGGAAGCTACGTCATTGCCATCAAACCTTGTTCCCCGCCCTTCTTCATGCCCCAAGGGACCTGCCTTGTAGCGGGTCATGAGAGGGTCACCATCGTTGACAACAAGGTTCCAGAAGAATTCACCCGCGGTACTACCCGCAGGAGCAGGAAACAGGACCATCTCAAATTCTGAAGGTTTTTGTCCTTGCGCTTCCCTGTAAATCAGTACCCCCGGCTTTTCCGAGGTCTTTTTATTGAGAAACAGTCTGTATTCAAGGCATTTCTCAAACCCCCAATGTTTGCCAGCAACGGAAACGGAACAGGGCTTTGCGGAATCCACCCATTCAAGCCTGTAAACCTTGTATTTTCCTGTCGTCGCCTCTGCGGTTACTTTCAGATTGTTAGTCGCGGGTCGGTCTCCGTTGGATGTACTGGAGTCATAGAGAACAAAATGTTTCCCGCCAAACATGGAAGGTGTCCCGAGCTCTGTTGGTCTGAACTGCCAGTGACCGTAAGCAGAGAAAAGCATACTTTCTTCCAGGATTACTTCATAAACGATTTCCCTTCCCCCTGCCGACACCGGTTTCATGGAATGACCCAGGGCAGGGTAAAATCGCACCTTGCCCGGCTCTGGTTCCTTTATAAGGAAAATGAACTCCGATGCAAAACCAGCTCCCGTTTCGTCTGTCTTCACGGTAAAGATCGGCTCTGCACCAAGGCTGGTCAGGAAAAGAAGTTCCCGGGACACCAGCCCGCCGGACCTGATCCTGAATCCAGGAATGAAAATGGCCAGATTATGGGTATTGCTACGGGGAGAGGAATAATGCCTGAGCTCCGGGAAGCAGCGGGCCCCGTCCTGCGAAAATATCGTCTCCCTGACGCGTGAGTTTGCCGTGGAAAGATCAACCGACATAGCGGGCTGGAGATCCACGGAGAAAATGTTCCCGGAAAACGTGGGACCCGCCTCCGGATTTCTTGTGTAAAAGGGTCTGACAAGGTCAGGTCTTTCCTTCCCGTTTACCTTGGCCGTAATTGCAACTCTTGATTTCAGCAACACTCTCCCACCGTAGCGAATTACGGTGTCAAAGGGTAGACGTTCGAGGTCACCCGGAGAGTAACTTGTATCCGGTACGCAGTAAAAACGGACATCACCGAGACCGTGCTCCCCGTAGATGAAATCCATATACTGGTTTGTCCGTGCCTGGGCACCGGTTGGCAACCGTATCCTTGTGCCCGGCAACTGACCTGAAAGGATAACCGCCAGCTTTTGCGGGGTAATTAACCCCGCGAGCTTTTCGTATAACGCTTTTAGCTGATTGCGATCCCTGAGGATTTCCAGCAGGTCAATACCGCACCCCCTGTAGATCTCCTCTACGTGATTCTCAATTCCATCAGAGAAAAGGCTCTCCGACGCCTCTATGTACTGGAACACCCTTGAGAGCTTGCTGATCGTGAGGGCAAACGCCTTGCTGAATTCCGCTGCCCCCTCGCAGAGTCGCCGGAACCTCTCCCTTTCGATTATGGGCAGGCCAGCCAGTTCATCCGTACTGTCAAGAACGGATCTAACCAGCTCTTCTGTGTCCTCGTATTTCCGGAAATACCTCCAGTAGATCGTGAAGAAGTCGATGATTTCCTTGGCGCGCCTCTTCGGGATCCCGCTTTCAAGGACTAGGGACTGGATAAATTCCCTCCGCCCGGTCTTGACGAGTTCAACTCCCTCCTGGCGGAACCCCTTCTCCCAGATCCAGTCATAAACCGTATAATCAGGCCCCCACTCCATGTACTTTCCGTAAACTTCCCAAAACTTCCCTACGTACTCGTCCTTGATGAGTTCACAGATTCCGGCGATCGCAACAACCCTGGCTTTTTTCTCGTGCCTTTCTATTTCGTTGTTGTATCGCCTCCACTGAAGGGTCCGGTGTACCCGGAGCATCCGGGTCTTGTACTCTCCCAGGTCAAGTTCCTCGAACCGGACTCTGGCCGGTACCGGGCGATTAAGCGCCTCATACTCTGATATTCGTTTCTTTCGCGCCTCCTGGATAACGGTAAAAAGGTCGTCTATCTCCCTCCTGAATTCCTCAACCGGGGTTATTAATGGGAGTGGTGGCACGATAATGACCGCTCAGGGCGAGGAAATTTTCCCGGCATATTCCAGTGCCAGTTTTTCGTACTGGGTTTTGGCTTTCTCGTTGATCAGGACTCCAAGCCAGGCCATACCCCTTGAAAGACCCACGTAATTCAGTTGACGAGCTGCTTGGGTATCGAGTTCCTCGATGTCTGTCACCACGAGGACTTTTGCCTCAAGCCCCTTGAAACCGTGGATGGTGCAGTGACTGATGGTTTTTCGCCCGGAAGCGGGTAAATCTCCCTGAAAATCCACAATGGATATATCCGCGACCTTCTCGTGTTTCCCGAGCACTGATCGCTCCCTTGTAACAGGGGTGAGGATGACGATGTCCCCCGGCCGTATACCGCTCCCGAGAAGGCGCCTCAGCATATTTTCAAGTTCGCGGAACTGGTGCTTTGCATCCCGGTAAAATACCGGTTCCACTATGTCTCCACCCCGCAGAATGCATTTAGGTATTTCTGTTCCGGATGCAAGGCTCGTGAAATATCCGATGGACTCGGTGTTCCGGCAGTTCTTGCTCAGGCGCAGGAATACCGGAGCATAGTCCCTGAGATCAATGTCGTATACCTCTCCACCCCTGTTGAAAATGTTTTGCAAATCGTCCTCGACCCACAACCACTCCCCTTTTTTCATACCGCCTTTGATAACCCAGTTCAGAATCTCGAGGTAGCCCCTGTACTTGAGATCCTGCCCCTCGTCGACCACGAGAGCATCGAACGGCGCCTCCTCCCCTCTTGCAACAAAGGCCTCTGCAAAAGCTTCGGGGTACTTTTGCCTGTAAAGAGTGTCCCCCTCGGCTCCCTTGATGAAATCCCCCATGCCGGCATTTACGATCACATCCCTTGCATAGGAATGGAGCGTGGAAACCCTGATGCAACTTTGCAGACCATCTTTCTCCAGAATCGCGCGGACTCTGCTTGCCAGCAACCGGTTGTAGCAAACGTACAGGACTTTCCGGCCGCCCTTGGCAGCCCGCCTGACCATCTCGACAGCAATTACGGTTTTCCCCGTTCCTGCCCTTCCGTGAACCACGACCCGGGGGTTTTCGCCGATCTGGTCCAGGACCTCGTACTGTTCTTCTGTCAGACGCAGGAGCTCCTGGAAAGCATTCTCCACGGACACGGATAGCGATGGAACAAAATCGAATTCTCCACGCAGGAACATTACCAGGGCGGTCATTTCGTGAACGCTCATCCGGGCAGGAACAATACCGCCTGTCACCCGTGTTATTTCGCTTTCAGAATAGTCGAACTGTCCACGGACAACTGCCGACAACGGTGTTCCACGAGCTGCAATATCTACAAGGCGATTCGTGTCCCACTCCGGGGATTCCCGTGAAAATTGTATGTCAGGGAAGAAAACCGAGTATCCGAAGATTGCCCTTGCCTGGGCGCTTTTCTTTCCGAACCGGGTTTCGATCGACCTCTTGAGTGCATACATATTCGAGCTGGCCTGCTCAAAAGGGGACTCCCTCTTGTTGTGAGCATCGTTGTACCGGTCCGTATAGGTCCACAGCCCATTTTTCAGCTCAACCCTTCCCCCCTTGACCTCGATACAAAGTGCACCCCTGTTGCTGATTACCACGAAGTCGATTTCTGCGCGGAGTTTCTTCTGGTGTTTTGCCAAACTGAGGGAGTGCAGAACTGTGTAGTCCGCCGGAAGTTCGTCTCTGAATCGCGAAAACAGTTTCCTCTCCGCCCCGCTCTTGCAGTCAACGTGAACATAGTCCGGAATCATCCGGGCCATCTGGTCACCCTTCCGGGGCGTGTATGACTTCCTTCACCTTGCCTGTTCCCCTATGGGGTTGCACTAAAGAACCCGGCCTCCGGGCGGTCGGGTCTCCCTATCAGGAGCCCCCTGTCCAGGTAGCAATTCCTGAGCTCGCAAGCCGTCTCTGGTAAAAGTGCGCAGGTATGACAGGCAGCAAGGTTCAGGGAATTCAATCCCTGCCCATCAGACTCGATACACAATGGGTCACCGGAACACCACCTTGCCTGCTCAATCGCTCCCGCCAGCACTTCTGAGAACCGTGCCGGCAACCCCTGCCTGACGAGCCCGCCAAGACTCCCCTCGGAATCCGTGGTCGCTGTATAAATCAGCAACCCGTGCATCCCGGCCGATCCTTCTTTCCCAGGTCCAACATAGAGTCGCTCCCGAAGCGAGGAACTGGAATAACCGCAATCAATCGTCAGACGTAGAATCAGCAGATGGGAAAGGGTGTGAATCAATACGAACTCGGGAGTGACCGGAGTGTCATGCACCCAGAATCCGGTATCTTTCAGTGCCTTCCGGATTTTTTCAATCTTCCCGATCCGTTGCGCGATGAAATCCGATTGTTTTTGCTTCCACCTCTCGATGGCGTTTGCGTCCAGCTCGATAAATATCCCCTCCCCCCTCACTTCCATGCCGGGCAACCAATCAGTGTCCTCCCTGCTGATTCTTGCCCTCATAGGCCCGTTCGGATCGATCCTATTGAATGCAACGAGTGCGCTTACTTCTCGTAGCCGGTCCACAAGAACGACGCGGGAAAAAAGTAAGGAATACGGTGGGGGTATTTTCTCGGCCCTGGCGCAGAAATCCCCACGGGTTTCAGGCTTCCCGGGGTAGGAGAGGGCGAGATACTCCTCTGCCCGTAAATCTCCCGAATCCTCTTTACTGAAGAACCCCTCCCTCTCTCTCAGGGCTCTGATTACCAGAGCCGGATCCATCTTCTCTCCAGCTCTTGCCAACAGCTCAACAACCGCCTTTGACAGGGCTTCGGCAGGGACATATTTCAGCGCTGTCTCGTGTTGACGCAAGAAGGAATTGAGGCGGTTTGAGAACGGGGGGATGGAAATCGCGGATTCAATAACCGGGAAATAAACGCTGGCAGATCCTCTCTGGAGGACCTCCGGGGAAAGATCACATCGTTCCTTGTCGCGTAGCCAGGGGCGTTTACCGAAACATTTCGTTCCTGCCAGACCCCCCTTGCCGAATATCCCACCGAGTGACCTTCGGGCATCGCAAGTCTTGCACATAACTACAACACTCGAAAGTGCAGTGGAACGGCCCGTGGAGCTTATTTTCAACCTCGGCTTGTCGCAATCTGCCCCCTTGTGGACCCACCAGGACCAGGGAAAATCGTCAATATGCCCGTTCCGGCAGGCCACAACCAGACGGGCCGGGACGAGGGGGTGCTTGCCCCTTCTGCTGGAACAGGATTCACATATCTTTTTCTCGACTCCGCCAAAGTCATTGTAGTGGGCGAGAGTCTTGCACTTCGGGCAGAATACCCACTTCGGGAACCTGAAACACGGTATGTTTGCATCCCCGGGGTTATCGGATACCTTGGGCCGACGGAAACGGTCAACTCCCAGTTTTTTCTCAAGGCGCTCCTCCCGGATCTCTTCCGTTCTATCGATCTTCCAGAAATCCAGTCCGGCGACTGTAAGTGAAAAATCAAGCGCGTCATATATGGAGCCGATACCGAAGGTAGTAATCAACTGACTTCTGTGAAGTTCCCCGACCCTGCTGCCCATGTCAGTTTTTCTCCAGATACAGCCCGGCGCTCGGGTCGATATTTCTCAGTGAATTGAGTGTCGGGAAGGATTCTGTGGCGCCATCCTGTTCTTCCGCAAATCTGAGCAGGGATATTTTCTTCATGGAGCTATAGGGCAGGTCTGCGCAGGTGCCGACCAGTGACTGCCACTTCTCGACGATTGCTTCCAGATCTTTTCCGGTTTGGTCGAGTTCCAGAGGATCGATCTGCTCTACCCTTTTCATTATGGCGGACAGAATTTCCTTCACCTTTGCGTTTCCGGGGACAAACCGGATGGCCGCGTCGTTGTCCGCCATCCCCGGCAGGAGGTGGCGGATGAGTGTCACAAGAACGGCATGAAGGCCCCGGTCTCTGGACCGGCTGGAAAACGGAGTGACACTGGTTGCCTCCACCTCGCTGTAGAGGTGACCGTGATATGTGTTAAACCGCTCGTAATGTGAACGGTCACGGGAACGGGTCCAGTTGTAGATCGTGACCACCAGACCGGGGAATCTCCTGCCGATCCGGCTTGTAGCCTGGATATATTCAGAAGTGGATTTCGGCTGACCGACAACCCCCATGATCCCGAGCCTCGGAACATCGAGCCCCACAGAGATCATATTGGTTGCCAGAACCACATCGAGTGGACCGTTGTCCGGATACGAGTTCTTTAGTGCCTTCCTCACAAAGTCAAGATCGGAATCATTCACACGACTGGTTATCTCCTCGATAATCTCAAGTTCCCTGCTTCGCGAAGGGTCGCCATCCCGGACAGCGCAGAACCTGAGGTAATCCTGAACGTCATCCTCTACCTGTCTCCTCGCCCCGCCCAGTTCCCTCATGCTGTTGAAATAGCCAACCAAGGTCCAGTAAGGGTCCTTGACCTTTTCGTCGAGCTGGGAAACGGAAACACCGTGAAGCAAACACGCAAACGTGCGGATCAGGGCTGTGGTCGGGCTAAGGCTGGGAGCAAAGACACCCGCATAAAGACGGGCAGGCTTCTCCTTATCCTCCCGAGCAAAGAACGAATCGCGGTAGTCCAGACACGGTTGAGGGAACTGTCTCATGCCGCGGCAAAACAGGGATCTGATTTGGCTCTGCGCGTTCCGGATTGTGGCAGTCGAGGAGATAATCTTTGGAGGGTGGCCGCCAGCCCCCTTGCAAAGCAGATCGATAGCCACCTCATAAAGACCTACGAGCGTACCGAGGGGACCGGAAATCAGGTGCAACTCGTCCTGGATGACAAGGTCTGGCGGAAGCGTCCTGCCGTCCGATCCGAAAATGAACCCCGCCTCCTTCTTCCACGGAAGTCTGGCGAACTTGTCCACCGTCCCGATGATGATAGATGGTCTTTCCCTGTAAATATCCTCGTCCACACCCCATACAGGTATCCCTGTCCGGAAGTCACATGCCCCGTTTGGGCACCGGACCCTGAGTCCCTTCGGGGTCCCGGAAATGGTGTAGTCTGCAACTCCCAGGTCAGTGCCGCACCATGGGCACTCCCTCAGTTTGACGGGACTCCCGGATATTTTGACATCCTCTCCGGAGGAAAGCTTTTTAAGGGCCTTTTTAGCATCGTCAAGATCGTTGGGGGATGCTCCCCCTCCCACCCAGAGGCCGATACTTATCGGAGTTGTACCGGCAAGCTTGCCTCCGGATTCCTTTCGTACCTTTTCGCATGAGCAGGCCAGAAGGGCACCGCGGTAAAACTGGTCCACCGTAAGCAGCCTGAGGGTGTATCTGGTCAGCACAGCCGTGCCGCCACCCCTGTGGGGACTGTCCGCCCCTCTCAGACGCCTCAGGAAAAGAATGAACGCGGTCAGCCCAAGATATGCTTCCGTCTTACCGCCGCCGGTGGGGAACCACAGCAGGTCAACAATCTCACGGTCAACTGACTCGACGTTTGATACAGACTCAAGGCACTGGAGAATAAACGCGATCTGGAAAGGGTACCAGGAGTGCGAATCATCATACGAGGGTCGTCTGTCAGACGGTTTTCCTGCATTCATCCAGGATGAATGGGCGAACTGGTAAAGCATCGCCCTGTGGGCGAGCTTGAATGCCTCACAAACCTGAGGGTCCTTCCTGATCAATGCTATACCGGAACGGATCCTCCCCAGGGACTCCTTGCAAAGTTCCACATGCCTTTTTGCAGCTTCAACGAGATCCGCCGGGATCCCAACACCTTTTTGGGTCTGATTTTCGATCCATTTTTCATAGCTCGCCGGAATTGTATCGAATAGCCTGGAAAGTTGCTGTGCCTCGGAATCCGCAATCTGCCTGATTCCAAATCGCGGGGGACCTTGGTCGCGGGGGGCAACCATGGCAAATACCGGGTGATTAGGAACGAAAGAGGACTCGATCCGGCCTGCCTTACCCTCGGACTCGTCTGCCCAACTGGCCGAACACCCGTGCCCGATTGCGTAGGAATTCACTGTTCTGTAAAGCAGACGAATGGAATCGGCTTCCTTGTTACCTTGGCCCTCGAATGTAACCCTTCGATCCAGAAAAGGTCTGTTTTTACTGCTGCCCGATGCAGAGATGTGTACCTGGAAAAAGCATTTTTTGCATCGGTCATCAGGAGTATCCGCGCCGGAAATCTGTTCGTTGACCAGGGACAAGGTAACGGGCCTTATCCCCTTGTTGTCAGGAGTCCTTGCCCTGCACCTCAATATCAACCCTGGGACAACCACATATGCCTTTTCACCCGGGGTATTGACCGGAATGCACATGCTCCATTCGACTCCGGTTCTTTTCCATGATTTTCTGCCGTCCCTCTCCTTAGCCCGGGTTTCGGCCGAACGAAGTGTCTCAGCCTCACCAGGAGACACGGGCGCAGGGTCGTTCGGAGTCACTCCTCTATCCCCAAAACCGGGTGACTCACTGGTGATCTTGTCTTTGCTGGCTTGAACACCCTTCTTCGGATCGTCGTCCCGGTAGATCCCGGCGTTGACCTGAACCTGAATCTCGCGTGTCGTATCCTGGCAGGCAAAAGTAATTCCGTAACACGAGGGTTGCATGGTATTGCTCAATACAATTCCACCCTCCGTAGCTTCCTCCTGGACACCCGTTTCCTTGCCTGGGACACCATCGTCGCTCTCCTTGTCAAACCCGGTATTTCTCGGGAAAAGGATGCCCGACGAATAGCGCCCGAGCGGGTTGTCAATCATCACTTCCTCGGTACCGAGGTAGGGGCCAAACAAGTCTCTTGTGAGAATTTCCAATATCCCTTGCCGGATTTTTTCATGCTCGGTCATTCTGTCCCCTCACCAGTGGCATTTCCCGATGCCCTCGATACGCAATCCGAGCCACATGCCTGTCGTCCTGTATTCACGCGGAACCTGATCGTTCCCGAGGTCGCCCACTTCGGTACAAATATCCTTCACCCATAAACCGTCGATGCTATCCGGGTACTTGCGTGGGGTTCCACCTTGAATTTCCCTGATGCAGTCCCGCAGTGACCATCCGAATCTCTTCGATGTGGCCCCGAAAACCACTTGGGTCCCCTTTCCGTCCAAGTCCACCTCGACAAGGTAGGACGGACATCCCTCCTCCACATTCTCAAGCCGGAGACGAGCGTCCATGTCGAGCTGGACCCTTTCCCAGAGGTCTTCCTGGTTTTCCCTTACGCCACCAAGCCCCTCGTGGACCTTGGGCGATACGAATGAATACAGATCCGTATCGCTGCCATTTCTGATCTCGACACCATGGAATCTCCCCCCCCCGTAGTTGCCCGGAAAAGCCCTGACCCACCGGTTCTGCGAATTTACCAGCCGGAATCCCCTCGATCCCTTTTCCGACACACTAAAGAGCTCTTCTTTTGCCCGGGTCAAAGCAACAAACAGGACTCTGGATTCACCTTCCAGTTCCTCGAGGCCAACAACAGGGTTATCCGGCATGACCACAATGACTCTCTCATATTCACGTCCCTTCGAGCGGTGGATGCTGGAGAGGATGACCCTTTCGTCCATCCCGTTGTTATTCGCCGGCGGTATCAATACCGACTCGAACAGGAGTGCGTGCCGGAGAACTGAAATATCAATGGACCTCTTGGATCTCCCGCCTTCGGCTTCTTTCAGGGTCTCCCAGGCACTCTCTGCCGGAGGACCGCCTTCGCCAACCCTTGCCGCATAACGGTCGGAAAATTCCGTCTTCTGCACCGATGGGCTCATCAAACCGGAAAACACTCTCCCCACCCAGCGGGGGATTATTCGCTCTTCCAGTCCTCTCCGGATGGTGAACCTGATCTTCCTCTCCTGCAGGGCCCTCGCGAGACAAAGCACCTGTCCATTGGTCCGACACAGGATTGCAGTATCCGGGTTCCTGTATTGCTCCTGAATCCCCGGCTCGTTTAGACGCCCTATACTGTTCAGACCGGATATGTAACCCCTCAGGTGCGAAAATGCTTTCTCGGTGTTGCCTTCGAGGAGGAGGTCGCGTCCCTCGTTGGCAATCCGGGATAATCCGCTGCCAGTTGCTGTGCGGTGGTTTTTCTTCAGGTAATCACGTACCTGAAGATTCCTGAATCTCTCTTTTACCCATTGGATGAACTGAGCCGAAGAGGGGCCTTCTGTATCTTTAACCAGATACTCGTAAATTGCCTGAGCAGGATCCCCCAGGAGAGTGATCCCCCCCCCACAATTTTCCAGCACCAATTGTGTCAGCCTCGCCCGGATTCCCACGAGGTCCTGGATCTCGTCCACGAGCACATGTTTGTATATCCCGAGTCGTTCCCTCGCCTTCTCCTCGGAAACGATCATTTCGGAAGCCATACGGATCCGCTCGTCGTAATCCTTGCCCTCCAGGACAATATCCGGGTTGATCCTGAGCATGAAATGGCTGGCGAAGGAGTCGAATGTGCGTATATTCGCAAACTGAACGTATTCGTCACATTCCCCGTTTTCCACAGCCTCGCGCAGTCTTTTTCGGACTTCCTGGATTGCGGCGACGGAAAAACTCAGAACCAGAATTTCTGTGCCAGGCTGGAGATTCTCCTTGTTGATCAAATGCTTCAGGCGCTCAATTAGGCAATAGGTCTTCCCGGTCCCTGGGCCGGCAATGACCAGTTGTCTGCAATCAGGCCCAGCTTCAACGATTTGTCTCTGGTGGTCTGTCAGAGACAACCCGTCAGTTCCTCTCAGGTCCGTAGCGAAGGGGGAAATACGATAGAGATTGTTCGGGGTAGGTGATGGATCTGCATGGTACGGAATGGGGTTTCACACCACCTCCACCCGAAAAATGCGAGCATGCAAATCAGGACAGCAAAGAAAGGGCATCGAAGTGTTGCCCCGGTGCAATCTTATGACTTCGGGAAAGGATAATCAATGGATGGTATGCAGTCGGCCGGAATAACGGGAGATGATCCTGTGGTACTCCGTCGCCAGAACTGCCACGTTGGGCGAGGGAGCAATAGACCTTCGGGATGGTTACCCGAAGATTCTCCGCTGACGTCGGGGCGGGCTTCGAAGAGGATTTTCAGAAAAGAATGGAATTTCCGTTCCCCGTGGGGAACCGCGGTCGCACTGATGTCCTCGGGGATTAAGACCGCCACTGGACTCCATTGGGCTAGACGCTGGACGACAGGGAAAAGAACGATTTTCGACATTATACGGTGACATCCTCGATGATCGTCGAGGATGGTAGCCGCGAATCAGAAGCGGAGCTCGATCCCCGTGCGTTCGATCTCTCGGGCGAGAGGTTCCCCCTTGCGAAAATCCTCCGGGCGATACACGACCGTTTCCATCCGGACGTCCACATCCTGGCAGATCAGGCCGATCCTGACTCTCTGACGGAAATCCGTCGGACGATAATCCCGTGAGATCAACGCCACGTCGATATCGCTCCACTCCCGCATTCGGCCTTGAGCGAAGGAGCCGAAGAGGATGGCCCGGGCGACGCGGATCCCGTTGAGGTCAAGCCGTCGCACCGCTTCCCGGATCAAGCCCAGGACTTTTTCTAACTCCTGATTTCTGCGGACAGCCGCCTGTGCCATTTCCTCACCTTCAGAAGACTCCCGGCGACACCGAGATCGTATCTTGCGAGGTCGATCCAATATCTGATTTCCTCTTCAACCCGCATTCGGTCATCTTAATTGAAAACGGCGGAAGTTCAAATCAGACAATTCTTCGTTAGGCCGCTCGCTACAGTTCGCTCCGGCTTACCTTACGCAGAAGTGAATAGATCGGCGGAGCGGGATAGACCGATAATAGGACGGGTGGGCGACAATCGCTGTCGTGACTTACTTATGAATTGTCACACATGGGGGGGGGGTGCTGCAATTCCGACATCTACAAAATCATCTCTTCAATGACACCATATGGGAACGAATCCATTCGAGAAGCCCATCTCGACCACACGTTCCGGAGGCGACGGCCAA
>Ga0209324_10001771_pt1 | contig 14979 bp, 14 predicted proteins | sample Rifsed19ft3_FD_184015 | JGI IMG/M metagenome (GOLD analysis project Ga0209324, IMG submission 184015) | Soil microbial communities from Rifle, Colorado, USA - sediment 19ft 3 (version 2) | ecosystem: Environmental > Terrestrial > Deep subsurface > Rock core/Sediment | place: Rifle, Colorado...
CACGAAATCGCCCTTGAATTTTGCTAGCGGTTCGCGTATATTCAACCTCGAATCTACGGTGATTTTCCCGCAGGGACTTTCACCCATTAGTTAATACCCATGCTGGGCGTACACAGGGTTAACCAGACGGCTAGAAACGTGGCGGCGCTGACGCGGCCAGTTTAGGTGGAGCCGCTGGTTACCCTGATAAATTCAATGGTTCAATGGGGTCACTTTGACAGGTTGTCCGAGAATGCAATTGTCCCAACCGATGCATACCGTATGTTGATTGCGGATAAGCAATTATCAATATATAGTACAGTGTTAAACGTACAGACACATTCTCAGACAACTGGTCTAATCTTGCTATTGAAACCTATTCTTTTTTATCAATCTACTCATGGTATAATGCAGCCCAAGATAGTCGGCAAATGGCACGTTCGTAAGACTTTTTAGACAGCACCAATTAGGGTGGTTATATGGTTGTGGCGTCGTTGCGCTGTGTACATCCGCGATAATCTGCGTTCTATTTCAACGCCTTTCCATCAATATCATCCGGAATAGGAATGTTCAATAGTCAAGTAGGATAGGTTAAGCAACGCGAACACATCATTCAACAAATATGAGATTTACGATTTGGGATTTAAATCGTAATTTATAAAACGTAAATTGTGAATAAGACTACCCGAAAGATAATTTTTAGTTGGTAATCCAATAACCCATTCGATTAACTAAACATGCACAAGAACAAAGTATCGAACGTGGCGCAACTGAATCAGAGGTTCGCTACGCGATCTTAAATGGCAGCCGTGAACCAGCAAAACTTGGACGGGAAATATGTCGTTATAGCTTTCCTTTTAACAAAAATTGGCAAGCAAAATTTTATGCAATTAAACAGGTTGCTCCTGTGATCAAAGAAGAACAAAATGAAATTGTTGTGATAACCGTTTATACAATGTATTTTTAAATGGGAGTATAGTAATGAAAATCAGCTATGATCCAGAAGTAGACGCCCTGTACATTCGTTTAATTGAGGGAGAGTATGAATGCAGAACACTTCGATTAAACGAGGAAATTGCGCTTAACATCGGACCGGGTGAGAAATTAGTAGGAATAGAAATTCTTGATGCTAAAGAGGTATTAGGTTCGGGCAAATTACCAAATCTTGTTATAGAAAATCTACCTCTTACAAGTGTGTAAAATCTACAATGTCCCCCAAAATGGTTGTGGGGTAAGGTCTTTGGGGCTGCTCTTGTTTATCAACCTACTTATGGTTGAGTAATGCAGACTAAGATAGTCGGCAAATGGGACGTTCATAAGACTATTTTAGACAGCTCCAATTAGGGTGGTTATTTGGTTGTGGCTTTGTTGCGCTGTGTCCATCTGCGAAAATCAGCGTCCTATTTTAATACCCGTCCGTCAATATCTTCCGGAATAGGAATGTTCAATAGCTGTAAAATCGTGGGAAAGATATCCATAATATTAGCCTCATCTACATCAAATTTCATATTAGATAAGAAAATACCCTTGGTAATTTCCGGGTCGAGGGAACAGTGGTCAGCGCTCCAGTTTTTTTTGTTATCTTCAATGAGGTCTTTGGGAATCCCACCCAGAGACGTCTGCCAGGATACTCGATAACCGTTATTATTAGCAACGATTAAATCGGGAACAAGATTCGGGTCAAACCCTTTATAAACTTCTTCCCGTTTATAGACACGGCGTACGGGTTTCTGGCCATTTTCATCGTCTACCCACGCTTCTAGTTTTTCCTTAATTTCATTTCGTATTTTTTCGTACTGTTTTCCTTGTCGCACAATACCGAATGCCTCACGCCCTTTCAAATTAATGTAAATATCCCCAAGACCCAGGGCATACGCCTTTGTGCTCTCCCAATCCACATTAGGCCAGAATTGACCACGTCCAAAGAGATCCTCTAAGGTTTTTTCTTTCGTATCGCCTTCATTGGTAAGTGTCATATACTTGTTTTTGACCAGCCACGTATTATAGTTTACTGCCTTTTTAAAGGAATTGAATCCGTGATCTGAGCAGACAAATAAAACAGTTTTGTCGTCCAGCTTCTCCATTACCAGTCCCACAATTTCGTCCATTTTTTTGTAACAATCAAAGATGACGTCCTTATATTTTCCAGCCTTTTCTCTGTCATAGGCAGGATGGTCTTCTTCTCTGAACCGCCAAAACATGTGCTGTATTCGGTCGGTAAACTCAAAGAGTTGAATATAAAGCCGGGCATCTTGCTTTCCCAAAAAGTCTTTCAACATCTCGATTTCTTTACTTACCGTGGAATTCATGTCATCCAGAAAGAGGGCTTCATCAATCCGTTCCTCGTTCAGCGCCCAGGTATCAATTGCCCAGCCAAGAGTCTTGTATAAACCAATCTTCTTTGCAATGTCAGCCGCATAATGGTTTGGGTACGAAACAGGCATGGGCGGATTTTCTGGATGAAAATTGACCGGAGACAAATAAAGCTTTAATGGCTCAATGGAAATGACGTAGAACCTGGCAATGCCATACATCTTAACAAAAGGATTAAATGAGAATTTCAAGACAAACCAGTCGCTCCATTCGTCCTCTTTTAAAACCTGCGTTTGGGCAGAAGTCACGATTTTCAAGAATTGGTTTTTGTTATTGTTTTGACCTGTCATTGCTTCTTTTTTACGCAGATTTTCTACCCCCCCATCCCCCCCTTGCGAAGGGGGGGATAGAGGGGTTGTTTCATTTTTCCCATCTGTGTCCTTGTGAACAATTTCCAATGTTAAAGGCAGGTTTATTTCGTTTGGTGGTCTTTTGAACAATTTATTCCGCGGACCGTAAATAATGGTCTCAGCCTTATTATCAGAAAACGTTATTTGTATAACCTTCCCGCCCATTTCGGTATTTTCACTCTGTGCAGTATGCTCGGTCGTGTAATATGAAAACGTTCCCATCGTACCGCGAATATCGGGCACGCCAAGTCCTGAAAGCATCTCGCCATCTTCAATGTGGTCAGGTGGAAAGGTATTGGGGAAGCGTATGACGCGGGTCTTAATTCCATGTTCTGCCGATAACTCCCAAATCGTCTTTCCCTGCCGGTTATTAATTACCACGGGTTTTTCCTGCGGGAGATAACGGTCGACCAAAAAAAATAATCCCCCGCACACGGCTACTGCACTGCCAATTGAAGATGCCAACAATGTCATCCTTGTACATTGCGTGAAAAACAGGCTAAAGAATACAACGAGAAATAAAACTGCCCCGATGGATGGTGCGATGATAACCGATGTCCACTTTCCCCACAACACCTGCTGTTTACTCACAGAATTCATGGCGAAATCGGGCATGTAGGTTTTTGGGTCTCTCTTGAGAAAATCGAAGATCGTGGTTTTCCCCGGATTTTTACCCGTGGCAAAGGAAGCCCAGGATACGGGTGTTTGCGGCGGATAAGGCGGCACGAGGGGTTTGAAACACCCCGTTTTTTGCAATCTATCGAGGTTGGGTAGATGTCCTTCATCTATCCACTGTTTTGTCAGATTCATATCGGCGCCGTCAAATGCCAAAACAACTATCTTTGGGCTTTCATCTGCATGTAAATTTCCACTCACCGCAAAGGCGCAAAGAACGCAAAGTATTAAATTAAGCACGGACAAACAAGTTTGTCCATGCCACCCTTTCATATTAAAACGCTCAAATATCAAGTTCGGCTGCCTTTGGCAGCGACTTTTAAGCTCCCCTCTAGAAAGAGGGGCTGGGGGTGTGTTAAACGCATTATTACACACCCCTTTATCCCCTCTTTTTAGAGGGGAATCAAAAAAATTGAAATTCCAATACACTGAAATAAGCCTCCCTTTGCGTCCCCCATTTTCATGAGGGCAGGCATTTGCGGTAAATGTTCATAATAAATATGCAGCAGCGAAAATGACTTGCGTAGCCATCATCATCAGGTACATGTGTCTCCATGCGATATGGTTCTCCGAGGTTGTCAATTCCTCCGGTTTCCGTACTAATAAAGTAGCAGCATATAAACCCCATGCGGATAAACCGTATCCTGCTATACTCAAGACATAGGGATTCCCTGTTAAAATACCCTGAGATACTCCCCACGGCATGAGGAGAAAGGGAAAAATAAAAAATCCTGCAATCATCCATGCCGTCCGTCTCACGCCGTATTTGATGGGGAGGGTCATACAGCCGTTTGCCCTGTCGCCCTTGATATCAGAAAAATCCTTCGTGGAGGTTGCCCCAAGCAAAAACAGACCGAAAACCAGGCCGATCAGCCAGGGTTCATATTTGTAAATGGTTTTTACCGTAGACCAGCCGCATACCTTCAGGAGTACGCCACGGGGTATGGCGATGGTAATATTGGCGATAATACCTAATCGTTTCGTTCTCAATGGTGGGGCGGAATAAAAATAGGTCATAACGGTGGCAATGGCTGCCATCATGAAACACTGCCAGTTCACCAGTCCTGCAAGGATTAACGATATAATAAATAACGCTGCTGCAATTATCCATGCCTCTTTTATGGTGATTTTGCCAGACGGCAGGTAACGGTGCGGCTTATTGATTTTGTCAATCTCCAGATCGTAAATCTGGTTCAGGGCGTTCGATGCCCCATTTAAGAGCGCAGCCATCAGGGAACCTAATGCGATATTGATTACGATTTTTGCAGAAAATTCACATTTTGGATATGCGCCAAATGCCGAAATCCCGCCAGAAATCATACCAATAGCAGGCGGGTACAGCGTAAATGGCCTTAGAAATTTCAGATAGATTGATATTCTGGACAAGTGTTTTATGATCCTTATAGTATTGACACGAAAATACCCCTCACCCAGAGCATCTCCCACAAGGGGCGAGGGAGGTTTCTCTCCCATGCTTGAGGGGCTGTTCAAAAAGTTCGATTTTCAACTGTCATTGCGAGCGTGGTGAGCCGAAGCCCTGAGAATCGAGAAGGGGAAGCAATCTATTTTGAAACCCTTCAAAATCAAGGGATTGCTTCAGTCGTTCCTCCTTCGCAATGACATGGTAATAACTTTTTGGACAACCCTACGAGGGGAGATAATAAAATGATAACATGGATAATGAATAATGAAACTAAAAAAAAGAAATGGGCTATTTGATGTAAAAAGTACGGTTTATGTACCCTTGATTTCACAGGTCTCTAGGTTATATGATGCTTGCACTTCCATGCGGTATATGATAAAATTCTTAGCATCTTTGTATCCTTCTGTTGTAAAAAATTATCAGTCGTTTCTTAAAGCGGTACACAGGCGTTGTAAACGAACGTGATATATGGATAACATTACTTACAACTTAAAATTGAAGGACGGTAAGGAATATACGTTTGAGGTTGACATTGACAGACAAGACCGCTGGGAAGAGACAAACAAAGAGACACACTCTTTCTGGACAAAGTTAAGCTATAACCAGTGCAGCAATTGCCCACTTCAGCCATCAATTCATACATACTGCCCAACTGCCCTGGATATTGAGGAAATTGCCAAAAAATTTGAAGACATCATTTCCACCGAACGGGCCGATGTGTGGGTACACACAAAAAACCGTTCATACTTTAAAAACTGTGATGTACAAGAGGCATTGAAGTCAATCTTTGGACTTATCATGGCTTCGGGAAATTGTCCGATTCTTTCCCGTCTTAAACCGCTCGCCTACTTTCACCTGCCATTTGCCGACCTGGAAGAAACCCTGCATCGCCTGGTTGGGACTTATCTCATTAAGCAACGGCTCATTTATAGTGAAGGTAAATCCGAACCTGATTGGGATTTGAGGGGTATTGAAAAACTTTATAAGGAATTAGAAACGGTTAATATTCATTTCATGAATAGGCTTCGGGACGCCTCAAGTAAGGATGCCACTTCAAATGCCCTATACATATTTGTAACTTTAACAAGCCTCATTGCAATGGATATCAATAGCGCGGTTAAGTCGTTTGACCCTATCGTGAGAAGAGGCTTATAAAACTCCTTAGCTGGCAAGCCAGGTTGCTGGATTTTAGATTTGCGATTTTGGTTTACGATTTTTTAATCGTTCGACTGACCCTTTGACAAGCGTTCGACTGAGCTCACGCCGAAGGCTCAGGATGCAGTGCCGTTCATGGAGAGCCTGCCGAACCATCACGACGAAGCCGTAAAGCGTAATTCGTAAATCACAAATATAAACCTTTATTCATCTCTCTGTCAGCGAGAGGAGTCGATTCCCTGATTGGCGAGTGCATCGGCGCACGCATTTTCCTCTCTGCGTACATGTTGAATTTTCCACTCAGGTATTTTCCCAAGAAGTATCTTAAGTTCATGATAGAGGGGTAAAATGTTTTGGCTTTTTACACGGTAAGCGCCGTTGAGTTGTCTTACAAGGAGTTCACTATCGGTTTTAAAAGTCACCCTTTGGGCATTATAGGCAACGGCCTTTTGTGCTGCCAGTATCATGGCCTGATATTCGGCAACGTTGTTGGTGGACTCTCCAATAAATTTGCATAATTCCTCAAGCAGATGATAATGCTTGTCAAAGATAGCTACACCAATGCCAGACTTGCCAGGATTCCCCCTGGAAGCCCCGTCGGTATGAATGACGAGGTCTGTAACGTCTTTTTGTTTGTGCTTTGCAGTTTCGTGGTGCGACTGATGGGTATCGGTGGGTTCTTTCCCGTGTTTGGCCAGAAAAATATCCTGAAGGAGCGCATCGATCATTTCTTTCGTGACAGAGGGATTTTCCTTCATGAGTTTTTCTCTATCCAGGTATTTGGATATCAGTGTTACTAATTTTTGGGGAGATATATTTCCCATCTACGGCAGCCTCCTTGAATGGAATATTTTAATTGTATAGGAATTTTCATTTTATTTATGCGGCTCATATAGCATATGCGATGTATAAATCCCCCTTAGACTTCGTCGTGAGCGCTCAGTCGAACGAAAAGGGGGCAAAGGGGGTTGTAAAATAATGCAGTCAAAAATACAACCCCCACTTTCCCCCTTTATTAAGGGGGACGTACTTGAATAATTTCTTCTATTCTAAAAAGCAATTTTATGAATAGCAAACATTTTTAACGGGGCAAGAAAGGATTTTTTCTTGAAACGATACACATTTCAACGTAACATAATCGGCATTCACGATATATAATTTGAAAAATATTATATGAGCGACCATCTTATTACAGAAGTCCTGAAGATCGAGGAAGAGGCTGACCGCATGGTGAATGAAGCCAGGCAGAAGGCAAAAGAGATCACTGCCAACGTTCACCATGAGACTAAATCTATCGAAACAACCTGTGAGAATGAGTATCGTCAAAAACTGGAAAGAGTAAAGGCAAGAATCGCTGAACTGCAAAAGTCTGAAGAAGAAAGCTTGAGAAATGAATCTGAATTGTTAAAAAAGAAACTCCTCAATATCAATAGTAAAAGCATGGAAGACGCCGTTACGTGGGTAGTAAAACACATTTACGAGAGCTAGTATGGCTATTGACAGGCTTAATAAAGTAACTATTGCGATTCATGCGAAAGATTCCCGATGGTTTCTTAGTCAACTTTACCAATTGAATGCTGTCCATATCATAGACACATTTTCACACATTGATAATTCTTCTATTTCATACTTCCAGAGATTCCCTACGGTAGTCGAAGAAATAGAAAAAAATATCCAGAAGTTAAATACCATCCTCTCTGTTTTGAAAATATTTAGCCAAAAAAAGAAAAGTTTTGTCGAAGGTATCTTTCCCATCCCAATGCAAGTCACTCAAAAGGAGTTAGATCAGGCATGCTCACGTATTGATATCGAATCCATCTCCAGGGAATGTCAGGTTCAATACGAAAAATATTCGGCTTTTCAAAAACAGCACAAGCAGCGAAAAGAGGAAATAGACAAGCTTACTGATTTTTTACCTTTGGCGGATGAATTAACTCGAATCGGGAGCATTCGGAATACCGCATTCTTTTACTGTCAGGTATCAGAGTCTCGATGGAACCGGTTTTTGAAGGATGAACAGTCCTGTGAGTATTTTGCATGGCAGATGGTTTCAAAGACCGATGAGAAATTGAAAATCCTTTTGGCATATTTAAACCGCGATAAAGACGCTGCACTCAGAATAATTGCAAAATTCGACCTTAAGGAAATACCTTTTCCCGTTCTTTCGGAAAACGTAAAAGATCACGTAGATAAATTAGCTTCGGAATTAGCGAATGTAGTTCGGGAGGAGCATCTCATTCGCCAGCGTTTCCATGAACTATCCAGCGAATGGCGTTCTCTGGAAATTTTATTGGGATATTGGGAAAACGAGAGAAACAAGATGCTTGCTCAGCGCAGGTGTGCCATGTCTAAAAGGATCTTCGTGTTGATTGGATATGTTAAAACAACAGACAGGTTAAGGCTCAATTCAATGCTCGGTAACGAATTTCCGCATGCGTCGGTTTTTTACGAAGAACCGTCACCGAAGGATAGAGTACCTGTTTCAATAACACTCAACAAGTTCTTTAAACCTGCACAACTATTAATTAATATGTTCGGGTTGCCCAATTATTTTACCTTCGACCCAACGCCATTTGTCATCGTATCTTTTTTAATCTTCTTCGGACTTTGCTTTGGCGATGTATTTTATGGGTTATTTTTAACGGTCTTTTCTGCGTGGATGGCCAGAAAATACAGGCGCTCTGAACCGCTTTCCAATTTTATGAAACTTTTCCTTTATGCCGGTATTAGCACGATGATATTTGGCGCCCTGACGGGTGGTTGGGCGGGAGACTTATATAATCCGATGTATTTAGGAGAAGGGAACCTTTTGTTAAAAGTAAAAGAACGGCTCATGCTCCTCGATCCCCTTTCAAAACCTGTTATCGCGCTCTTAATTGCCATAGGGTTGGGTGTATTAAATCAATTTTATGGTATCGCGCTCAGGATGTATGGAGAAATTTTAAGGAAGAATATCATGAATGCCATATGTGACGGACTGTTGTGGCTTATCGTGCTGCCGGGATTTCTGATCCTGACATCAACAATTTTTCTAAAAATACCGGAGTATGTTGTTAGTATCGGGAAATACCTCGCTATTATCGGTGCAGTCGGATTGATCTCGACGCAAGGGCGTAACGAGAAGGGAATTGCCGGCAAAATTATCACGGGGATTGTTAGCTTGTACGGGATTGTGGGTACTTACGGGTGCTCCGGTTTTATTGGAGACATCCTTTCCTACACCCGCATCCTGGCCCTCAGCCTTACAACTACAATTATCGGCATGGCATTTAACATCGTAGCGTCATTATTTAAGACGGGGACGTTTATTGGCATGATACTATTTATAATTACCCTTGTTACGGGTCATATGTTTAATTTTGTCATGAGCATTCTCGGTGCCTTTATTCATCCGGCACGATTGATCTTTCTGGAATTTTTTGGAAGGTTTTATGAAGGGGGGTCTCCTAAGTTCCAGCCTTACGGTTTTGGTAACCAGCGCATAGTCCTTGAAGAATAAGAAAATTTGTAACAGTTCAGCATCTCCGACTGACCTTCCCCCGCCCCCTTTCTCCCCTTCAGTGAGGGGGACAGGGGGAGGAAACGTTTCCCCCGCCCCTGGTGGGAGGGGTTAGGGGAGGGGGGGGACTGATAAGAGCATTTATATGAGGAGTATAAAATCATGATGGAATTACTGAAGTTGTATTTTGTGCAAACGGGGTTTGGTTGGGTTGTCATTAGCGCTATTGTTGTAGTTACGGTGAGTTGTCTGGGTTCTGCAAAGGGTATTTGGATTGCCTCGTCTCAGGCGGCGGGTGTTCTTTCAGAAAAGCCGGAACTCTTTGGAAAAATGCTCGTACTCATGGCTCTGCCGGGCACCCAGGGTTTTTATGGTTTCATCTGCGCCATTATGATTACCCTCCGGACCGGCGTGATTAAGGGAAATATAAATATATCTCCTGCCGTTGGGGGTGCAATCCTTCTTATTGCTATTTGCACGAGCATTGTAGAATATATAACAGCAATTGTTCAGGCAAAGGCTGCAACGGCGGCTATCAACCTTACAGGGAAACAACCCGAAGAGGGCGGGCGTGCTATATTGATTCCCGCACTGGTTGAAACCTATGCCGTTATTGCCTTATTGATTTCCATCTTGATGATTACGTGGTTGACCAAAGAAGGGGGGTTGTCATTTACCCCACCAGCGCATGCTTTGCCTGGTATTGAGCAATCGCAATAAGATTTATCTATCTAAAAATCCGATAAATTATTCTTTCATTATGTCCATAGAACGGATCAGAAACCATATTATCGAAAACGCACAGAAAGAGGCTGAACAACTCATCAAAACGGCTGAGGAGCAGTTTCGGAACGTGACTGTATCTGTGAAACTCTCCTTAGGGAAGGAATATCAGGAAATGTTACTGACGGATGAGAAACGCCTAAAAGAAGATATGAAAAGGTCTTTAGGTAAATTCAAAAGTGATTGTAAAATGGAGTTACTGGAGGTCAAAAATAAGGTAATTGATAGTGTCCTGGAGTGTGCAATCAGTCGAATACAATCTCTTCCTGATAACGATTATTTGACTTTGATGGAGAGATGGTTGGCAAAAATACCCGATCATCTGGAGGGGGAGTTGTCCCTTAACGCAAGGGATTTAAAAAGAATAAACAATGCCTTTATCGACGACATTAATAAGGATAGAAAGGCAAGGATTAGCTTAAACACAACGGCAATTGATATAAAAGGCGGTTTTATTTTAAAGACAAAGCATTATGAGATTGATTATGCCCTGGATACTGTAGTAAAAAACCTCCGTACGACGTTAATCCCAAAGTTAAACGACATGCTGCAATTATCCGATACAGAATTTTGAATTAAATATTTGGTTAGGGCGCAGATATTCGCAGATAAACACTGTAGGGGCACGGTGCTCCATGTACCTACAAACATTTAAAAATCTGTCAGTCTGTGTTCATCCGTGTCCAAAGAGAAATTCATACAATATGGGGAACAGTGTGCGCTATTATGATTGGTGTTATGTATCGGGACGGGTTAATATCCTGGAGTGCAGTCTGCTCAGTTCAAACTTCTTTGAAAGACTGCTGTCCACCGATGATTTTAAAGACGTGCTGACACTCTTGAATAACACCCCTCTGAAAACCTCATTTTCCCATGTAAAGCATTTGTACGAATTCGAGGCATTGCTCGATGAATATTATTACAACCGATTGTGTGAGATGCGTTCGTTGTCGCCCGACAGCGCCGTCTGCCACTTTTTCCTGATAAGAAATGACGTCCATAATCTGAAAAGATTTATAAAGTCTGAGACACTTGGTGCAAGCGTAGATAAAGCATTTCGAGGAACTATGCGCAGGGATGAATGGGATGATGTCTGGCAAGACAAATCAACGGCTTTACCGGAGATATTGAGGGAATCAGTCTCATTTGTCAAGAAGGTCGTACTACAGCATAACCATAATCAAATTACCCCTCCTGTTTCCCTCCCTTTGCAAGGGGGGGACTTCGTCGTGAGCGCTCAGTCGAACGATGAAGGAGGGGTAAAAGAAGGATCGTTGCTTTTTATTATTGATTTGATAATCGATGGCGCTTATTTACGATACGTTGAAGACTATTGCAAGAAAATAGAGGTAGAGATTATCAAAAGATATTTAGAGACATACCAACTCGTGAAAGGGCTTGAGATAATACGACGTGCAGTGGCTTTAAAGCTAAATATGAATCTCTTGAATCAATACTTCGTGGAAGGATTTGATAAAGGACACGTATTTCATAAATTGGCCAAAAATGCGGTATGGGCATCTGAGCAAACAGTTCGTGATGTTCTGGCTGAGTCGCATTGCAATGCATCTCAACAGGGGTTATTATTATCAAATTTATCCAGGAATATTTCATTTCAATACGAAGTGGCAACCGATAATTATTTATTGGACATGCTCCGTCCAGTGAAGTATATCCCATTCGGACCGGAAAGGGTATTCGGGTATCTGTGCGGCCTTACAACAGAAGTGTTTAATCTAAAACTGGTGCTGGGCGGGAAGGTGCACAGGGTAGAAAATAATCTGTTAAGAGAGCGATTGCGAAAGACCTATGCTTAAAATTGTCATCATTGGTGAAAAGGAAGATATCCTGCCCTATCAAAGCATAGGGGTTGAGATTGAACCTGTGAAAACGACAGCAGATACCGTTTCAGTTCTCAGGAAAACAGCTCAAAATCCTTCGGTGGCAATTATATTAATTACAGAGAACATGGCAGAACAATGTCTCGATACAATTACGGAATTGAGGAACAAAACAAGCAGGGCAATTACCATTGTTCCAATTGACCAAGAAAGCAGACACACCAGCATGATAGAACTGAACAAGGAGATTGGACGTGCCGTAGGAATGGATATTTTATCAAAGTAGGGGCAAAGCATATACCTGTCTATATAAAAGTATATTCAGGTTTTGGCAGGTAAATGCTTTGCCCCATGAAGAGGTAGAAAGATAAAAAGAATGGAATACAATCCTGAAAAACATCATCGTCGAACAATTCGCTTGCAAGGATATGATTATACAAAGGCAGGGGCGTATTATGTGACTATTTGCACACAAGGGCGAGTGTGCCTATTCGCGGAAGTTTGGAATGAAATAGTACGATTGAATTCGTTTGGTAAAATTATTCAGGTATGTTGGGATGATTTAATGCGACATTTCTTGCATGTGAGATTAGATTCATTTGTGGTTATGCCAAACCATGTTCATGGTATAATTATAACCAAAGATTGCGATGATAGTAGGGGCGAAGCATTTGTTAACCAAGGCCAAAGCGTATCTTCTTTACATAGCGATACAAATGCTTCGCCCCTACCGCACGGCACGAGTTCGGGATCTTTAAGTGCAATCATTCAGAATTTCAAATCGGTTTCAACTCGCAAGGTCAATAAAATGAAAAAAACATACAGGAATTCATTGTGGCAACGCAACTATTACGAGCATATTATCCGAAACGAAAAATCATTAAATACTATTCGGCGCTATATCAAATTTAATCCATCGATGTGGGCATACGATAGTGATAATCCTGGCGCAACTCGCCTATCCACTGAAAAAATCAAAAATGCATTAATACAGTACTATGGTTTTACAGACGAAGAATGTGACATAATTACCAACTTTAAATAAGACGTAGGGGCGAAGCATTTGCTGCTATATGAGAATGAGTTCATGCCAGGCACAGCAAATGCTTCGCCCCTACAAAAAGAGGATTTCGTCATGGGAAAAGTTATCTCGTTTATTAATTACAAAGGCGGTGTTGGTAAAACAACCACCACCTATCACATCGGTTGTGCCCTTGCATTATTTCACAATAAAAAGGTGTTGCTTATTGACGTTGACCCGCAGACCAATCTTACGTTCTTATGCGCTATACCAGAACGATGGAAGAAGTTTAAAGAGGACAATGGAACTGTGGCAAAACTGTTTCATGCGTATTTGAATAATAGGCTGGATAGTTTTGACCTTGGGAAAATTATTTGGAGATTTCCTATAAGAATAGGCACAAATGAGGTTATTTCAGAATTAGAACTGATACCGTCCGATGTCGAATTGCTGGGGGTTGATATTGACCTTGCCTCAAAAACTACGCGGAAAAATGAGACGAGTTTTTATCATGAACATCTTAACGTGCTAAGACGGACGATCAGTAAATTAAAATCAGAATTTGGTATAGATGCCTCCCATAATGTGAGAGACGCGCGTTTTTATATAGAACAACGCAGCATCCTTAAAAAAGTAATAGATACGGTAAAAGATAAATACGATTACATACTCATTGATTGTCCTCCCAATCTCTACCTCGTTACTCAAAATTCATTAGCCGCAAGCGATTATTATATCATAACGACCATCCCTGACCATCTATCAACAATTGGCATAGAGATACTCACAAACAAGATTTCAGCGCTAAACAAGGAACTTGTCCAGAAGTACCGTTTTGCAGGAGCAAATGGAAAAGCAGTTACCCTTGGGGGAATATTATTTACCATGGTTCGTACTGCGGGACCAAATATCGTTACTACAAATAAAAAAATAATGCACGATATTCATGAAAAATATGGTGAACTATGTTTTGGAAATTACGTTTCGTGGGGGACAGGCTATGTAGAGGCCGCAGCCCAGGCAGCGCCTGTCTTCTCATTACGTGAGGAGAATGCAATGCGTGTAGCGGAACAGTATAAAGAGGTTACAAAGGAATTTTTACAGAAAGTTGATGGTGATTAAAAATGGCCGGAAGGAAGAAGAGACTTGATCTGAAAGACACCCTGGCAAAGATAAAAGAATGTCTGCCATTGTTGCCGGGAGATGAAGAAAAACAAAAGACGACTCAAATTATCTCAGAATTATTACAAGAACTTGAGGTGCTAAGAGAAGCAATTAATCAGTTTCCAGATGAAGCTAAGATAAATAATATATCTGGCGCTATACAAACGCTGGTATCTTTCTTTGATACCATAAAAGACAAACCGCTCCTTGCAGAGATGCTCTTGCCAAAGAAAACAAAGGCCAGAAAGACTGCGGGTAGTTTGGTTGATATTGACGCATTATTAAAACATCTGGAAGAATTACCCACAGATGAAATATTTGGAGAACTCACAAAGCACAAAAAAGACGCCCTTCTTGAGTTGTCCGCAAAGATGAATATAACGGCAAATAAGAGCCTAACGAAAAATGCCCTTGCAGACAAGATATTCAAGCTGGGATTTGCCAATAGAAGAGGATATGACCTATTGGGCAGTAAGCACGGTGAATGAGAGTAGGGGCGAAGCACTTGCTGTGCCTGACAGAATTCATTCTCATATAGAACAGCAAGTGCTTCGCCCCTACTTCACGAATTTCTGACGGAGGATGGAAAGATATGAAATCAGAAATATACTTTTCTTTAAAGACACCCCTTAATATTGAAGTCAGAACTACCGTTCAATATTGGGAATATCTGGTTACATTCAAACATCCCGTAATGAAAAGTAAGGCGGATATTG
>Ga0209324_10001777_pt1 | contig 14955 bp, 8 predicted proteins | sample Rifsed19ft3_FD_184015 | JGI IMG/M metagenome (GOLD analysis project Ga0209324, IMG submission 184015) | Soil microbial communities from Rifle, Colorado, USA - sediment 19ft 3 (version 2) | ecosystem: Environmental > Terrestrial > Deep subsurface > Rock core/Sediment | place: Rifle, Colorado...
AGACTTCGCACCTCCGAGGAAGATCCCTTCCGGGTCCAGCTTCGTCCGGAGGATCCGCAGCTCGCGCTTCGTGGGCGGTTTCGTCGTGCGGACCCTGGCCGGCACGCGAATCTCCCAGGAGACGTTCGCCTTCACCTGATCCACCGTGACGCCGGGATGGGTGGACTCCAGGATCATCTCCTTCGTGTCGGGCTCGAACCGGTACACGCCGAGGTCCGTGATGACCGCGGACGGCCCGCCGCGGGGGAGGCCGACCCGCTCCCGGCCGCCGGGTCCGTCGACCCAGCCCGGTGTCGTCACGTAGTCGACCTTCTCCACGAACTTCCGCGCGTCCTGCTTCATCATGATGATCGTACGCTTCGCGAGGGACCCGATGTCGTTCCCGCCGCCGGACCCTGGGAGGCGGACCTTCGGACGTCGGTAGTCGCCGATGACCGTCGTGTTGAGGTTCCCGAACCGGTCGATCTGCGCGCCGCCGATGTAGCCGACGTCCACGTGGCCGGGCTGCAGGAGGAGGCCGAAGACCTCCGTGAGCCCGCCGAGCATCACGCTCCCGGGCACGAGGCACGCGTCCCCGATCGACAGGGGCGTGCGCTTCGGCCGTGCGTCGACGACCCCGGACTCGAAGACCATCACGCAATTCGGGGCGTGGGTCGCCTTCGCGAGCATCCCGCCGAGCATGGGCAGCCCCGTGCCGATGAATGCGATTTCCCCGTCCCTGATCTCGCGGGCCGCGCAGATCGCCATGAGCTCCGTGGGCTTGTAGTCCCGATCCGACGCGGGCGTGGGCGCCTCTGGCGGCGCGTCAGTAGCCATAGTTCACCTGCCCGCTCATCGCCCGCTTCGCGCGGAGTTTCCCGAGCCGCTCCTCGCCGAGCTTCCGCAGATACGCCTCGTGCCCGTCGAGGCCGTACACCCATTCGTCCGCCCAGGCCTGCCAGCCCTCGAGGGTCACGCTCCGCTCCGCATACTCCCGCCGGAAGGCCGCGTCCGCGTCGTAACAGCCCTGGACCTGGTACGGATGCGCGCCGAACGGTATGGGGACGATCCCGTCCACCCGGAAACCCGGGACGATCGTCCGGTTCGGGTCCTTCCGGACGACCTTCGTGGGGACGATCTCCTCCACGGTCAGGAGGATCCGCTTCCCCGCCATCGTGCCCCACACGTCGTCTCCGAGCTGGCCCCACACCTGCGCGTTGCCCTCCGCATCGCAGCGCTGCGCATGCAGGACGGAGACGTCCGCGTGGCACGCGGGGACGAGGGCGACCTTCTCCTTCGTGCCGAACGGGTCGTCGAGGACGACCGCCTTCGGGTGGAGGAACGACTCGATGTTCAGAAGGTCGGAGCCGAGCATCGACTTCACGGGCATGAACGGCAGGCCCATGGAGGCCGCCATGAAACGCATCGTCATCGAGAAGTTGCTGTACTCCTCGATCGCGATTTCCCGCGGGACGCCTTTCTCGATCGCCCGGCGGTAGCAGTACGCGAGGCCGAACGCCTCGAGGCCGAGGTAGGATCCCTCGAGCTTCGCGACGCAGCCGCCCCCGATGAGGAGGTCTGCGTCCTCCGTCCAGCCGCTCAGGAGGTACGTCAGGTCGCGCTTCCGCTGGCGCATGATTTCGTACGTGAGGGCCATCGGCTTGCGCAGGCCGATCCCGCAGGACCTCAGGCGCGCGCCGTCGGGGATGAACTTCGCGACGGCTTCGCCGAGCGGCAGGAGCTTGTCCGCGACCTCCGGCTCGGCCATGATGTCCGCGAAAGGCTAGACACGGGTAAAAGCCTTGGGGACGCGAGCCCCCGATCAGCCGCCTCGCCCACGCGCAACACAACGAAGAACTGGGCTCCTCGACTTCTCTGTTTCGGCGACATCCGGACCGTCTCGTTCCATGGTTTCGCGCAGATGTCCGGGAGGCAGTTCGACGATCCGCGTCAGGCTTCAGTGAGCCAGGTCGAAGGTCATGCCGAATACCCGCCGGATCTGCTGATTGACCGGAGACACTGCCCAAACTCCAACCGGGCGTCCAATTAGAGGACTTTTCGGCACCAACAGTGAGTCTACGAAACTACATGCTCCGGGTGACCGAGACCACGGTGGTACTCATCGTCTCCACCGGCGGGCGCTCCTGCATGCACGTGGCGACTAACCTACGCGATGTTCGCAGACTTCGACATCGTCGCGACCAGTTAGCGCTCAGTGGAATTGGCTTCCCCAAGGACGGACAAACTATACAGTCGTCTCGATTCCGGATGGATTGAGCGACCTCCCCGAATCACCACCGGCGAACGCGTTGAGCGTCGTCGTCAAGGACCACCCAATTTCGGGTGACTCGGCCGCTCCGGGAGTGAGTTCCGCAGCAGAGTCCGAGGCAAACTCCGTTGCGACAATCGAGGAGGGGATTCATTACGAGTGTACGAACGGCATCTCGTCCGACCGCCATCGTGACCGTCCAGGACTGTGTGCCCCGTGTTGGATCGGTTTGGTGGATCCGCCCCACGTCCTAGACTATCAATCGGGGTGTCTGAGCCGGACGCCGAGAATCCGGGCAAGAGCGACAACAACCACTGTTCCGAAGCCGATGCCAGACGCGGATAGCAGGGTCACAAACCAGATGATGGAGAGATTGAGTCTAGAAAGCGCGATCATGAAAACAACCTCGATGCCGACGAAGAGCAGTATCAGGGCCCGGAAGATGTTGACACTTTTCAGTTGGACCACCCCGCATGGCACGTCACATGAGCCGAAGAAGACACAGGACTAACTGCGGTCATACGAAGTTGAACCCAACCAGTATTAACCATACAGCCCCACCACATGGGATTATGAACAGCATTCCCACGGTTACGCCGCCGATAAACAACAACGATGCAAAGACCGATGCTTCAGTCGCCGCCTGGGCCGCACTCCAAATCGTCGCGAGCAACCCCATGATGAAAGGTGCAACAAACCAGAGAAAGATCAGGCAAACCGCCAGAAGTGCTATTCCCGCTACCACTAGGCCCCATTGGATATCTCGAGGCGGCGGGGTAGCTGCCGGAGGCGGCGGTGGAGGGGGTGGGTTTCCGTCACCTCTGTCCTTGCACTTTCCGTATCCGTGTCCACGGCCCTGCTCCCCCACCTTGCAGTCGGCCTTGTCCCCGCCTCCGAGGCCGGGGCCGCCGGGATCCGGGGCGAACGGGTTGAAAAAGGGATCCTTGTCGCTGAACCGGGTGCCCGACGGATCCGTCCGGCTCGTCGGGTTGTTCCTCGCATACGTGTACACGTTCGGGCCGTCGTCCATGCCCTGCGGATCCCGCGTGAGGAACCGACCAGTAATCGCGTCGTAGTACCTTGCGCGGTAGTAGATCAGGTCGACCGCGGAGTCGTACTCCCGCCCCGTGTAGGCGTAGGGGTTCGGGATCGCCTCTGTCCGGGAACGGAACGCTCCGTAGTCGTCGTACACGTACCGGTTCGCGACCGTCTTGTCGGCGCGGGTGAGCATCGTCACGCTGCCCAAGCCGTCGGCGTGGTAGTAGTACCACTGCCCGGCGTACTCCTTCGCGAGGGGCTCGTCGATTCCGGGCCCGTGGATGTAACGCGCCTTCAGCATGCCGGCCGAGTCGTACTCCGCAATGATGTCCGCGTACCCGTTGAAGTCCTGGAAGTCGTACAGGAAGTACGTCGAGCCGCTCGAGGCCGTCCGCCGGACGCGGGATCCGTCGTTGAAGTACGCGTACGAGACCATCTCGTAGGAGTCCGAGAGAATCCGGACGAGGCGGTCCTCAAGGTCGTACTCGTACGTGTACGTCGTCAGCCCGCGTCCGATGATGTTCTCCAGGTTCCAGACGCGGTTGCCGTTCTCGTCATAGGCGTAGTCATTCGTCACTCGGAGGTCCCCGAGCCAGCGGACCTCTCGGCGGTCCAAAGAGGAGTCGTCGTTGTAGAGGTATTTCGTCTGGGAACCGGCGGATTCGTTTCGGTACAGGCGGTTGTCGTTCGGGTCATAGCTGTAGTCCGCCGTGGCGCCCATCTCGTACGTCGTCGCGGTCAGGGCATAGTCGTCGGAGTACGCGTACCCCAGCTGGGTGCCGTTGATCTGGCCCATGGTCTTCCGGTTCGCGAGCTTGTCGTACGCGTACGTGTAGTTCTCGACGTCCGTCCCGTTGGACAGGTGCTTCGTCCTTACCGACGTGAGGCGGTTCGCGTCGTCAAACGTCGCGTTCAGCTCGAGGCCGTTCGGGTGCCGCGCTGCGGTCCTCCGGTGTTCGGCGTCGTAGAGGAACGTCCACGTCTGGCCGGTAACCCCCATGCTCGCGAGGCGGCCGTCCGCGTCCCACGTGTACGTGAGCGTGAGGCCGTCGGGGTAGACCATCGTCCTCCGCTTTCCGGTCTCGTCGTACGTGTAGGCGACCGTGCGCGAGAAGGGGCCGAAGTCGAACGTCATCGAGCTCACGCGATCCAGGGCGTCGTACGAGGTCGCCTTCGTGAAGCCGTATCCCCCCTCAAAGACGACGTTGGACGCCGCGTCGTATCCGTACGTCAGGATGTCCCCGCCCTGGTACGAGGCCCGGATGAGTCGGTTCAGGGGGTCGTACGTGTAGTTCGTGTACCTCCCGTTTCCGTCGATCCGGGTCGCGATGTTTCCGGCGGCATCGTAGCTGAGCCGGGTCACCTGGCCGAGGGGGTCCGTCTCGGTCGTCCTTCGTCCGAACGCGTCGTACTCGTACCTCCAGATTCTCCCGTTCGGGTCCTTCGTTTCCACGAGGCGGCCGAGGATGTCATACGCGTACTCGGTCGCGTGTCCCGTGGGCGGGACCATCCTTTGGGTGCGTCCCCAGGTCACGTTGATCTCGTACGTCGTCCGGTTGCCGTTCGCGTCCACGACGGCGATCATGTCTCCCCGGTCGTTGTACTCGTACCGGGTCGTGAAGCCCAAGGAGTTCGAGTCGGAGGTGATCCGATCGTTCACGGCGTAGGACCGCCGGATCGTGAGGCCCGTCGAGGTCGTCGAAGTCACGACCCGCCCCAGCGCGTCGTAGCCCTGCCGGGTCACGTGGCCCAGCGGGTCCGTGGTATTGGCCAGCCATCCATGCGAGTCGTACCCGAATGTCCTGTTGAAGCCACGTGCGTCCACCGTCTTGTTGACGAAACCCCCGAAGGCGTAGAACGTCCGGGTTACATTGCCGAGGGCATCCGTCATCTTGACCAAGTTGCCCGGGAGATCGTATTCGAACCGTGTGAGGAATCCGCGTTCGTTTCGGAGCGTGCCGAGGGTGGAGTCGAAGAGGCCGAGCTCATCGCGGTTGTTCCAGACGCTCTCCGTGGAGTTCCCCATGGCGTCTGTCCGGAGGAGCGCGTTGCCGCGCCAATCGTAGGTGGCGGTCGTCGTCCCGCCGAGTGCGTCGGCCCTGGCCACCCAGTTGTGCTCCCCGTCCCACTCGATGATCCACCGCTCGCCACCCATCTGACCGATGCACGAGCAGCCGATGCCCAAGGCAGCGAGTGGCCCTTCGATGTCAGTCGGCCGGCCCGCGAGGCGATCGTACGTGATTCTCGTCAGATTCCCGAGGGCGTCCCTCACGTCTGTCCTGTGCAGCCCCCAGCTGGTATACGTGAGCGAATACTGGAGGAATTCCCACTTGATTGCGTCCATCGAGCGATCGTACTCGCCGGTCCACACTTCGTCGACCATGCCCCAGCTGGATACGAACCGCAGCGACCGGTTTGCACGGTCAATCGCTTTCTCGAGCATGCCGGCATATCGGTACCACGTCTGCCTCCCCAACGGGTCCGACACTGAGGCCAAGTCTCCCGCCGTGTAGTCGTACGCGATCCCGCGGGCGGTGAAGGTCAGGCGGATGGGTAGCCAGTTGAGATAAATGGAGCTTGCCTGTCCTCCGACCTTCACGTAGCGTACCTCCACGCGAAGCTCGGTGGAGACGTCGATCCAGCTCCAGGAAGGCTGGTGAGCCGTGAAGTCGAGGCACGTGAGGAACGGGTTGTCGAAGAGGTACTGCAGATTCACGATCTGTTCAGTGCTCCAGGTCACACCCGAATCGGCGCTCACCTTCACCCCAATGTCGTCGTCGGCGTCCGCGTGGCCTTTGAGGCAGACTTCGACTTTCGTCACAATCGAACCGGAGGGGTGGCCTACTGAGTAGCCGCCGTATCGGTGGGTTGCCGAGACGGCTGAGGTGCTCGCCCAGAGCCCGTCGTTCGCGAACGCGTTCTGCCCGTTCGACCAGCTGCCTGCATGGGCCGTCGGGCCGCCGTACCCTTGCGTGACGTTGTGGTCTCCCACTGCGGCAAGCTTGCCGTCCTCGCCGTATGCGAACAGGAGGAAGAGGCCAGAGTCGTCGGCGACCTTCGCCAGCTGTCCGTACGCGTTGTATGTCAAGGAGAGCCTGTTCCAGTTTCGGTCTTTCATTTCCGTGAGCTTCCCGGCAGAGGAGAACGACCATTTCGAGCCGTCCTTCACGAACATCGCGTACGTTCCGTCCATGTTTCGGATGAGCTTCGTGCCTCCCAGTCCGCGGGGTGAGGCGAACGCCCCGCCGCCAAGGTCATCGAAACGGTGTGTGGAACCGTCGCCGTCCGTGAAGTCGACGAATCCCGAGCCTGCGGTAAGGTAGATGTTGTATGAGTGGGTCCAGCCGGTTCCCAGAGGGCCTGGCACGGTGCTGAGGCTGTTGTATGACCGGTCAAGAGAAAGGGCCCAGCCTTTGCCCGGAAGGCTCAAGTCTCTTTCCCGGAGGAAGAGGTTACCGTTCACGACGTTGACCATGCCTCCCGCGTAGTACTGCCAGGGCTCATAGCCGAGGAGCTGGGAGTTCTCGGACGGGGCTATCCCACCCTCGAAAACGGCGAGTTCCGACACGGACGGGGTCGAATCGTCGGTGGCCCGAAGATCGATGCGAGCCCGATACCATAGTTCCCGGTCCGCATCTTGGATGAAGTAACCCTCGGCGTCGGATATCCTCGGCTCGGCCCCAGCCTTAACATAGTGGGGGCCACGCCACGTCACGTTGTCATCCGATGCGAAGATCTGGAGATCGACCCATGCGTAGGTCCCTCCAGTGTGCACCGTGCGCATGAGTTGCGGGAATTGCGTGGAGTGACGGACCGCCGTCGTCATGCTCCCTATTTCCGTGTCCCACACCCGGACGTCGTCCAAGCCGGCCGTGGCCTTGCCCGCCAATGCGAAGCCGATCTTCCCGGTCAATGGCGTCCCGGGTGGGTTCCCATCGGTGCCGGTCCAGATTCGGGAACCTGCCCACCAGATCTCAAAGTCATTGCCATGAGCCACAATCTTGACTTTGTAGTCGGTGTTCGTGGAAATCGACACGCTCAGCGAAGGGGAGATGAGGGTCGTGGAGCCGCCAATCATCTTCTTGAGCTTGATACTCTGGCTGCCATAGGCGATTTCGAGGGCGTAGCGGTTCTGGGAATCCTGATAGCGGAAGAACTGTGTGAGGACAGCGCTCCGGGCGAAGTTCACCGTGCTCCCGAGTCGGAGATCCGACCATGATCCTTCGGCAGTGATCAGCGCGCTCGCGCTCAGAGTCGCTCGACCTCCGCTCAGAGTCAGGCTGCCGCCTGTCACGGTCCAGATCTCATTCGTGTTGTCGTCGAAGTTGTCCGCGAGCCAGCCGAGCTTGACCTTGTGATCGCCCCAGTCCATCACGGCGTCCTGGAATGTGCTTGAACCCCAGCCGATCGTCGCGTTGAGCTTCCATGTCGGATCGACGTACAGCGGATACGTCGCGCCCGCGAGCATCGCGGTGTCTAGCCCGATCCGTAGACGGCCATCCACGTACGCAAGGGTGGTGACCGGCTTGTTCCACGTCTGTGGGCTCTCCGAGGAGTCCCACGCCCGGAACGCCTCCGTCCTCCAGACCGCCCTCCCGGAGGCGTCTCGCAGGACCACTCCGATGTCCGTGGCGGCTCCGGTGTCCATCGAGAGCGACGCGGAGAAGGGGACCTGGACGATAGCGCTCGTCGGACTTTCGGACAGGACGAACGTCTCCTTAATCGCGAGAGGCTGGAACCCGTAGACGGCCCCCGGGATCTTCGCCTGCGTGAACGTGTGCCCGAGCCTCGTGACGCGAATCTCTGATCGAGTCTCCTCTACGAGATACGGCCACTCGCCGGCCGCTCGATCGAGGACCGACGCCGGACGCCAGGCGCCGTCCCATCGCTGGTATGTCGGGAGATAGCGGACCCGAGCCTGTCCGTCGGGCTGGCTCTCAACGGCCACTCCCGGTCCGAAGACCTCTCCCCCGGAATCCGCAAGCATGGCGAGGGAGTCCTCGCCCTCGGTGCCGGCGGCCTCGGAGACTCCGGCGAAGGCCGTGAGAACCATCACGGAGGCGGCGAACATCGCGAAATACTTGAGACAAAGCCGGAGCCTCATCCGCGACGTTGGTGCGCTCCTTTCGGCACGCCCATCCCGCGATTCGACGACGACCGTTGACAGCGTCCATCCCTCCACGGTGGTGCATCGTGGATGCTTTACTTCAAGATTGCGGCGAATGTTCCATTTCGGCCGAGGGGGCCTTAAGGGCTCCCTGCTGATGAGCGCATACCTTGGGGGAACTGGCTGTCTGTGGACAAAGTGTGCCCATTCGCAAGAGGTGCTCGATATGCCTCTATCCGGACAGCGACAACCAGCCGCGAGACTGGATGGGAAGTGTTGCTGCCGAATCCGTGATGGTAATTGGCACACGCCGAGTGAAGACGCACCGCCGCGAGGATGTCAAAGAGGTGGTTGGGTGCGTCGCTTGAATCGAGGTCAGACTGTCCCGAGTTTCCTCAGCTGCCTGATTCCCTCCGAGCTGTATCCGAGGGACAGGAGAATCTCGTCTGTGTTCTCCCCGAGCCGCGGCGGGGGCGAATGCCCCCCACGATCCGTGCGCGGCCGGTACGGAGGTCCGAACTGCCGCATCGGGCCCACCGTTGGATGATCCAGCGAGAGGACGTTCCCACGGGCGCGAACGTGGGGATCCGCGGCGATCTGGCCAATCCGGTAGACGGGTCCCGCGGGGACGCCCGCCTCGTTCAGGATCGGCATCCACTCCGAGGTCGGCTTCGCGCGGAAGATCTGTTCGAGGATGGGCTCGAGGTCCCCGCGATGCTTCACGCGCTCTGGGTTCGTCGCGAACCTCGCGTCCTCGGCGAGGTCCGCGCGCCCGAGAGCTTCCGCGAAGCGACGGAAGAGGGCATCGTTCCCCACGGCGACGTTCACGTAGCCGTCCGACGTCTCGAACGCCTGGTAAGGGACGATCTGCGGGTGCTTGGAGCCCGCACGCACGGGCTCCGTGCCTTCCGCGAAGTAGTAGCCCGCCATGTACGTGAGCCAGGCGAGCTGGGAGTCGAGGAGGGCGACGTCGATGTACTCCCCGCGCCCGGTCCGCTCGCGACGCACGAGGGCCGCGGCGATCGCAAAGGCTGCGAACATGCCGCCCGCGATGTCCGCGATCGCCACGCCGACGCGGACGGGCGGACGGTCCGGCTCCCCCGTGATCGCCTGGATCCCGCCCATCCCCTGGAGGATGATGTCGTACGCGGGCAGATCCCGGTAAGGACCGTCCTGGCCGAATCCGGAAATCGAGCAATAGACGATGTCCGGGCGGACCGCGCGCACGGCGTCGTAGTCGATCCCGAGGCGCGTCGCGACCCCGGGCGCGAAGTTCTCCAGGAAGACGTCGGACCGCGCGGCGAGCTTCATCAGGATCTCCCGGCCCTCCGGTGCCTTCAGGTTCAGGGTCACGGACTTCTTGTTCCGGTTCACGCTCAGGAAGTACGCGCTCTCCCCGCCCTGGAACGGAGGGCCCCAGGCACGCGTGTCGTCCCCGCGGCCGGGCATCTCGATCTTGATCACCTCGGCCCCGAGGTCCGCCAGCATCATGGATGCGTAGGGCCCCGTGAGGACACGGGAGACATCGAGGACGTGCACACCGTCGAGGAGGCCGGGCATGAGGATCCCCTTTGGCCCCGGGAATCGGCTCGGCAGATAAGCCGTTGCCGTCCGGTGCGTCGTGCCTCACGCCTTCGGCCCGAGGACATCGAACCGAGCGAGGACCTGCGGAAGCTCCTTGAATCGGTCGATGAATCGATCGGGCTCCGCCTCCCGGAGTGCCGAAGGATCCCCATATCCGTACCCGACGGCCACGGTCCAGCTGCCCGCGGCTCGGCCCGCCTCGATGTCCACGGGCGCGTCGCCCACGATGACGCAGGATGGGGGTCGCACACCGATCGCCCGCGCCGCATGTCGCGGCAGGTCCGGCGCCGGCTTCGGGTGGGACACCTCGTCCCCGCCGACGATCGCCCGGAAGTACGGCGCGATCCCGCCGACCTCGAGCATGCGGACCGCGTTCGCCCGGCGGCGGGTCGTCATCGTCCCGATCCGCCGGCCGGCGAGGGAGGGGAACGTCTCCCGGACGCCCGGGTAGAGCCGGACCCCATTCTCGACGAGGGCCGTGAAACGCGCGTAGTAGCGGTCCGTGATCACGTCGGCCACGGGGCCCTCCAGATCCCGGAGGATCTTCATCTGGCGGGCGACGGGCATCCCGATGAGCGGGCGCAGCTCGTCGGCCCGGAGGGGCCCCTCGCCGAGCTCTGCAAGGGCGCCGTTCATGGCCTCGAGGATCAGGTCGAGAGTCTCGACGAGCGTGCCGTCGATGTCGAAGAGGACCGCGAGGAGGTCGACCGCCATGGAGAGTGCGAGGAGGCGGGAGGACTTAAGGGCGAGCCTCCGCCCACATGGTTAGCATGCTTGCCACACGCGGTCGCCATCCGCGAGGCCGCACGCGAACTCAGTACGTCTCCCACGAGAGCCCGAGGGGCCCGAGGCTGGCCCCGTGGCCCTTCCGCACCTCGCCGACCGTCTTCGCCCTCACGTCCGGTCGGAGCACGCGGAGGACGTCCTTCGCGTCCTCCGGAGGACAGACGATCGCGAAGCCCATCCCCATGTTGAACGTCTGGTACATCTCCCGGTCGTCGATCCCGCCGAGGGCCTGCAGCTCGCGGAAGAGCAGGGGGGGCTCGATGGGATCCGTGATCGCGAACTCGACGTTCCCCTTGAGGCGCACGAGGTTCCGCAGGCCGCCTCCCGTGATATGGGCCATCCCGTGGACCTTCGCCTTCCGCAGGGCCCGGAGGACCGGACGGACGTAGATCGCCGTCGGCTCGAGGAGGGTCGGTCCCCACCTCTGTCCGCCGCCGCCCACGGGGTCGAAGACGGTCAAGGTGGAGTCTCGGAGGACGCGCCGGGCGAGGGTCAGCCCGCTCGAGTGGATCCCCGAGCTCGGGAGGCCGACGATGACGTCCCCCGGGCGGACGGACCGGCCGTCCACAATGTCCCGCTTCTTCACGAGCCCGAAGCACGTCCCCGCGAGGTCGAATCCGCGGACGATCTCCGGGAGGACGGCGACCTCCCCGCCGATGATCGAGACGTTCGCGAGCTCCGCGCCCCGGTTCAGCCCGACGCCGATCTGCCGCGCCATCTCGTGGTCGTAGTCCGCGATCGCGATGTAGTCCACGAACGCGACGGGCTCCGCGCCCACGCAGATCATGTCGTTCACGTTCATCGCGACGCAGTCGATCCCGATCGTGTCCCACTTCCGCATCTCCGACGCGACGAGGAGCTTCGTCCCGACCCCGTCCGTGCAGAGGCTCAGCGCGTAGGACCCGAACTCCACGAGCCCCGTGAAGTGACCGATCCGCGTGAGGGGCCGCCCGAGGCCGCGCCGGCGGTACGTGAGGGCCGATACGAGGGCCCGGATGTGGGCCCCCTTCTCGTCCTGATCGACCCCTGCCTCGGCGTACGTGCGGACCATGGGAACGGGGCGAGGAAGGAGGCGCGGCTATTTAGGACGTGCGCCGCGAGTCGGACGGACCCGGCGGAGCTCAGCCGAGCTTCCCCACGGCGAGGACATACATCTCCGCGCTCTCCCTCCGGGACGCGGTCGGCTTCACGCCTTTCGCGGCCTCGAACGACTTCTTCACGCGTCCGAGGAACCCCCGGTACCCGTCCCCCTGGAACGCCTTCACGAGGAACGTCCCGCCCGGCCGCAGGGCGCGCTCCGCGAACGCGAGGGCGACGTCCGCGAGCTCGAGGGACCGCGCGACGTCATAGGGCCGGCTCCCACTCAGCCGGGGGGCCATGTCGCTCATCACGACGTCCGCGGGCCTTCGGAGGATCTCGAAGAGGCGCACCTGGACGTCCGGGTGCATGAAGTCCCCCCGGAGGAGCTCCACCCCCTCGATGGGGGACATCGAGGCGAGATCGACGGCGATGACCCGGCCCTTCGGGCCTACCCGCTCGCGGGCGACCTGGGACCAGCCGCCCGGGGACGCCCCGAGGTCCACGACGACGTCCCCGTCCCGGAAGATCCCGTACCGGAGGTCGATCTGGGACAGTTTGATCGCCGCGCGGGATCGGTACGCCTGGCGCTTCGCGGCGCGGTAGTACCGGTCGTGCTTCCTCGCCTTGATCCACGCCTTGCCCATCGGGCCGACGAACGCCCGCGGGGGCTTAACGCTTGGCTCCGCCCGTCGAGGGCGTGCGAAGGTAGTACTCGTAGGTGCGATCCATCTCGATGGGGCCTGCCCAACCGACGCGGGGGCTCGGCGCCGTAACGTCCCGTGGATCCGGGCTCACGCGCCGAGGGCCCGCGCGCGCTCGAGGCACTTCTGGGCGCCCTCGCGGTCCCCGAGGCGGGCGAGGACCTCCCCGCGGTTCAACCACGCCGCGACGTACTTCGGCTGAAGCTGGACGGCGAGGTCGTGGCACTCCCGGGCCTCCTCGAAGCGGCTCAGGCGGGCGAGGGCGGCCCCCTTGTTGTTCCACGCGATCGCGTACTTCGGGCGGATCTTGATCGCGCGGTCGTACGACTCGAGGGCCTTCGCGTAGTCCTCGAGGCGGAAGTACACGTCCCCCAGGTTGCACCAGGCGATCTCGTTCACCGGGTCGATCCGGGTCGCCATCTGCTCGCACCGGAGGGCCTCGTCGAGACGGCCGAGACGCTTGAGGGCGACCCCCCGGGACGTCCACGCGTTGGACGGGCGGTGGCCCATCCGGATCGCGCGGTCGAAATGGCCCAGGGCCTCCTGATACCGCCCTTGCTTGACGAGGCGGTCCCCCTGGGTCAGGGCCGACGTCGAGACCCGGAAGAGCACCCCGCCCGCGGCCATCCCACCCGCCGCAATCCCGAGGAAGGCGAGGAGGGGGCTGGGGTCCGAGGAGAACGCGGACCAGGAGTACATCCGGAACCCGACGAAGGCGGCCGCGAGACTGCCGACCGTCGCGAGCACGATGACGTCGATTGCACGGCCCGACAGGAGGACGGCGGCGTTGTGGGGGGTCTCCGACGTCGCGGACGCGACGGGGATCTCTTCGGCCGGGGTCCTTCCCCGCGTCCCCTTCTTCGGCGGCTTCGCCGGGGGCTCGGGGAGGATGGCGGCCCTCACGGGTTCCCGAGAGGGGGCGGACGACTCCGAATCGGCGGGCTCCGGCGGCAGCCGGACGTCCTCGAACTCGGCCCCGCAGTGGGGGCACCGGCCCGCGTCCGCGGTGACCTCCCCCCCGCAGAGAGGACACTCAATCCGGATCTCCGCAGCCTTGTCCTCGACGAGGATCGAGTCGAGGAGGCCGTCCACGATCTCCGCGTCGAGGTCGAGGGTCTCCGGCGTCCGGGCGGGCTCGGGGACGGGCTCGAGGAGGTCCTTGAGGAGGTCGTCAACCCCGCGCTCCGTCGCGGCGCGGAGGAGGGACATCCCGCAGGCCGTGCAGCTCTTCGCATCCGCACGGTTCGCGGCCCCGCAGACGGGACAGGAGAGGGTCTTCTCATCCGGCAAGGGGACGACCGAGGAAGCGACGCGAAGGAGACCCGATAAACGTTGCGACCTGCGTCTCGGAGATGAGAGACATCCCGGCGGGCCGGGACAGCGGGTCCGAAGAGCCCCGGGGCGCCCGACCAATATCCGGATGACCGAATATTAATCGGAGGCAGCGAACGGATGAGGAAATGCCCCCACGCCCCTAGATACTATGACGGAATCGGACAACGATTAAATATCCAGAACACGATTCGTGGACCGCTCCCGGGCGGCAGACCCGGGGGCACACCGCTTTGCGAGGGAGGCGGGAACGCGGCTTCCGGTTCGGAGTCCTTTCTCGTCTTTCGCCTCTCCCTCACACCATAGACTGCCCACACCGAGAGCCCGGCGGGACGTTGCGGTCCTCCTCCCGATGGCCCGCGGGGCTCCCTTTCTTTGTCGTCCCGACGAGGAGGGCGTCAGTCCCAGAACCGCTTCGTGCGGGCGTACTGGACCTCTGCGCCGAGGATCTCCCGGAGGAAGTCCTCCTCCGTCTCGTGGTACCCCCGGAGGATCCGCGCGGCCGTGTCCTCCCCGACCCCGCGCCCCATGAGGGCTAGGACGGCCTTCCGCCCGTGGGCCATGACGAGACTTGCGCTCGTGAACAGACGCTTCGCGAGGGGGCGGTCCTCGTCCTTCGGCGCGGCGAGGTCGAGGGCCGCGACGCGATCCTTCTCGTAGCCGGGGACGACGGCGATCATGAGGCCGCCGCAATTCATGCACAGGACCTTCGCGGGGACCTCCGACACGGCCTGCCGCCAGGACATCCGGCAGCTCAGGCAGAGGAGGCTCGCCGTCTCCTTCTCGAGGCGCGCCTTCACGGCCATGAGGGTCGCGTGGTCCGCCCGCGCGGGGGAGACGAGGAGCCGGCCCCCCTCGATTCCCGCGCGGCCGATCGGGGTGAGGCGCGTGACGACGACCTCGATCCTCCCGCCCCGGATGTCGCGGAGGACCGCGGCCGTCCGCGGGAGGTCCATCCGCTCCCAGAACACCTTGTCGAGGACCTCCTCGAACAGGGGCGTCCCCTCGAACGCCTTCAGGAGGCGGGGGATCGAGACGGCCTCCCAGTCCACGTCCCTCCGGAGGGCCCCGAACTTCTT
>Ga0209324_10001781_pt1 | contig 14940 bp, 11 predicted proteins | sample Rifsed19ft3_FD_184015 | JGI IMG/M metagenome (GOLD analysis project Ga0209324, IMG submission 184015) | Soil microbial communities from Rifle, Colorado, USA - sediment 19ft 3 (version 2) | ecosystem: Environmental > Terrestrial > Deep subsurface > Rock core/Sediment | place: Rifle, Colorado...
CAAGCCGGCTGGATTCAAGAAAGTGCAGATCGAGCCTCTGCTCAATGCGCTCACTGAATTCCCCAGGGCTGAGCTTCTGGGATCAATTCCCTCGGTCTCAAAAGCTCCCCAGCAGCTGTGGCATAAAAGAAGCCCTACCCAGATTTTTCTCATCTTTCTTTTATGACCGCAATGGTCTCTTTCTTGACTTCCCTTGCTTTTCCTTTGGTTTCGACCAATAGAACATAGATTCCGTTCCGTACCTTGCTGCCGTCATCTTTTCTGCCATCCCAGGTCACTTTCCCGGAGACGCTGGCTTGGTCTTCAAATAGAGTCCGGACCAATCTCCCTTTACGGTCGTAGATTTTCATACTCAACTCCACCCCCAAAGGAATCTTGAATTGGATTTCGGCCTGGTCATCAAAACCGTCATCATCTGGCGAAAAAGGATTGGGTTTAATTTGAATTTCAATAGATGAGCCAAAGGCTGTTTTTACAGAATTCTGCCGGCCAGGAGTCCCCCCGCTTGAATCCACGCTCCTCCACCAGTTGTTGCTGTCCGAGGCTGGCTCATCGTAATCAATCCTCTCGTAGGATATCCCTTTCAAAGACTGGGAGGGATAAGAGACTTTCTCCACCAAGAACCCTAGCGAATCTTTAAGTATTACTTGGTCCCCGTCATTATCTAGAGTCTGCCAGCTGGAAGGCTGGATTGCTAAACCTGTGAAACCTGGATAGCTGGCCTGGAATTTGTTTTTATCTTCTGCCAAGATTAGAAACTGGCTGGCCGGAAGCTCCAAAATATCTTCCGTCAAAACGCTCTGCCGGTTGACGTCCCCGAAGAGCCAGCCCCTCAGATTCATACTGTTCTGACGCCGGTTATATAGCTCTACCCATTCGGTTTGATTCTTGGTCAAATCTGGCGCCGCCATGATCTCATTGATGACTACCTCAGGCAAAAATTCCCCCACTCTAAGATCTAGTGACTTCTGATTATTGTAGACCTTGTCATCTGGGTCCAGAAGAGCAATCAGGCGATGATTTCCTTTCCAGAGTGTAACCGCTGAAGTGGCCATAAAAAGTTCTCCCGGACTCAACTGGGGAATATCCGCAGCAGAGAGCTCTTCTCCCCTTTCCATAATTTCGTTAAAATTCAGGTCATTGAATATAGTTAAGCTATTGATCAGAGAAGTTGATAAGCCTACATTCCAAACGTTTATCTTGAGGTAGAAAGCTAGATTCTCCTGGGGATTGTCCGGCTCGCTGTAGAACTCAACAATTGCCATATCATTATCAGCCGCTGTGACCGAATTTATTTTCCCCGGCGTACTCCCTTCCGGCAACGTGCAAATTTTCCAGTTCGAAGTATCTTCTCCTGCCACAGGATTTACTTTCTCCCAGGAGACCCCGTCTCCTATATCTTTACTCCAGGTGAATGCTTGGGGTAAACTATCAGGAGCAACCAGAATTACAGTTCCGCTCGAATTGGTCAAACTCATCTTAGCTTCCAGAGCCGGAAAATCTTCTTTGGGAGAATCCCCCCAGATTCCACTGCCATCTCCCCATTTAGCTTCAAAGCTATTGACATCCGGGGGACTGGTTGCCAGCCGGCGGGCCAGGACTAGGTAATTTTTAGCTGGTAAGATTATCTGACTTGAGAAAATTGTAGTATCGGCTCCCTGGACAAATTTCCAATCTGCTAAATCAAGAGAAACGGAATCAGGGTTATATAACTCCACCCATTCCAGAGAGGTGCTAGCCCCTGGCTCATTGGCCAGGACCTCGTTAATTACTGCTTGTGCCTGAGTAGATTCAGACCAGGCTAAAGTAATGAATAGAAATGCTAAACTTTCAAAGCATCTCATAAACTCCACTCCACTCTGACCCTTAAGACTTGGAAATCCTCTCCTTCTTGCTCTTGGTATTCCTTGGAAATAAACTCTGCGGTCAGTAATATTTTCTCGGTCATAATAATACTCTCACTCAGATAAAAATCCCAGCTGGAATTCTGGCCCTGGGACAATTCCGGGTCCCGGTAGCGCACCCGAAATTTTGACCAAAGCCTTTCTTTTACTGGAAAATAGAAGATCACCTCTTCCCAGGTCGAATATTCATTTCCTGCTTGATAGGAATTAACCCGGTAGTTCAGGCGGAACTGTAATCTGGTATCTTTGCTAAAAAGATAAGTTGTAACCAGTGCGGTAGTCCTTTTTCCTGGGAAACTGGCGCCTAAATTATCATCTTCCCAGTACTGCTTTAGTTTTGTCTCTAGATTCTTTCTTAGCCAGTAGCCTAAGCCCAGGCGCGCTTTATTCTTGTTTAGATAGCTATTACCATCTCTCCACTGCTGGTAAGCCAGCTCTCCTTTCAGTCGGGGGTTTAGTGAGATGGCAGAGAAAAAGTAAGTTCCGGTCTCACCAGCTTGACGGGAGCGAAAGGTCAAGTCCAGGTTTTCCAACTCCATCGAACGGTAGTCTGGCAACGCTTTCCCCCCGGAAGTTGGATGTAGGAAGTCCTGGCTGTAACTCCAGTACGAAATCTGAAAATCATACTTTCTGGCCTGCCGCCAGAGAGCTTCGACTACCACTCCTTTATCTCTTTGGCCGGTCAGGGCAAATTCAACTGCTACCCGGCCAGCTCTCCAGAATGATTCGGCAAACAGACTTGCCGCCCGGCTAATGAATCTATCGCTAGATTTGGAAATCTCCTGATAGGAAATTATTGGGGAGAGGGCCAATCTTCTCCAGGTTTTTTTGAGCGAGGCGCCCCAGACCTGGTCTCTGTAGCTGCCAAACCTGTTCTGGGAGTAAAAGAAAGAGCCGGAAATGTTTTTTCTTTGGAAATTCGTGAAAATCCCGTTATAGCGGGTCCAGCGCGGGAATAGAAATGTGTTGTCTGCCTCAAGTGAGTTCTCCGAAGAAAAATTTAGATAACTGCGATACCCCAGATTGACCCCCAGCCCTAAGTGGGGCTGAAAATTCCCCAGCACAATTTTCCAATGCCCTGGCTTGTTAAATTCAAGCGCCCGTCTTTTAATCCGGTTTTGATTATCCTGGTTCTCACTTTCTAAGTAAAAGCTCCACAAATCTTGGTTCTCAGCCTGGATTCTTAAATAAGTTTCCGGCTCACTGGATCGGGAAACTTTCTGCCGGTGCTGGAGAACGACTCTCCCCTTTAAGGGACGGGTACTGGTATCTGTTGGCTGTAAGAATTGTTTAACCCTTTCCTGGGAATCATAATTTTCTTTATCCAGACTGCTGTAATCTGCGTCTGGAATCTGCAGGAGAAGAGTAGAATCTGCCTTGGTGGAGTGAGGTTTCTGGCGGATCAAGTCTAACAGCTCCAGATATTGATCAAAGCTTAACTCTCCGTTTTGCAGCCCTTCTAACAGATCCTCCTCGGTCTGGTAGATCTCAGGTGAAATGGTTTGGGCCAGACTCCCGACCGCAAATATACAAATCCAGCTTATTATTAAGAACCTCTCCAAAGCTTGCTTCCTTGCTCAGGTTTTCTATTTTAGCCCGTACTCCTTGAGCTTGCGGTATAAAGTCCTCTCTCCAATCCCCAAAATCTGGGAGGCCTTGCGCCGGTTTCCCTCCACCTGCTTAAGCACTCGGTTGATATGCTCCCTCTCCAAATCTTCCAGGCTTTTCTGGGAAACCATTTCGTTGGAGACCGGGGCAATCGGCTCTTCGAATCTGGCCGGATAACTCTGGCTGGTCTGGATCTCTTTCTGGATTATGTTCTTCAGAGACATAATTTCTGCTCTCAGACCGGTCAAGGCCTGAAAGATTAGCTCATGCTCTGCCACCGCGCTGGTTTTGCCGGTTACCACCGGCAGGTTGCGGTTGGCCTGGGACTCTCTCTCTACGTAGTCTGTGGCCTGGGCTGAATCAATTTTGCCGGTGCGGGATAAAGCTAGGCTGCTTTCCACAAAATTTTTCAGCTCTCGGACATTGCCCGGCCAGTGATAGCGCAAGATAATCTCCATTGCTGAATCTGTGATCCCGGCCGGCCGATTCGGATTTTTCTGCTGCAGCTGATTTAAGAATTCATAGATCAGAATCGGAATATCTTTTACTCTCTCCCTTATTGGAGGGACTTCGATTTTGACGACCGCCAGGCGATAGTATAAATCCCGGCGAAAAATTCCTTCTTCTACGGCACTGGCTAAGTCCCGATTGGTGGCCGCTACGACCCGGGGGTCAACTATTATTCTTTCGGTACCCCCCACTCGCATTATCTCCTTTTCTTCCAAGACCCGCAAGAGCTTGACCTGGGTGGACTGCTTCAGCTCCCCCACTTCGTCTAAGAAGATTGTGCCATCCGAAGCAGCCTCAAAAACCCCTTTCTTTCTGGCCACCGCTCCGGTAAAGGCTCCTTTTTCATGGCCAAAAAGTTCTGATTCCAAGACTCCTTCAGCCAGAGCGGCGCAGTTGACGGCTAAAAATGCTTTTCCCTTTCTGGGAGAATTATTGTGTATGGCCCTGGCAATCAGCTCCTTGCCGGTGCCACTTTCTCCGGTGATAAGGACCGTGATATCAGTCGGGGCAATCTGCAGGACCTGCTCAGAAATTCTTTTCAGCTCTTGTGACTTACCGGCCAGTTCACAGGCTTTAAGATTCTGTTTGGCCTGCCAGAGATTTCTGACCTTGAAGGCGACCTCTCCAGGGTCTAAAGGGAGTTCTACTATTTCGTCAGCCCCATAGGCTAATAACTCGTTCGAGCTGAGACCGGAAGTGCGGTCTGTGGCGACCAGGATGTCAGAAAGGGGTGATTTTTCCTGGATCTTGCGGATGAGTCTGCCGAGCTGCAGGTCCTTTAGGCCAGCATCAAGGATGACCGCGTCAGCCAGGGCCTCTTTGAGAATCCTCAACCCTTGCTGCGAATCCTCAGCCGCGTAAACTTCGGCTTTTATTTCCAAAAGAATTCCGGCTATCTGCCCTCTGAATTCTGGATCAGGAGAAATGCTCAGAACTCTCATTATTTTTTAACCTGGCTCTTCGACACTAATAGCCCCGATGACAGCTTAAAGTTACTTTATTCTATTTTTTTTCCTTCTTCTCCCTTTGTGCTCTACTCTTTCTTCCGCTAAGGCAAAATCAATCTGATTGGCAGTGGCATCCACCCGGATGATTCTCACTTCCAGCTTATCCCCCAGGCGAAACTTCTTTTTGCTTCTTTTACCTACGGCCTGATAGTTTTTCTCGTCAAAATAGTAGTAGTCGTCATTCAGACTGGAAAATCTCACCAGGCCATCTGCCAGAGACTTCTCCAGCCGTACGAAGATCCCAAAATTCATCACTCCGGAGATGATCCCCGGAAAAACCTCCCCTAATTTGTCCTTCAAAAATTCGACCTGCTTTACTTTGAGGGCTTCTCTTTCCGCCTCGTCTGCCAATCTCTCTCGCTCTGATGCGATTTGGCAAATCTTGGGGAGTCTGGGCAACAATTCTTTGTGCCGTTTGACTGGGTATTTTCCAATTTGCAATTCTTTGAGCAGCCGGTGAACCATCAAATCCGGATAACGCCTGATCGGGGAAGTGAAGTGAGTGTAGTGCGTGAAAGCCAGTCCGAAGTGGCCAATGTTCTCGGTCTGATAGACTGCCTTTTTTAGTGACCGCAAAAGCAATTCGTCAATTAGCTCTTCTTCCGGGGTTCCCTTTATTTGCCTTAGGAAAGTCTGCAGTCTTTTGGGAGTGACCGGATGACCTAGGCTGGCCTGGTATCCCAGCCTTTCCACCATCTCCCGGAATTGCTGCATTTTTTCATCATCCGGTTTATCGTGCACCCGGTAGATGAAAGGCAGAGACATCCGGCTGACGTGCCGGGCCACACTCTGATTGGCCAAAAGCATAAACTCTTCAATCAGACGGTGCGATTCCAGCCGGGCTACTTCGAAAATGTCAAGGATTCTCCCCTTTTGGTCGTACACTACCTTGGCTTCTGGTATATCAAAGTCTAAACTGCCTGCCTTTTCTCTATTCTTTAGAAGAATCTGGCTTAAAGCCAGCATCCTGGTCAGATGCTCTTCCAAGCCTCTGATATTTTGGGAGGGTTTGACAGTATCGAAAAATGCCTGTACTTCCTCGTAGTTTAACTTGGCCTGGCTGGAGATAATAGTTTCTCTAATCTGGTATTTGACCGTTTTACCCTGGGGGTCTAGCTCTATCAGGCAACTGTAGGTTAGGCGATCCTCGTTTGGCCTAAGACTGCAGATCTGATTGGAAAGCCTTTCTGGAAGCATAGGAATGACCCGGTCTGGTAAATAGACGCTGGTACCTCTGGAGAGAGCCTCCTGGTCTAAAGCGGAGTGTTCTTTTACGTAATAAGAAACATCTGCTATGTGCACTCCCAAGAGATAATTCCCATTGGGTAGAATCTCTAACCCGACTGCGTCGTCATGATCTTTGGCATCAACCGGATCAATCGTGAAGCAGAACTTATCCCTTAAGTCCAGCCTGCGGGATAATTCGTCCTTGGGAATAGCCAGAGGTATTTCTTCAGCTTCCTGCTCGACTTTTTTGGGGAAATCTAAAGGAAGCTCGAATTGTTTGATTACTGTGAGAACATCTACCCCCTGCTCCCCTGGATACCCCAGCACTTCGACTATTCTACCCTCTGGACTTTCCGGCCTCCTCCAATCAGAGATTTCGACTACTACCTTCTGGCCGGCCTTGGCAGTGTTAGAATTCACATCTGAGATATAGATGCTTCTGGGAAGCTTGGAATCATCTGGTACCACGTAATTGGAATATCCCTCCCTTTTGAAAGTTCCCACCAGCTTAGTAACGCTTCTCTCCAGGATCTTTGTGACCATTCCTTCCGGACTTTTTCCCTTTCTAGTGGACAAGACTTTTACCAAGACCTTGTCCCCGTGGACTGCGGTCCCCATCCCTCTGGGGCTGATGTAAATCTCTTCGGTCCCATCTTCTGGAGTGACAAATCCAAATCCACCTTTGGTGGCAGACATCTTGCCTGTTACCTGGTTGACTTCCTTTACGATTCCTATTCGTCCCCCTTTCAGTTTGGCAATCGACCCTTGAGATAAGAGTTCACTAATCATCCGGCGGAAGTCTCCATAATCCGGGTCTTTTACATTCAGCTTTTTAGCCAGCAGGCGCCGCTTGACCGGTCTGTAGCTGGGTGTCTGGAGGTAATCTAAAATCTCTTCTGAGGAGATTTTCACGGGGTAAAGATACTTTTTAAGTTTCTCACAGTCAAACAGAAAAACCCCGATTTTGTCGGGGTTTTCTGTCAAAATGGCAGCTCTTTCGGTTGACTATTTAGAGGCCGGAGCTGAGATAGAATGAAATCACGAGTACTAGCAGAAATATCCCGAAAGGAGCTGGTGCAGCGAGTCTTCGTTTGCAGTGGAGGTAAAAGACAAGAGTGGCCAAGAGTAAGAGGCTGAAAATGATCAATCCCCATTCAGAGAGCGTGGGAATAGTAGTAGGAGTAGGAGGTGGAGTAGGGCCACAACAGGCTCCAACCCACTGGGGGAAATAGTCAATAGGACTACTGGTAGTCAATGCCAGATTGTCAAAACCTTCAGGATTAACTAATGAAGTGTCAACGCAAAAGTTGGTCGGCTCAGAGATTGAAAAAACAAGATTTGCGATCAAATGGTCACCAGAACCAAGAAGGTTTAGGTTTTCACCAAAATCGAGTCCTCCTATATTAAGTTGCATAGGGAACACGCTTGGGTCGTCAACTGCAACAACTTGGATCTCCCAGTTAGCCAGGGCAGTGCCCGCGAATGTGGTGGCCAGAGTGGTATCCAGAGTCACCCCGGGTCTATCGGCTGTTATCAATAGTCTAATAATTGCAGCCTGGATAGAGTCACCTGCACCTATGTTGTCTGTCATTAGCCTAATTTGAATAACCTGCTGGGTAGAAGTCTGAGTTAAACAAACTGTATATGCGGTGTCTGGCACAAGAGGGTCCTTATGAGGCGGAGCACATTCAAGCCAGGCCACGTAGTCATGGGGACCAGTGGCACAAGGAAATCCATCAAACGTATATGGTAAGACAAGAAACCACCAAGTTCCAGGACCCAGGTCGACCTTAGCCCTAGCGGTATCACCAGGACTAGCGGAGGCATCGACGGAAAAAGGGGGCTCAGGCGGACACCCCGAAGTCCCTTTAAGTATGAAAATTCGCACAGGGAATTCAGCCACGACAGACCAGGTGACACTGGTATCAGCAGTCAGCACCTTTTGATACCAGTCAGTGTCCCGAAAATTGGTATCTGCCCAAGCAGTTCCGCAGATAGTATCACCACAATCCACCGAGCCGAATACCGGTGGAATAGAATTGCAGCCACCATTAGCGTCGGTGCCGCAGGGTTCATTCTCCGGAATACCTCCAGCCGGGCAATTGACAACAACTGGCGTGTGGATATCTATTTCGAGGTTATAGCTGCCGAAGTCGCCGCCGTACCCATCCACTACGATGTAGTAAGTATTACTGCCGGTCAAAGCCAAACCCACAATCTCAGACCTGTATCCCGGACAGATGTCATCGTTGCATGCGTAGGGAGTGCCAGGAGTGTAGGAGTTTTCGTACAGATACAGCTTGGTATCGTAGCCGGAATTGCAAAGGCTAATATCAATTGTTTCGTTTACAGCCGGCGTGTAGGAGTATACCACATCTGGCGAACCGGGTGCATTATACGGACAGGTTTCGTCATAGTCGTCGGTGTATCCACTGGTTGTACCAAGATCGGAATATGGCAAGGCCGACACGACAGTTGCCGAGCCAATGTTGTCGCCTCCCTGAAGAATCTTGGAAGGGTCTACTACATTTGCTATACCGGAATAGGGGAGCTTTGCCGGTTGGGTTGCCTCGAAAGACGCTTGGATAACTCCGGCTGGGACAGCCTGTTCCAGCTTACCAGTAGAAAAAAACTTTGCAAGGAAGTTCGCTTTAATAGTGGAATCCTGAGAAGCTAATGCAATACTGCCCAAAGGAAGTAACACTGATGCAAGAAAGAGACTAAGTATCTGCAGAGACAAAAATCTTTGGTATCGTTTCATAAAGAATCACCTCAGGGTAAAAGTGATCAGGATGTTGACGGTCACGTGTTAATACCTCTATTACCTCTCTGATTATGAAATCTAATAGTGCCTTCTTTCCCCCTCATCCCCCTGAGGGACAAATGCAAAGTCAGTTAAACTTTCTTTTTAAGATCTATTAGGGCGCTTGGTCAAAGCAAGCTATCTTGGCACTTCCCTTATTCAATATCCAAACCTGGCATATTATAACCTAGCCCAATGAATCACGTCAAGCAAAATCTTCCTTCTGAAAAAAGTAATTTGGGAAACCGACTAACCCAAAGCCAGACAACTAGACCTTCCCGGAAGTCTAGACATAAGATAGCTAGCCATCATCCGAGGATTTGATAAACAAACAGAAAAACCCCGCTTTTGACGGGGTTTTCTGTCAAAATGGCAGAATTTCCGTATTACTTATTGTATCTCAGGTAGTTCCTCTAACAGAGGAATCGGCTCATCTATTAAGTCAAACTCTGGAAAAGGCTCAAAGAGTAAACCCATCTCCGGGGCAAATTCATCTTCAGGAATTGGCGGAACTCCGGGCTCTGGTGCCAAGCCCATTTCTGAGGGGCACGGAGGCTCTCCCCACATCGGACAGTCAGGATTACAACCAGCTCTTAGGCCCATCCCCTTTCCCGGACGGTGCAGCCTCTTCTTCAAGAATAAAGGCCTCCTCTCCTGCCTGAGCTCTCTGAGCTTGTCTAACTGTTTTTTGTCTAAGATGTCCCGGAACGCCAGCCGCTTTTCAATCTTAACCTTCTTCATCTCCGCTTGAATCTTGGAAATCTGCTCAATTTGATTGAAGATTAGATCCCGGTCCGGCTCCTCCTCTGCCAGCATTCTGTGTAAGTCCAGCCTGGCTAATTGTAGTTGCGAGCGGACCTGAATCATCTGCTTGGCTATATTGAAGTGTAAATCCTGCAACTGCTTTTCCTGTTTTTCGCTCAGATTCAACTCTTTATGAATTCTGAGCCGGTCTCGGTCCGGCTGGGCCAATGCTAATGAGGTTGCTACCGAGACGAGAACCGCTGCTAATAATACCTTTTTGGCGCTCATTTCTATCTCCCTTCTCTTTCTTGAAGTTCACGCATTCTTTCTTCTCTGGTCTGTCTGATCATCTCCCTTAAGTGCCTCTCGAATCTATCCTGAAATAGAATTAACTTGCCCAGCTGCTGAATCGTGAGTATATCTTCGGCCTGCTTGAAAAATCCTTCCTTGATTTCTTCTCCCTGTCTCTCTAAGCCCCTGACCTGCTGGATGAGATTGTTTATCCTCTTCGGCTCTCCCCCCTGGGATAAAGCCTGCTCCAATTCGTCGATGAGCCTTCTGCGCTTCTCTTGGAGTCTGGCTTCCTGCTTCTGCATTTGCCTGAAAGCTGGCAGAAAAAGGCCGGTCTGCTCATCGGATAGGTCCAAGACTTCCAGCATCTTCCAGATGGCCAGATCCTGCATTCTCTCCCTTCTTCTCTCTGGCATATCATCCGGCCCCTGAGCCCAGACCAGGGCTAGGTTAGCCAGAAAAATGGCCCCCATTGTCATTAAGTATTTTCTCATATTTTACTCCTTTAGAGATTTAGTTTCTTGACTTTTTCCTCTAACTTCTGGAATTGCTCTTCGTTCAACTCTGCCAATAGTGTTACTATATCCTCATCTTGCCAGTATATCTTTTCAACTTCCTGGCTTAGATTTTCTAAACTTTGCTCTAATTCTTGGTCAAATGATTTTTGGCTCGCTTGAGATTCCAGCCAGACTAATCTTCCTCCGGTTTGCCTCTCTTTTTGAGACAGAAAACGCTGGTCAACTTTGAAAAGGCTTGCTGCTACAAATAGCACCAGCAGTATTCCCACCGGAATTAAGACCCAGCCCGGTTTGAAGATAGGTACTTTCTCTTTTTTGCTCTGAATTTTCTCCCTGACTTCTGCCGCAAAACCAGCCCAGAAAGCTTCTGAATGTTCTTCTTCCCTTTCTTTCTGGAATAACAAAAGAGTTGCCTCAATTTCTTTTAACTCTCTTTGGCAGGCCAGACAATCTGCCAGGTGTAGAAGCAGCCCTTTCTCCTCTTGTGCGGAGAGCTTTTTATTGACGTAATCAGCCAAGTCTTGCTGGTATATCTCACATTCTTTCATTTATCTCACCTCAAATGTGCCAGTTTTTTCTTCAATTTTTGGACTGCCTGAAAGTAATTGGCTTTCAAAGCCCCTTCGCTGCGGCCAGCAAGTCTGGCTATCTCTTGATAAGGCAATTCTTCGTAGTGGCGCAGGATGAAAACCGACCTCTGCTGGGGAGGCAGACTCAGGATGGCTTGGTCAATGGCCTGGTTGATTTTTTCCTTTTGTATGTCCTGTACCGGGTTACCCCAGGCAGCTTCCGGCTCTTTTGCTTCGAAAATAGAAACCAAATTCTTCCATCTTTTGCTGTTGGAATAGTTGATTGAGGAATTGACGGCTATCTGATACAGCCAGGTGGAAAAGCTCGACTCCCCCCGGAACTGTTTCAGCCCCTGGTAAGCCTTGACAAAAATATCTTGGGCTAAGTCCTTGGCTTCTTCTGTATTTCTGATCATCCTGTACACCAGGTTGAATATTCTGGTCTGATACTTCAGGACTAACTGATTGAATGCCTTTTCGTTTCCAGCCTGAAACTCCTGCACCAGTTGGATGTCGTTTTCCGACATATCATCTTTTCTATTTAGTTTGACAGCCGAACTGCCAAATGGTTTAAGACTTTATAACCTATTGTCGTCTAGAGTATTAGAGTGTCATACCTTAATCTTTTTCCACGCCCCTCTTCTGAATCTACGCACAAAGAAGGCACTTGAGATTACAATCGAAGCCAACATTGCATACCAGACTCCGTCTGCCTGAAGTCCGAATACTAGCCCCAGGACAATAGCTAAGGGGACTCGCAGACCCCATAGAGTGATAGCTGAGATAGTCAAAGGTGAAACCGCGTCTCCTGCCCCTCTTAAAGCTCCGGAGAGGACCATATTGACTGCCATTATCGGCTGGGCAATTCCGTTGACTATCAGGTAATGTGAACCGATTTGTATGACGGTCTGGTCGCTGGTGAAGAATGCCACAATCTGTCGGCTGAAAACCACTAAGAAAATCCCCAGAGCCGACATTACGGCTGCCGCAAATTTTACTGAAGTCCAGCCGCTGGCCTCAGCCCGGTCCGGCTTTTGGGCCCCTAAGTTATGCCCCACCAGGCTAGTGGCTGCCGACATAAAGGCTAATCCTGGCATAAAGGAAATCGCCTCGGTCTGCAGACCGATGGTGTAGGCTGAAATGGCTTTGGTGCTGTACACCGTATAGGAAAGGATTCTGTTGAGCACCGCAATCTGCAATCTCCGGCTGACTGCATCCACTGCCACCGGAAAGCCTATTCCTAAGATTTTGAAGGTATATTCCCGGTTGAGCTTGAAGAGTCCTCTCAGATTCTGTGAGTTGAAACCCCAGGATGATATCAGCTTCAACCCCCATAAGAGGCCGACCGCGCGTGAGACCACCGAGGCTAAAGCCGCCCCGTTAGTCTTCAGCTCCGGAAATGGTCCCGCTCCGTAAATCAAGAGATAATTGCCCAGAATGTTCAAAAGGTTGATGACTGCCAGAACTTGCAAATTGGCCTTAGTCCTCCCCAACCCAATCATGATGGCTGAGACCACTAAATTGCCGGTTAGGCAAACCGAGCCGTAGCTGAGAATCTGCAAATAGCCTGAGCCGATCTGGGTAACCTGTGGGTCTCCTCCCATGGCGCGAATTGTGGCGCCGGAGAAAAAAGCTCCCCAGATCAAAAGCAAGACTGTTATTACTAAAGAAATCAGGTAAGACTGCCCAATCACAATTCTGACTTTTTCTCTGGCTCCCTCTCCGGAATAACGGGCCACCAAGGCGGTCGTGCCGGTCGATATCCCCATCATCAGCATCAGGACTATCATCAGAGCTGCCGTGGCTAAGCCGACTGCCGCAATATTTTCCTGGCCTAAAGACCCCACCATCTTGATGTCCACCAAAGAGACCAAGGTCTGCAAAAAATAAGTCGAGACCATGGGCCAGGAAATTGACCAGACCATCTTTAAGATGCTCCCCTGGGTAAGATTAGATCTGATATCTGACATAAAAACAAAAAAAAGACAAATCTGACGATTTGTCCGCTTGGGCCAATTCCCTACTTCATCAACAGCTGTTAATCTCTCTTGCTCTTAATCAAGACCTTGTTATAATGGTTCATATTCTCCAACACCTTGCCGGTGCCTCGCACCACGCAGGTCAGAGGCTCATCTGCCAAGTTGACCGGCAGGCTGGTCTCCTCTCTTAAGCGGGCATCCAGCCCTTTCAACATGGCTCCCCCCCCGGTCATAATGATTCCCTTGTCCAGGATGTCTGAAGCCAACTCCGGGGGAGTTCTTTCCAAGGCTTGTCGCACTGCTTCCACGATGGAGTCTACTGTCTCGGTCAGGGCTTCCCGGATCTGGGTTGAGCTGATTTTCACAGTCCGAGGAGCTCCGGCCACCAGGTCTCGCCCTTTGATGTCCATGGCCTCCTCTTTTTCCAGAGGGAAGGCTGAGCCGACTTTAATTTTTACCTCCTCGGCCGTTCTTTCCCCGATTAAAAGATTGTAATTCTTCCTCATATAGGCGGTGATGGCTTCATCCATCTCATCTCCGGCTATTCTAATGGAGATATTGTTAACTATTCCGCTTAGGGCAATTACCGCTATTTCCGAGGTCCCGCCTCCGATATCTATGACCATACTGCCGGAGGGCTGATCCACCGGGATCCCCACTCCAATGGCAGCAGCCATCGGCTCTTGAATTAAGAAAACTTCCCTGGCCCCCGCGCTTTCAGCCGAATCTCGGACCGCTCTTTTTTCCACTTCGGTGATGCCGGAGGGGACCGAGATGACAATTCTGGGTTTCATCAGATAGCGGTGCTTGACCACCCGGCGGATAAAATCGGATAGTAACTTTTCTGTAATTTCAAAATCGGCTATCACTCCATCTTTCAGAGGCCGAATAGCCCTGATTTCGTCTGGTGTCCTCCCCAACATCTCTTTGGCAGCCCGGCCGATGGCTAAGACCTTGCCGGTTGCCACTTCGATGGAGACGACCGAAGGCTCGTTGAGAACAATCCCTTCTCCCCGCACAAAGACCAAAGTATTGGCGGTCCCTAAATCGATGCCGATGTCGCTTCGGATGAAATCTAACCAGCCCATCTTATTCCTTTTTTTCTTTCTCTCCCAAATAAATGAATCGGTTAATCAATTTCACGTAAGAGCTCCATTTCTTCCCCGGTTCCTGTTCCCCCTCAATGATGCGCATAAAGGCACCCGCCTTGGCATCCATCTCATCGGCGTTATGCAGAATGATTGCCTCCAAGGTCTGGGGGACTACTGGCGAGCCCATCTGAAGTTCTCCCTGATGAGACAGTATTAAATGCCTCAGCCTCATAGATAGCTCTTCGGGAAAGTCGGTCATCTCTTTAATCTTCTCGGTGACGATTCTGTCCCCTTCCACAATGTGGCCAATCAGTCTCCCCTCGTCAGAATAATCTATGAAACTGGAGACTTCATACTGGCTGATTTTGCCGAGGTCGTGCAACAGGGCTCCGGCGATTAATAAATCCCGGTCCACCATTTCATACAATTCGCAGGCTTTCTTACAAAATTCTACAATCTTTAAGGTATGCTCTAATAGTCCCCCCACATAATTGTGATGCCAGAGCTTGCCTCCCGGAGCTATCTGTAATCCTTTGACGATTTCCTGGTCTGCCAAAATGTTTTTCAGTAATTGAGTCAGAGAGGGATTCTTTAGACTGTCAGCTTCCTTTCTATAACACTCCAACAGTTCTTCTGGACTCCTTTTGGAGCGGGGGAGAAAATCAGTTAAATCGACTCTATCCGGCTCA
>Ga0209324_10001794_pt1 | contig 14907 bp, 10 predicted proteins | sample Rifsed19ft3_FD_184015 | JGI IMG/M metagenome (GOLD analysis project Ga0209324, IMG submission 184015) | Soil microbial communities from Rifle, Colorado, USA - sediment 19ft 3 (version 2) | ecosystem: Environmental > Terrestrial > Deep subsurface > Rock core/Sediment | place: Rifle, Colorado...
AAAAAGGCAGACCGTGCAACTTCTGAGGGGCTTGTAGCTTCATATATTCATGCAGGCGGGAAGATAGGCGTTTTAGTGGAAATAAATTGCGAAACTGATTTTGTTGCAAGGACAGAGCAGTTTCAGTCACTCGTAAAAGATATTGCAATGCATATTGCTGCGTCAAATCCATTGTATATAAAGAGGGAGAATGTTCCGCTTGAGGTAATAAGCAAGGAAAAGGAAATTTATATTCATCAGGCTAAGGAGTCAGGCAAGCCCGATAATGTTGTTCAGAAGATTGCGGAGGGGAAGTTAGAGAAATATTATACAGAGGCATGTCTTATTGAGCAGTCTTTTGTAAAAGACCCTGATATTACAATCAAAGAATTCATTTCAAGAAAGATTGCCGAATTGGGCGAAAATATTCAGGTTAGCAGATTCGTCAGATATCAATTAGGGAAACAATAATTGCCAAAATTAAAATTTAAAAGGGTTCTATTGAAACTTACCGGTGAGGCGGTAAGCGGAGAAGGTGGTTTTGGTATTGACCAAAAGATAGTCAGAGATATTGCCCTTGAAATTAAAGAAATCCAGGAGATGGGCATTGAGACTGCGGTTGTAATAGGCGGAGGGAATATATTCAGAGGTTCAATTGCCGCCAATGACGGAATGGACAGGGTTACCGCCGATTACATGGGGATGCTTGCAACCGTAATTAATGGACTGGCACTTCAGAATGCCCTTGAAAGGGAAGGTGTCCATACAAGGATGCTGACTTCAATAGATATGAGGCAGGTGGCTGAGCCGTATGTCAGACGCAGGGCAATAAGACACATGGAGAAGGGGAGGGTAGTTATTTTTGCAGGAGGGACGGGGAGTCCGTATTTTACAACCGATACTACAGCGTCATTAAGGGCTATAGAGATAAATGCTAATGTTATACTTAAGGCAACCAAAGTTGATGGTGTTTACAGCAGCGACCCTAAAAAAGATAAGAATGCAGTAAAATTTACAGACCTTACATATATGGAAGTGTTGCAGAAGGACTTAAAAGTTATGGATACAACCGCTATAACTTTATCCATGGATAACAAGATTCCTATAATAGTATTCAGTATGAAGGAAAAGGGGAATATAAAAAGAGTTCTTTCAGGGGAGAAGATTGGGACGATTGTAAAGGGGAATAAATGATTCAGAATATCTATAGTGATACAAATAAGAAGATGGAGTCCTCGGTAACGGTTTTCCAGAAAGAGCTGGCAGGGATAAGGACAGGCAGGGCATCATTAGCCCTTTTGGATGGGATAAAGGTGGACTACTATGGAAATCCAACCCCTCTCAATCAGGTTGCCAACCTTTCTGTGCCTGAAAGCCGCTCAGTAACAATCCAGCCGTGGGATATATCTATTACCCCTGTTATAGAAAAGGCAATCCTTTCATCTGACCTTGGATTAACACCGTCTAACGATGGTAAAATTATCCGTATATCAATCCCGCCTCTTACAGAGGAGAGGCGAAAACAGCTTGTGAAGGTTGTAAAGAAATTGGCTGAAGACTGCAAGGTTGCTATAAGGAATATAAGAAGGGACAGCATGGAGCATCTAAAGGCACTTGAAAAGGATAAAAAGATTTCTCAGGATGAGCACAAAAAGGCACATGATGAGATACAGAAAATCACTGATAAATTTATAAATAAAGTTGACGAGATTACAGCAAAAAAGGATAAAGAAATATTGGAAGTATAATTAATAAAAAGGGGTTAGGGATTAGGGGTTAGTAAAAACTGAATTAACTCTTAATCCTTAACCCCTTTTTTTATTTTGTAGTTAAAATGACTGATAAAAAAATAGTAATAATAGGTGGGGGTATATCAGGACTTGCCACTGCCTACAGTCTTGAAGAAATAGCCCGAAAAAAAGGTGAGAGTATTTCTATAACCCTATTTGAAAAAAATAATAGAATAGGGGGGAATATCCTGACAGAGAGGACAGACGGTTTTCTTATAGAAGGCGGTCCAGACTGTTTTCTATCCGAGAAGCCTTGGGCAATTCAACTCTGTGAGCGGCTTGGAATGGGGGAGAGTCTTCTCCGCACCAATGACGAATACAGAAAGACTTATATCCTGTTGAATGGACATCTGCACGAACTGCCTGAGGGTGTGATATTGATGATACCGACCGAAATCTTTCCCCTATTAAAGAGTAATCTGATATCTCTTTCAGGCAAAATTAGGATGGGGATGGAGTTGTTCATACCAAAAAAGGAATCAAGTGCTGATGAGAGCCTTTCCCAGTTTGTCCGCCGCCGTCTTGGTCAGGAAGCCCTTGATAAGATTGCAGCCCCTCTTGTAGCAGGTGTCCATGCTGAAGACCCTGATACCATGAGTGTTAAGAGCCGATTTCCGAGGTTTGTTCAAATGGAGGAAGAATATGGAAGCCTTATTAAAGGGATGATTGCTAAAAGGAGAGAGATGAGGAGGGCTGGAAGTAAAGGAAATAAGCCTAAATACACGATGTTTATGACACTTAAAGATGGACTCTCTGAGATGCCTGCGACAATTGTCCAAAATCTTAAATCAACAGAGATTCTTACAAATAAAGAGGTGTTGAGTGTAGATAAAGTTTCAAGTAATGTCATTCTGAGTGAAGCGAAGAATCTAAACCATGTAGTGAGCGAAGCGAACCTAATGAAACATAAATATAAAATATCTTTAAAAAACGGAGAGGTTTTAGATGCAGATACTGTGGTTTTTGCCACCCCCTCCTATGAAACAGCCAGCCTATTGACAGGGATTAATGATTCTATATCTGCTCTCTTAAATAAGATTCCTTATGCATCCACAGCCACTGTATCCCTCGCATTTAAGAAGGAAAGCATTTCCAATCCAATGAATGGATTTGGATTTCTTGTGCCGAGGCAGGAGAAGAGGAGAATAACAGGTGCAACATGGGTATCAAGAAAATTCTCATACAGGTCACCGGATGACTCTGTTTTAATCAGGTGTTTTATTGGAGGCTCCCATAATGAGAAACTGGTTTTTCTCAACGATAAAGATATGATAGAGATGGTAAAAGGTGAGTTGAGGGATATTATGGGTATTACATCAGAGCCTCTGCTGACCCGAATCTACAGATGGGAGAAGGCAATGCCACAATATACCATCGGTCATGAAGAGAGGCTGTCAATCCTTGATAAGAAGTTATCAGAATATCCAGGCATGTTTCTTACAGGCAGTTCATACAGGGGGAGCGGGATAAGCGAGTGTATAAAGGATGGACAGCTTACTGCCGAATTTGTCTTAAAATACTTGAATTTGTAGAGAAAAAATATATAATTTACCACAGAGGCACGGAGACACAGAGGAAAACAATAAGGAGAAATAGGGAAATTTAAGAAAAGATGAATGGAAAATATATTTTACCTTTTTTCCATCTCTCCCTCTTCTCCCTTTCTCCTTAATCTTTTTTTCTTTTGTCTCTCTCAGTGCCTCAGTGGTTAAAATTAAGTTTTTTTCTTGAAATATGGGTTACGATACTGAATGAAAAAAATTTCTTTATCTCTCCTACAGAAAACATTTCTTGCCGTAATAGTGGTATTCCTGCCTTTAATCATCGCCTTTGTCTATAACTTCAATATAAACAGAAAGATTTTAATGGGACATGCCCTTGAGGATTTAAGCAGTCAGGCATTTGTTTATGAGGAGGTTGTATCTCAGTTCCTTGAGAAATCAATGAATCGCGTGCAGGATTTTTCAAGTGACGGTGTCATAAGAAACGGAACCCAGAGTATCCTTGAAGGACAGCAGTCTGCTGTTAAGAACCTCAGCGATTATATTTTAAAAAATAAGATAGTTATAGATAAGTCAATTCATACCATCAGTATTATTTCCCCTGACGGGAGAGTTCTGACATCCACAGACCTCTCTGCAGTGGGAAGTGATTTGTCAGGGGAGAATTTTTTTAAGAAAGGAAAAGAGAGGGTGAGTGTGGCTGAAAAAAGGACAGCATCTCCAGAATTGCCAGAAATTGTAGCATTAGCCCCTCTCTTAAACATTTCAACAGGGAGACCTATTGGAGTTATTGCCAATTTTATCCACATATCGGAATTAAACTCAATACTTGAAAGAATTGAAACGGAGGAATATGAGGGCGAAAAAAGGATAACCGAAGCAGAACTGAAAAGACATAGAATAAAGATATATCTGGTCAACAGGGAAAAAAGGTTAATCAGCAAGTCTTCATTTGTCAATGACATAGAATTAAATTACATAATAGATACTCTGCCAGTTAAGAAGGCACTGGAATCAAATGAAGAGTTCTCTGGTTTCTATGATAACTACAGGAAAATAAGGGTTGCAGGTGCATCAGAATATCTGCCTGAAATGGAATGGGTATTAATTATGGAAGAGGATGTTGATGATATCCTTGCCCATACGAGGATAATAGGAAGGAATATGATGATAACTGCTTCTATCGTCATTGGAATAATTATTGTAATGTTTATCATCTTTTTTAAGGATGTTGTTATGCGAATACAGAGGGTCTCGGCTGCTGCAGAAGATATTGCAACGGGTAGATATGAGATTGATATCCCTATTCAGGAAGAGGACGAGATCGGTATTCTTTCAAGGTCTTTTAACAGGATGACATCTGAGATTAGCAGGAGGACTAACGAGCTTGAAGAGAGAGGAAAGAAGCTGAAAGAGGCACAGCATATAGCAAGGCTTGGAAACTGGGAGTGGGACATAGTTAAAGATAAGCTTTACTGGTCAGATGAGATTTACAATATCTTTGGCGTAGAGTTAGATAAATTTGAAGACAGCAGATTTTTAAAGTTTGTTCATCCTGATGACAGGGAGTTTGTTAAGAGTGCTGTCAATGATGCACTTTACAATAAAAAACCATACTCTATTGACTACAGGATAGTTCTTAAAGGAGGTGGAGAGAAGTTTATCCACGAACAGGGTGTGGTTGCTTTAAATAGCACAGGTGAACCTGTCCGTATGGTCGGGACAATTCAGGATATTACTGAACGGAAGAAGATGGAGATGTTTCAGCTTGAGCTACAGCGGAAATATGAGGAATTGATCAACAGCCTTAATGCAGGAGTTTTCAAGATTGATACTGATGGTAAAATGATTGAGGTTAATAAAGCATGTGTGATGATGGTTGAGGCTGATTCAAGAGAGGAACTTCTTAAACATAATGTCCTTCATTTATTGGAAAATAAAAACAAGCTCAAGGAGATAGTTGACAGGTTGTTGAAGGGTGAATCTGTGATTGATGAAGAGATTCCATTTATTACAATAAAGGGAAATAAAATCTGGACATCTGTTTCAACTGTATTAAAAAAAGGCGATAATGGTAATATCTATTTGGAGGGAATTATTGAGGAAATCACAGAAAAAAAGAAACTTGAAGACCAGTTGAGGCATTCCCAAAAAATGGAGTCGGTGGGGATACTCGCTGGAGGCATTGCCCATGATTTTAATAATATTCTGTCTGCAATAATGAATTACGGAAACCTTTTGATTATGAAAAAGGGGGGGGATGAAACTACAAAAAAATTTGCAGAGCAGATAATTTCAGCCTCAGAGAAAGGTGCAAGTCTGACAAAGGGAATTCTTGCATTCACTCGAAAACAGGTGATAAATCCGCAGGTTGTAGATTTGAATGGGCTTATTGAAAGAACTGAAAAAATACTGATGAGGCTGATTAGTGAGGATATTGAGTTGAATACAAATCTTACTGACAGGGCATTGAATGTTAATATAGACGAGGTGCAGATTGACCAGATATTGATGAACCTTGCAACAAATGCAAGGGATGCAATGCTTAATGGAGGGAAGATAACTATAAGCACATCCCTATATGAGATTAATGGTGAATTTATCAGGGCATACGGCTATGGTAAACCGGGGAGTTATGCAATGATAAACTTTGCTGATACAGGTGTCGGCATGGATGAAGAGACAAGGAAAAAGATATTTGAGCCATTCTTTACTACGAAGGGTCTTGGAAAGGGGACAGGGCTTGGATTGTCAATATCATACGGTATTATCAAACAGCACAATGGTTTTATTAATGTCTTTAGTGAGCCCGGCAATGGAACCGAGTTTAAGATATATCTGCCATTGACAACTCAAGAGGCTAAAGAAAGAAAACCGATAGAGGTTATTACCACTGTTAGTGGAAGTGAGACACTTCTTTTTGTAGAGGATAATTCAATTGTAAGGGAGACTACAAGGGTAATACTTGAAGAGTATGGGTATAAAGTCATAGAGGCTGTTGATGGAGAGGATGCAGTTCAAAAGTTTAATGAAAATAAGGATAATATAAAACTCATTATATCCGATATGATAATGCCAAAAAAGAGCGGGAAAGAGGTTTATGAAGAGATTAAAAAGATAAGTCCTGATATTAAGGTCATTTTTGTAAGTGGATATACAGCAGACCAGATAAAGACGAAGGATATAAGCGAGGATGGGATAAGCCTTTTATTTAAACCTATTACCCCAAATAAACTTTTAAAAAAAGTGAGGGAGGTGATAGACAGCCCGAATAATCCGAAATTTGGGTTAAAGGCTTAGAGCAACTCTAATTGCATCATTTAGTTGTTGAACCTTTTCAGCAGAAAGTGAGCCGATATAATGAGTCAGAGATATTTTTGGAATGCTGACGAGTTCATCACAGTGAATGCTGCTCTCGTGTTTTAAACCTTCTTCAATCCCCACCCTTACTTGAGTAGACAGTCCATCATAACTTGAATAAATAGGTGCACAAATTAGGGTAGAAAACCTTGAATCAATAAGCACCTGACGGCTCACTACAACAAATACACGATATTTTTTAGGGTCATGAGAAATACCTTTATATACACGATAAAGTTCCCCTCTCCTCATAAATTTATCTGATAAGACAGAACATCACCTGCCTCTTTATTGAGTTCATTTGCTTTTTTGTTGAGGATATTAAGGTCTTTCAAATCCCTTCTTCTTTGTGCCTGCCTTTCAATGAAATCCCTTACTGCCTCCTCAATGAATTCTGACCTGTTCTTTTGCTCGCCAAATAATTCATCAATGCTTTTAATCAGTTCTTCTGAGAGGGTTATAGATGTCTTGACTTTCATATTCTTTAACATACTACCTTTATCTTGTTTCGTCAAGTATTTTTTTTGACCTCTCCTCTTCCTTTAATACCTTTTTAAGGACTTTGCCAATGAGACTCTTCGGGAGTTCTTTCCTGAATTCAACCTTTTTAGGGACTTTATATTTTGTCAGATTAGCCTTGCAATAATTGATAATCTTATCTTCATCTGCAGATTCTCCATCTTTTAATACAATAAATGCCTTTGGTATATCACCAATGGATTTATAAGGTATGCCGATTACAGCAGACTCCTTCACCTTTGGGTGTTTGTTTAAGAGCTCCTCAATCTCTCTCGGATATATGTTATAACCGCCTGAGATTATCATCTCCTTTTTCCTGTCAACAATATAGAAAAATCCATCTTCATCCATTCTCCCTATATCGCCAGTGAAGAGCCATCCATTCTTTAAAACCATATCAGTTTCCTTCTCATTCTTCCAATAACCCTTCATAATTTGAGGTCCTCTTATTGCAATTTCTCCTATTTCACCTGTCTGAAGCTCTGCCCCTGTTATCAAGTCAACAATACTGCATTCAGTGTCAGGCAAGGGAAGTCCTATGCTGCCGAATTTCCTCTCCCCATATATAGGATTACAGTGTGTTACTGGGGATGCCTCAGTAAGTCCGTAACCTTCTATAACCTTTACATCTGTCAAGGTTTCAAATCTTACTGCCATGTCATGAGGGAGTGGGGCTGCCCCACTTACACAGAATTTCATAGATGACAGATTATATTTGTTCTCATGCCTTAACTCACCATTTATTGCTGAGAACATTGCAGGGACACCTATAAATATACTTGCCCTGTATCGTTCTATTGCCTTTAAGACATCCAAAGGTTTGAATCTTGGCAGGAGTATCATTGATGAGGCTAAATGGACAGGAAGGTTCAAGGATGATGTCATACCGAAGATATGAAAAAATGGGAGGACAGAGAGAAATGTCTCCTTTCCGACCTCTGCCTTTGAGAACCAGTGACGGCACTGGATTGTATTTGCAACTAAATTTCTGTGAGTGAGAATTGCACCCTTTGGAATGCCTGTTGTTCCTCCTGTGTATTGAAGAAGGGCAATGTCATCAGGTGAAATCCCCCTTAATCCCCCTTTTCCAAAGGGGGGTGAGGGGGGATTTGAAGAAGATTTCTTTATAAGTTTTAAAAAAGTGACAGATGATGTATCCTTTTTTCTGTCATGCTGAACCTGTTTCAGCATCTCTTTTTTCTCCTTCAGTCTGTATAGGAAATTTTTAGGAAATGGGAGAAAATCGGATACACTGCACAGAATAATATTTTTAATCCGAGTTTTATTGATGATATTTTTGAAATTCGGATAAAGTGTATCAAGGGCTATTATTGTCTCAGAGCCCGAATCGTTTAATTGGTATTCTGTTTCTCTTTCTGTATATAACGGATTGAACTGGACGACTATAGCCCCAATTTTGAGGACGGAGTAATAAGCAATTACCTCATGTGGACAATTCGGAAGCATTATTGCAACCCTGTCACCCTTTTTAACTCCCATATTAACCAATGCATTGGTAAACTTGATTGTTAGGCTGTGGAGTTCTTTGTAGTTTATCTTTTTGCCAAAGAATATTATGGCTGTTTTCTGGGGAAATCTTTCTGCTGTATCTGATAGAAAATCTGATATTGTTTTATGAGGATATTGAATTGATTCAGGGATATTGGCAGGATATTTTTTAAGCCACTGTTTTTGCATGGTATTAAAATAGCAGAAAATAGCATGAAAAGTCATCAGGAAAAGCATTTAACAAACGGCTAAAATATCTCTCAAACTGATTGATAAAAAAGTAATTTAAAGTAATTTAAAGCTTGACTTTTTTATTTTTTAAAATTATTATTTACCTCAATTCTAAACAATATCCAATGACCGAAATCCAAATGTTCAAAACAAAGGTTTAGAATTTAATATATTGGAATATAAAAAGTTATTTTGGGGAGGGATATAACATGGCAATGAATATTACTCAGAAGATAATTAAAAAGCACATCGTTTCAGGAAACATGACCGCTGGTGAAAAGATTGCAATAAAGATGGACCAGACATTAACACAGGATGCCACAGGGACTATGGCATATCTTCAGTTTGAGGCATTGGGTGTTCCGAGGGTCAAGACAAAACTCTCAGTAAGTTATGTTGACCATAATACACTACAAACAGATTTTATGAATATGGATGACCACAGGTTCCTCCAGAGTATTGCCGCAAAATATGGTCTCTATTTCTCCCGCCCCGGCAACGGAATCTGCCATCAGGTTCATCTTGAGAGATTCGGTGTCCCGGGACAAACACTATTAGGTTCTGATAGCCATACACCTACATGCGGTGGTGTTGGGATGATTGCCATTGGTGCTGGCGGACTTGATGTTGCACTTGCAATGGGGGGAGATCCGTTTTACCTCTCCATGCCGAAGGTGGTCCTTGTAAAATTAACAGGTAAATTACAGCCGTGGGTGTCTGCAAAGGATATTATACTTGAGCTTTTGAGAAGGCTTACTGTTAAGGGCGGAGTTGGGAAGATTATTGAGTATGGCGGTCCGGGTGTGAAGACACTTTCAGTCCCTGAAAGGGCAACTATAACAAATATGGGTGCAGAGCTTGGTGCTACTACCTCTATTTTCCCGAGTGATGAGGTAACAAAGGCATTCTTAAAGGCACAGAAGAGGGAGAAGTCATGGACCCGATTGGAGGCTGATCCAAATACCGCTTATGACGAGGTTGTGGAATTGGATTTAAGCAAGATAGAGCCAATGGTTGCAAAACCTCATTCCCCTGACAATGTTGTCCCTCTGAAAGAATTAGAGGGCACACCTGTCCAGCAGGTAGCAATCGGAAGCTGTACCAATTCATCATACAGGGATATGATGACTGTTGCTTCTGCATTAAAGGGAAAGACTGTCCATCCTGATGTAAGCCTTGTAATTGCTCCCGGTTCAAAACAGGTGCTTGAGATGATAACAAAGAACGGCGGGCTTGCGAGTATGATAGCAGCCGGTGCAAGGGTTCTTGAGAGTGCATGCGGGCCATGTATAGGAATGGGACAGGCACCTTCAACAAAGGGTGTATCTTTAAGGACATTTAACAGGAATTTTGAAGGGAGGAGCGGCACAAAGGATGCGCAGGTTTATCTGGTAAGTCCTGAAGTAGCTGCTGCTGCGGCATTGAAAGGCGTCATCGCCGACCCAAGAAAGCTCGGAAAAAAGTCTCCAAATATAAAAATGCCGAATACATTTATTGTTGATGATAATATGGTTATCCAGCCACTTCCGCCCAAGAAGGCTGCTACTGTTGAGATAGTAAGAGGTCCTAATATAAAACCACTTCCGGATTTTAAGCCTCTATCGAATATCATTCAGGGTAAGGTACTTATAAAAGTAGGTGACAATATTACTACAGACCATATAATGCCTGCAGGTGCAAAGATACTTCCATTGAGGTCAAATATACCAGCAATGGCAGAGCATGTTTTTTCACCAATTGATTCGGCATTCCCGAAGAGGGCAAAGGAGATGGGTGGGGGATTTGTAATAGGCGGTGCAAACTATGGGCAGGGTTCAAGCCGAGAACATGCAGCACTTGCACCTATGTATCTTGGCGTAAAGGCAGTTGTTACAAAATCCTTTGCGAGGATACATCTGGCAAATCTTATAAATTTTGGCATACTCCCGCTGACATTTGCAAATGAAGGTGATTACAATAATGTAGAGCAGGGAGATGAATTGGAATTGGATGTGACAGGGCTTGATGAAAAGAGTTTGATACTTAAAAATAAGACCAAAGGGGTGGATATAGCGGTAAAACATCCATTGGTCGGTAGGGATATAGATATAATTAAGGCAGGTGGCTCATTGGGATATGTAAAGGCAAGAGGGTAAATAGTGTCAGTTATTAGTGTTAGTGAAAAACATTGACACTAACACTAAACACTAATAACTAAGAGGGGCTGAATGAGAAAGAAGATTACAATAGTCGGTGTAGGGCATGTTGGTGCTACAGCAGCTCAGCTTGCGGCATATAAAGAACTTGGAGATGTAGTCCTTATTGATATAATTGAAGGTGTTCCGCAGGGAAAGGGGCTTGACCTTCAGGAGTCCGCTCCATTAGAGCTTTTTGACTCTAATATCATAGGGACAAACGATTATAAGGATACTGCAAATTCAGATGTAGTGGTGATTACTGCAGGTGTTCCAAGAAAACCCGGCATGACCCGTGAAGACCTCCTGAATACAAATGTAAAAATCGTTAAGTCTGTAACAGAGCAGTTGGTTAAATATTCTCCGAATGCCTTTGTTATTATAGTTTCTAACCCATTGGATGCGATGTGCTATGTGGCAATGAAGGTTGGAAATATTTCACGGCACAGGATAATAGGCTTATCAGGTGTCCTTGATTCTGCCCGAATGAGGGCATTTATCGCTATGGAGCTTAAGGTTTCTATGGATGATGTCCATGCAATGGTTATGGGACTTCACGGAGATTCAATGGTTCCGCTTCCAAGGTATTCCACAATATCTGGAATTTCCATTACTGAATTTATGAGCAGGGAAAAGATTGAAAAGATAATTGAAAGGACAAAGAATGGAGGAGGCGAGATAGTAAATTTTCTTAAAACAGGAAGCGCCTATTATGCCCCGGGCTCTGCAATAGTTCAGATGATTGAATCAATTCTTAAAGATAAGAAGAGAATTCTGCCGTGTGCGGCATATCTTGACGGCGAATATGGAATAAAAGGCGTATTCATGGGAGTCCCTCTAAAGCTTGGTATTAAAGGTATAGAAGAGATTATTCAGTTAAAACTGACAGATGACGAGATGGCTTCTCTCCATAAATCGGCAGATGAAGGGAAAAAGACCATAAGCCAGATAAAGTTGTAATCACTTTGCCTCCACGACTTTTTCTACCTCTAAATCAAGTTCATAAGGGCTGTCGTTTTCTCTTGAAACTTTTCCCTTAAGAGTAACAACTTTACCTACATACTTTTCCAGTTGTAATGCCTGTTTGCCCTTTATATAGTAAATCTTGCTCTTTTTTCTCTGTATCTTTAAAGGCACCAGCTGAAGGTCCTGATATTTCCAGAATAAGAGTCTGCCTGTTACAAATATAGACGGATTTGATGCCAATGCCTTTCTGTTTTGAAGATTTGTCGCCTTCAGGAAAATAGGCAGGTCATTTTTTTTAATAACCAGCATATGATAGTAAATGGATTTCCGCGGCGGAATATCGTAATTCCTTCGTATATGACTGTAATCTATTCTTATTTCTAACTTCTTTTCCGTCTCGTTTTTGAATACACCTTTTACATTCAATGTATAATTATCCATAGGCTGTGTCAGAATGGCAATCAGCATTAAGTCATTAAAATTTATTTTTGAAAGTTCTCTTTCAAGGGCAGTTACCTTATCAAAGACAATATAATTTCTGATTCTCTTAAAGTCATTTATTAAATATTCTAATCCCGCCTTTGACCTGATGATTTTAACATAAGGGGGGGTATTTTCACTTGTACCTATGATATTGGTCTTCAATGAATCTTTAATCTCTTTTATTACTGTTATTTTCTTTTCTTCTGCTAATGCCGGATCATAAAAAGGTAATAAACAGAGAATCAGCAGCAGAATTTTGTAGTATCTACAGCTCATAAAACAATAGTAACTTATAATAAATTTTCGGTCAATATTATTAGAATTAAGAAAAAACTATTTGCAAGTTGAAATCAAAAGATATATATTTTAACCGTGCTGAATAACTTTTTTAATCCAAAATCTGTGGCAGTCCTGGGGGCTTCTGAGGCAAAGGGGAAGGTAGGTTATGCAGTTATAAAAAATATAATTGATTTTGGTTTTTTAGGCAAAATCTACCCTGTAAACCCCAAGGCAAATACTATCCTCGGCATCCCTGCCTATCCTTCAATAACAGATATTAAAGATAAAATAGATTTATGTGTAATGGTTATACCGCCGAAGGCAATACTTGAGTCTATTGAACCCTGCGGCAAAATGGGTATAAATTCTGTTGTAGTAATATCGGCAGGATTTAAGGAGACAGGCACCGAGGGGGCAAAATTAGAGCGTGAATTGATAGATAGGGCAAGAAAATGGAATATAAGGATAATTGGCCCGAATTGTCTGGGGATAGTAAGCACCCCGGCAAGGCTCAATGCAACATTTGCTGCAAAAGTTCCACCCACAGGCAATATATCCATACTCTCTCAGTCAGGGGCAATACTTACAGCTATAATTGACTATGCAATAGCTGAAAATGCAGGCTTTTCAAAGATGATTAGCCTCGGCAATGAGGCGGATGTGACTGAATCGGAAATATTAAAATTCTTAGGGGATGACCCTGATACAGCCGTTATTGCCGGCTATTTAGAGGGGGTTAAGAACGGCTCTGAGTTCCTCTCTGTAACTAAGAGTATTTCAAAGAGAAAACCTATAATAATTCTTAAATCAGGAAATTCCAATGCTGGTGCAAGGGCTGTATCATCACATACAGGGACACTTGCAGGTATGGAAAAGGCATTTAATGCTGCTTTTATTAAATCTTCCATCATCAGGGCAGATACGATTGAAGACCTGCTGACCTTTTCAAAGGCATTTTCATGCCAGCCCGTGCCAAAAGGGGATAGGCTGGCTATCATTACAAATGCTGGGGGTCCTGGCATTCTGTCAGCCGATGCCTGTGAAAAATCAGGAGTTAAAATAGCATCATTCGGCGACAATACAATAAAAAAATTGAGAGAATCTCTTCCTCCAATATGCTCAATATATAATCCCGTTGATGTTGTAGGGGATGCAGATTCAAAAAGGTATAATGCCGCTTTGTCGTCTGTTATTGAGGATGAGGGTGTAGATGGGATACTCACAATACTTACGCCTCAGGAGATGACAGATGCACTGGGGACTGCGGAGATAATAGTTGAAAAATCCAAAAAATTCAATAAGACAATATTTACATCCTTTATGGGAAAAGAGGCGGTAAAGGAGGGCGTTGCACTCCTTGATAAAAATAGAATTCCTAACCTTTTTTTTCCAGAAAAGGCGATTAGATGTTTTAAGACAATGGCTTCTTATAGGAAGGAATTGAATAGGACTGTCAGCATAGAAACATCATACAGTTTTAATAAAGTAAAGGCTAAAGAGATATTGTCTAACTATCTGAAAAAACAAGTTTATACGCTTGGACATGAGGAATCAAAAGATATGCTTCTCTCTTATGGTTTTACGCTCCCCAAAAATGCCCTTGCAAGAAATTCGGAAGAGGCTATAACCTATGCCGATGAGATAGGTTATCCGGTTGCGATGAAGATTGTCTCGCCCGATATTCTCCATAAATCAGATGTTGGAGGAGTTGCAGTCAGGCTTAAAGATAAGGAAGAGGTAAAGAATGCATTTGAGAGGATGATGTCAAGCGTAAAGAGATATATGCCCAATGCTTTTATAGCAGGGGTTTCAATTCAGGAGATGATTACAGATGGAAAAGAGGTAATAGTAGGCTTTACAAGAGACCCCTCTTTTGGGCCAATGCTGATGTTTGGGCTTGGCGGTATATATGTAGAGGTCTTAAAGGATGTATCTTTCAGGCTCTGTCCTGTAGATAAGAATGAGGCAAATGATATGGTTTCAGAGATAAAATCTTTTCCCCTCCTTAAAGGGGTGAGGGGGGAGAAGGCAGGTGACATGGAGTCTCTGCAGGATGCAATAATAAGATTTTCGCATCTTGCCTCTGATTTTCCTGAGCTTCTTGAGGGAGAAATA
>Ga0209324_10001801_pt1 | contig 14868 bp, 14 predicted proteins | sample Rifsed19ft3_FD_184015 | JGI IMG/M metagenome (GOLD analysis project Ga0209324, IMG submission 184015) | Soil microbial communities from Rifle, Colorado, USA - sediment 19ft 3 (version 2) | ecosystem: Environmental > Terrestrial > Deep subsurface > Rock core/Sediment | place: Rifle, Colorado...
TTGCTCAACCAGTCACTTAGGCGTGTTTGTCCCGTTGGAGGGTTCTGTGAAATCAGAAGGTTCGACATCAGCCCCTCGACTTCATCACGAGTTAGAACCACATCACTTACCATGTATCCGACCAATTTTGAAAGGAAAAGCGCTAGTGCTGGCCTCAGATGAATGATCTTGGCTCTACTATGGATCCTATTGGCGATAAACCGAACCAGTTCGTCAAAAGTGTAAATCTCGGGGCCAACAGCATCTATGATTATATTCTCGTTCTGATGAGCGGCGCTGACGGCTATCTCAGCTACATCTTCCACAAAGACTGGCTGCACTCGGTAATCACCCGATCCAAAGATGGCAAGTAACGGAAAACGCCGGAGAAACCAGGCAATATTGTTGATAAGAATGTCTTCAGGTCCAAATATCACGGTTGGTCGAATAATAGCATATGAGAGCTTAGAATTGATGATGGCTTTTTCAAGAATGCCTTTTCCCCTGAAATAAGGAAGGGATGATTCTTCAGAGGCATTCGTAATGCTAATGTGTATAATTCTGCTGACGCCAGCTTCTTCAGCTGCTTTGATGAGCGTTTTCGTATTCTCGATAGCCTTGTCGACGGTGACCTCACCATACGAAAAGCGCACCCAGTATGTGTTGTAAAGGGTTGTAGCTCCTTGCAAGCTCTTAATCTGTTCGATCTGGTTATCGAAATTGAATGGGGAAACTCTCACTTGGTTGCCGAATGGATTATGGCGGTCAGGATGCCCTGTAAGCGTTCTGACTCTTTTCCCCATCGAAAGAAGTCGACTTGTGATGTATTTGCCCGTGTAGCCAAAAGCCCCTGTCACTACATTCAACTCAGGAATTTCCATATCCGTGCCCCTCGGCTGATGACTCGTTACCTTATTAATTACAGCAATGACATACCAAGCTGAACTATAGACTCCTTTGCCTTAATCCAAACGTATACCTTGTTTCGTGAATTTCAGTTACATAATGAAAAGGCCTGTTTTTAGAGCCAAAAAATCCTGGAGCCCTCATGAGCACAACGTTGCCTGGAGAGGTGTCAATTTCTCTGACATCACTTCCAGATCTATCAGAGCAGATGAAAAATCTTCCTCGACCACCAATATTAAAAACGCACACAAGATTAATATAGCTTAATCCATCTCTATGTGGGGTAATACCAAGAGACCCCTTTTCATATCTCTGAAGTACCATTGAATTAAAACTCAGGCGTGTTTCAAATGGATAGGTATCTAGTTCTGCTAAACATCCGTCAAGCAAATTCTGAAAGGACTTCATAAGAAGAATGTATTTGCTTCCATCTGAAAAATCATTGAATGACCCCATCTGCTGCCTTACAATTCTATCCACGCTGCCTACAATCTCCTCTTCTGGTTCGTATGTGTAGCCTTCTGCCTCTTTAAGAAGTGCCATCCTGAAATCTTCGTTAAGAATCCTGATAGAAGTTGCACCTATGGATGAGAGCTCTTCTAAAATCTTGGTAATATCAAAATCATCCAGCATAAAAAGCCCTTGCATAACTGATACTATTGCCCTGATATTTTGAATACTCAAGGTGATGCCAGTTACTTCGTCTGTCTTGCTAGGATAAATCCCGGCAGTGACCACTTTTATGTGCATTATTCACCATTTCAAGGTGAATCGGATTTTCTCGTGTGATAAAATCTATTTTTGAAAATCTTTAAAACATAAGAAGAGATTTCCATGGTTTGAAGGGGATGGCGTTCTCCTCGGGATAATCTGGACGGTCTTTACGCTGCTCTTTGCCATTGTAACTGTATCGTGGCTTCATCCTTTACCTTCACTGGATGTTCTGAGGTCTCTTATGGGCCCCAAATTGATATTCTTCTCGATACTAAATTTTCATACTACCCTTCTATGCTCTTCGTAGATCTTGATTCCTAGCTCTTTTAGCTTCTCTACCCCTACACGATTGCAGAAATCACCAAAGCGTTCACCCGGTCTTTTATTCAGGTGATATATATCTATAAGCTCTGCTATCCTATCAGCCAACTCTCCTGCATCTATAAGCTCTTCATAAAGCCGATTAAGCCTTGTGCCCTCGAAACTACCGCCTACGTATAGGTTGTACTTTTTGGGTGAGACACCCATAATACCTACCTCAGCCACAGGTGGTCTCGAGCAGGCATTCGGACAGCCGCTCATGCGTATCTTAATTTCCTCATCCCCGTATCCTCTCTCCTCCAGCTCATCTATGAGATAAGGAAGAAACCTCTCGGCTTCGGCAAGTGCGAGCCCACATGTAGGAAGTGCGGGGCAGGCTATGGAGTTTTTTCTCAAGGTTGTAATCTCCTTTTCGGTTTTTATTCCGTAGTCTATTAATGCGGATTCTATATCCTTTATTTTTTCCTCAGGGATATTAGCAAGAACAATATCTTGAGACGGGGTAAGTCTAACCCCTTGCCTAAACCTCCTTACAATCTCACGAAGACCCGTCTTAATCTGGCTCTGTTCAGTATCCTTCAGACGTCCATTTTCTACAAAAATGCCTACATACCAGTGTCCCGAAGTGTCCTGCTCATGCCAGCCCAGATGACTTTCCGTATAGCGGAGTTCTATGGGTTCAGGAGGAAGAAGCCTGTAGCCCAGACGTCTTTCTAGCTCCTCTTTAAATCTCTCAACCCCCCATTCTTCTACAACGTACTTCATCCTGGCGTGGTTTCTATCCGACCTATCTCCATGGTCTCTTTGTATTTCAACTATACGTGTTACCACATCAATTAAATTCTCCGGTGAAACCCGCGCAAGAGGGTCGGCGAGACGAGGAAAAGTTTTTACCTTTCTATGTGTACTTCCCATACCGCCTCCCACAAGCACATTAAAGCCCTTAAGCCCGCCGTTTAGAAGTGGAATTAATCCTATATCATGGGTGTGCACATCAACGCAGTTATCGTCGGGGAGACCAATCCCGATCTTGAATTTCCTCGGCAGATACGTCTTCCCATAGAGGGTTTCCGTTTCATCGTTCGACTGAGGCTCACGAAAGTCTTCTTCTTTTGTCATAGGCTCTCCGTCAAGCCAGATTTCGTAGTATGCTTTGGATTTAAAACTAAGGTGCTTGGATATAAGCTGAGCCCACTTTTGCCCATCGAAAAGGAATCCCTTCCTAATGTTCGATACGGGGCAGGCTACGGTATTGCGGTTTCCGTCACCGCAGGCTCCGTAGGTTGATATGAGCTCTGAATTTAGAAGGCGGATTGTTCCTTCAAGCTCTTCTTTTCCTACCCCGTGAAACTGAATATCCTCTCTTGTGGTAATTCTAAGAGTCCCGTTTCCATAGAGGTCTGTTATTTTGTTAAGAACCTCCCACTGCTCCGGGGAGAGTTCCCCTCCACCTGGGTTTTTGGTTCTTACCATAAAGATATATTTCTTATCTTTTCCCTCTTTTTTTAGCTCCTGTCTAATGTCCCTATCATCCTGCTGGTAGATACCGTGGAATTTTAGGATATGGGTGTTCTCCGTTGAACAATGGTCGGAGTTGCTATCAAGCTCCTCACGGATTGTTCCTCTTAGACCATTACTATTTTCCTTAGCAATCTCAACCTTCGATTTCTTTTCTTCAAACATCACTAATACCCACTTACTTTAAGCGATTTATAGTCTTCCGCGTAACAATCCATATATCTTTGCAAAAAAATGTCTTGTATTTATTAAATAAATCCAACTTATTTTTATGGAATGGTCTTCTCTATCGTTATCATTAGTCTGTTTATTCTAAAAAACTTCTTAATATATCTCTTATTTCTGAATTCTTGAGTTTCCTAAATGCCTCATGTTCTATCTGCCTTATACGTTCACGCGTGAGACCGAACTTTCTTCCAATCTCATCGAGTGTATGTGGGGTTTCTTGACCTATCCCGAATCTCATCCTAATTATTTCTTGTTCTCTAGGGGTAAGAATTGAAAGAACCTCTCTTATCCTCTGTGGAATTGCTGCCTTTGCCACAATAGAGTCTGGCACAGATGACCCATTGTCAGATACAAACTCAAGAAGAGTCGTTTTCTCCTCATAAAATATAGGTGAGTCGAGATGGATAACACTGTTTGCGTCTTCTAAAATCCACTTCACTGCATCAACAGGAATCCCAACTCTCTCAGCAACTTCCTCTGGCATGGGTTTTCTCCCCATTTCCTTATGAAGCATTGAGTTTATTCTGTGTACCTTGCTTACATTCTCAAGCACATACACAGGAACCCTGATGGTTCTTGTCTGATCCAGTAGTGCTCTCGATATAGCTTGATATATCCACCAGGTAGCATAAGTGGAAAACTTACCCTTTGTGTGGTCGAACGTCTCTACAGCTCTCATTAGGCCGATATTACCCTCTTGAATTAGATCTGCGTAAGGAAGTCCCTGCCCTTTATACTTCTTTGCTATATGTATAACCAACCTTAAGTTTGCCTTGATAAACTTCTCTTTAAGCTCTCTTGTCTTGTTCAAATACGCTTTTCTAAGAGCGTCAAGTCTCTGCATACGCCTTAGAATGGAATTCCTATTGCTTAATGCCGCCTCAAGTTTACTTTTATTCACCACCTCTAGAGGGCTCTCTTTTAAGTCTTTGCCCGAAATCTCCTTAAGAGTTCTCTCTATCTCCCTCGCTCCTAACTCACATTTTTTCATCTTTACTGAAACCTCAATTTCCTCCTTGGGAGTGAAAATTGGCTTATTCCCTATATCTTTAAAGTAGATTTGAAGGAGTCTGAGTTTCTTATCTGCGCTCTCCTCTTTTTGTGTCTTAATCCTCGGGGATATAATCTGAGTATTAAACTCTTCCTCAGTTCTATCTTGTAAAGATTCATCCTCAGGACGTTCAAGGAAGGGTTCCTCTTCATCAAAGAGTCCACCGATTGGATACCCTTCAAATTTATCTTCGTAGTTTTGGTATTTCATTCTATTTTTATTTAGGATTCCTAAATATTAAATTTAAAAAAATTTTTTACTCTACATCTTGAGCTCACTATACTCTGGACATTCCCTATATATTTCATCCTCACCCAAATCTATATTAAAAAGCTTACAATAATGTGGTTTTTCCACTCCTGGATGTATGTTCGGTCTGAAATAACAGCAAGTCATGCACGTCTCCATTACCAAGACACATCCCTTTTCTTTTAATAACCTTTCAATCTTAGATAAAGAACTTAATAATACCTCTTGTTCCTCAACAGTCAGCTCTTCGATAATTTTTTGGAGCTCATAGCCAAGGCCTTCTAATTTTTGTATAGTATTCGCACCCTTGTAAGTCAAACTTAAAGAAACAACTCTCCTATCACTTTCCTTTCTTTTTCTCATTACCAAGCACTTTTTTTGCAAAGCATCCAGAACGCCACTAGCTGTAGCAGGAGTGGATGAAAGAGACCTAGAAAGTGTGTTAACAGTAGCTGAATCAGGCCTTATATAGCGGAGAAATAGAAGAGTCTGAATCTGTGCAGGTGTTAGACTGTTTAACTTGCATTCGTCCCACAACATATTCTTAATAGCCTGACTTGTGCGAAAAAGGGCTCTGGCTATCCTTGCGCTTACGTGCTTATCTCTGTACCTTGGGTCGAAAATTGACATATGAAACCTAATTATTTAGTATTCCTAAATATGTAACACTATAAGCCTAGTTTTGTCAAGATGGGTATTATACCTTTAAAGAAAGCAGTGAAAGGAGGACAAGATGAGTAGATTTATTGAAATCGCTAGAACCGATGAAATAGCTCCAGGTGAGGCAAAGATGGTAGAAGTCGAAGGGAAAAAGATAGCCATTTTTAACCTAGAAGGAGACTATTATGCTATTGACGACACCTGTCCACATGCAAGGGGACCTCTTTCTGAAGGGGAATTTGAGGGAGAAGTGGTCACTTGCCCATGGCATGGGTCGGAATTCAACATAAAAACAGGTGAAGTAACAAGACCTCCAGCCAGAGGAGGAGTAAAAAGCTACAAAGTTCAGATAGAAGGTTCTATTATAAAGATAGAGGTTTAAAGAAAACATTGCACACCTTTCTTTTTACGACCTGAGTTTGCAAGAGCCTGTGTTTTAGCGACCTTTGAGCCACCGACAATTTGGAAGTCTGTTTCCTTCTTACGAAACAATTTATGATAGTTTTGAAACCGTTATCATTTCGTCAAAGGAAAGTTTTGGGAATGTATCTCTATTCCTTCACTCTCTCCAGAATTTCTCTTCTTTGACTTTATACCCTTTACCTCCCAACCTCTGCTTCACGTCCTCGATCATTCCAGGATGACCGCAGGCATATACCAAGGTGCTCTCAGGGTCTAGGGGAAATTTTTCCAGATACCTCTCAACAATTACATTCACCCTTCCTGTCTCTCCCCGCCAGCCTTTGTTTCTCTCCTCTTCGGGCCTGCTCACGGTAGGGGTGTAAATAATATTCTCATGCTCTTTCGAGAGGCTTTCCAGTTCGTGTTTGTATGCGAATTCGTCCTGGTAGCTTGCCCCCTGGAGAACATAAAAGGTGTGTGAACTCAGTGCCCGGTGTAGGTAGTTCCTGATCATGCTCATAAAGGGTGCGATTCCCGTCACAGTTGCTACCATGAACTGATTTGGATATTTATCATCAAAGATGAAGACCCCTTTTGCGCTCGGTCGAATGCTGAGCACCTCTCCAACTGTTACCTGCCACAATTTGGGCGTGAGTTCTCCCTCAGGGACCAACTCCACGAAAAGTTCCAGTGATTGCTCATGCGGGGATGAAACGATAGAATAGGGTCTTTCTACACCCTTTAGACCAATCGTACAGTATTGTCCGGGTTTAAAGGTCAAGGGGATATCGGGTTTGACTTTTATGATCATGAGATCATTGGTCAAATCAACCCGTTCTACTATTTTTGCCCTTGGCAGTTGAGACGCCATATCACAATCCCTTCTCAATTAGAGAGAAATAACCATTACACTCATCGTATACATAAAATTGTACCTGAAGCCTCAGGAGGTCATAAGTAAATCTTGTTACACATCTGATTTACCTCATCCACAAGATACTCCAATAGATCTACTACAACAGGCCAGTTACGACAGGCTTCTACTACTGCTGAAACTTCTGAGTAGAGTCTTAAAAATTCAGTAAATGACCCCTTATTGTTATAAAGTTTTTCCTTTTGTAAGACCTTTCCCTTATGGTCTACTACAGTTTCTGTAGGGTAGTTTTTGTGAAAATCTACACCTAAGTAATTCACAATGCACCTCCTTTAGCGTCGATACACAAATCATATCTTCTCCTTAAGGTGCACTGCCTTTTTCATCACACCTAACCGGGATGAGAAATTTTTCTTGACAAGAGAGCATTGTTGGAGAGATAATGAGGATAAAAAAGGTTTATTCATAAAATGGGATTATATAATGACCAGCAGTGTTACAAGGATTTCCGTATGACACCCGTATAGGGTGATTATATGGAAAAGATTCTGTAAAGGGGTCAGAGAACGTGAAACTCGAAGATTTCACCTATGTGGTCGAATCGCAGCGCAGCGCCCGCGAGGCCCTTGTTGCCGTGTGGAAAGCGGCTGAGGCCACTGGCTGGGTCATCGTGGGCGATTATGATCTCTCTCCCGTATGGTGGCTGTCCCCGGTAGTAAATTGGAAGTAAAAAGTATTGATATCTGCAAGCCCGACACGGCGCGTCCGTTCGCGCCATTTTCGACCCTTCTCCCCGTTTTGAGCACTGCAACGCAAATTTTAAGGCAAAAGTAAAAATTTGGTTGTTATTGTAGCAACAACATGAGAATGGTATGAGCATAATCCAAGAATTATCTTAGCCCTCGAACCTCTTAAAAGCCAAACTCGCGTTTGTCCCACCGAATCCAAATGAATTGCTGAGAGCAGTTTTTATCTTTTTCTCTCTTGCCTCGTTGGGAACGTAATCTAAATCGCAGTCGGGGTCAGGATTTTCAAGATTGATAGTTGGCGGAATAATCCCACTATACAAAGCAAGAACAGTAAATGCCCCTTCAATACCTCCCGCCGCACCAAGAAGATGCCCTGTCATGGATTTTGTTGAACTTATCGGGAGCTTATAGGCATAGCTATTAAAAACCTCTTTAACAGCGCGTGTTTCATTGACATCGTTTTGAGGGGTTGATGTTCCGTGGGCATTTATATAATCAATATCCTCCGGGTTTAGCTGAGCGTCTCGTAGAGTCCTTCTCATACACCTAACCGGACCATCGAGTGAAGGAGATGTAATGTGATAAGCGTCGCTGCTCATACCGTATCCTATTACTTCAGCATAAACCCTTGCACGACGTTTTTTTGCAAACTCAAGCTCCTCTAGGATTAAAATCCCAGCGCCTTCTCCCATTACAAACCCGTCCCGTTCTTTATCAAAAGGGCGCGAGGCACGATGGGGTTCATCATTCCTTGTTGATAGTGCCTTCATTGAGTTAAACCCTGCTATTGCAACAGGAAGGATCGGCGCTTCTGTTCCTCCTGCAATCATCACATCCGCGTCACCTCTTTCAATTATCCTTGCCGCATCTCCTATTGCATGGGCGCTCGCTGCGCATGCAGTAGTCGTGCAGCAATTAGGACCCTTAGCGTGGAAGAATATTGATACGTATCCAGAAGCCATGTTTGCAATCATTGAGGGAATGAAGAATGGTGATACCCGTGAAGGCCCCCTTTCATGCATCTCTATCACGTTTCTCTGAAATGAATCGAGCCCCCCGATGCCAGAACTGACAAATGTCCCTACGTTTGGAGAAATATCCTCTGTGATTTCGAGACCAGCATCATTCAATGCGAGTTGTGTAGCGGCAACAGCGTATTGAATGAATGGATCGCTTCTTCTTATCTCCTTAGGATCCATAAAATCAACGGGATCTAAATCAAGGACCTCACCAGCTATCTGAGTCTTGAGCACAGAAGGATCGAACTTTTGAATACGTCTTATCCCCGGATATCCCTCACAGACCCCCTTCCAGCTTTTTTCATTTCCCGTGCCAAGTGGGGTTATAAGCCCGACCCCAGTTACGACTACCCTTCTTTTCATTACTTCCGACGCTCCAAGACATAGTTTATAGCATCCTGAACGGTTATAATGCGCTGCGCATCTTCATCCGAGATTTCAACCCCGAATTCGTCCTCCATCGCCATAACGAGTTCTACCAAGTCAAGTGAATCTGCGCCTAAATCCTCGATGAATGCCGATTCGAGAGATATCTCATCCTCAGACTTGCCGAGCTGACTAGCAATCATCTTCCTCACCTTGCCAACTAATTCCTGATCATGTTGAATTCCCATAATTAATTCCTCCCAAATTTTTGTTTTTCAAGTATAAAGCCCACCGTTTACCCTTACAACCTCCCCTGTAATATAAGATGCATCATCAGATGCAAGAAATGCTATAACCTTTGCAACATCCTCCGGGGTGCCAAACCTCCCAATAGGAATACCTTCAACATATTTATTCCTAATGTTCTCAGGAAGATTACGTGTCATATCAGTCTCGATAAACCCTGGACTCACTGCATTCACTGTTATCCCTCTGGAACCAAGTTCCTTTGCAGCAGATTTAGTAAATCCTATTATACCAGCTTTTGCGGCTGAATAGTTGACTTGTCCCGAATTTCCCATTTCCCCTATGATTGAAGTAATATTTATGATCCTTCCGTATTTCTGCTTCATCATAATCTTCGCGGCAGCCCTTGTACAATTAAATACACCCTTTAGGTCAACGGAAAGAACCATATCCCAATCTTCTTCTTTCATCCTTACTATAAAACCATCTCTTGTAATCCCTGCGTTATTTATCAGAATATGAAGTCCGCCTAATTGCTCCCCTATCTTCCCAATTTCATCCTGAACTACGGTTGTATTAGCAACATCAAAATGCCTAATCTCGCCTTTTCCTCCAGAATTTTCTATCGTAGATAGCACTTCCCTTGCCGCAGCCTCGTTTTGGGCATAGTTAACGATAACGAACGCACCACGTGAAGCTAACTCAAGTGCTACAGCCCTTCCAATGCCTCTTGACGAGCCTGTTACAAGCGCTACCTTATCTTTAAATTCTGCCATTTTCCTTAAGCCAACCAGCAAGCCTGCGTCGAGCTCAGGCGAGACGACTTGTGGACTACCCGATTTTTATTTTATTTCCCCATATTGGGTAAGTCACGAGTTCCCTTGAGTGAACTCGGGACAGGCTTGCTCATGACCGCTTTATACCAAACATCCCTTACTTCATAATCTAAGTGTTTTCCATCTTTCTTTGAGAGATTTGAGTTGTTCAATTTTTTCAAAATTAAGAACTGAAACATTAGAAACAGTCCTTTTTATTAAACCAGAAAGCACATTACCAGGCCCAATCTCAACATACTCCCTAACACCGCTTTCATATAACATATTAACCGATTCATCCCATCTAACCGGGTTTGCAACCTGGTCTACTAGGAGCCTCTTTATCTTAGATGAATCCTTATTTGGTTTCGCGTCAAAATTCGATACGACAGCGGTTTGAAGCTCGTGGATCCTGACCTGGCTTAAAACCACTTCTAATCCCAGAGCAGCAGAGTTCATTAACGCACAGTGAAATGGGGCACTCACTTCGAGAAGTAGGGCCCTTTTTGCTCCATTTGATTTTGCTAAAACACAGGCCTCCTCAACCGCTTCTTTATTACCTGAAATCACAACCTGACCGGGTGCATTAAAGTTAGCTGGACTAACTATTAAGCCGTCTTTATGAGCCTCAATGCATACTTCACCTACCTTCTCTTTCGAGAGCCCAAGAATCGCAGCCATAGCACCTACGCCATCAGGAACTGCAGACTGCATGAACTCACCGCGTTTTCTAACAACTAGAACAGCATCTTTAAAATCAAGACCTCCGCTTGCAACTAGGGCGGAGTATTCACCAAGGCTGTGACCAGCAAGAAATTCTGCTTTAATACCCATTTCCTCATCTAGTACTCGCCATGCAGCAACACTTACCGTAAGGACCGCAGGCTGCGTGTTTGCTGTGAGTCTTAAATCCCCTGAGTCTCCTTCAAAACAGAGTTTTGCCATATCTAACCTAAGTATCTCACTTGATTCCTCGAATGTTCTTTTTGCAGTGACAAATTCTTTGTAAAGATCCTGCCCCATTCCTACATATTGTGATCCCTGCCCTGGAAATACAAATGCCTTCATGGAATTTTAGCCTCAGTTTGTTAAACTTCTACTTAGTTTAATATTAACCGTGAACTCTTTCTCAATCTTATTTACCACGTCACGCCTTACAAGTTCTTCAGCCATCCGAATCGCATTTTTTACGGCCTTCGCTTTTGATCTTCCGTGACCCACAATACATATACCTTTTACTCCCAAAAGAGGTGCACCACCATATTCATTATAGTCAAATTTTTCTCTGATCAAGTGTTCAAATTCCTCAATAGAAGGAAGATATCTTACTACTTCTGAATTGCTTAACGCCCTTTTCATTATAAATTTTGGCAAAAGCTCAACGAAGCCCTCACCCATTTTGAGAATAACATTTCCAGTAAATCCGTCACAAACTATTATATCTGTATCACCCAAAAGTAGGTCCTTCCCCTCTACATAACCTATATAGTTGATCGAGCAATCCTTGAGTAGGGAGTGAGTTCGCTTTGTGGTCTCATTTCCCTTAATATCCTCTTCACCGTTGCTAAGTAGGCCTACTTTTGGATTCTCACGCTCAAGGATGATTCTTACAAACGCTTCGCCCATAATTGCAAACTGAACCAAGTTTATAGGTTTTGAGTCTACATTGGCTCCTACATCAATTAAAACAGCAGAGCCTTTCAATGTAGGGATTACTGCGCATAGGGCGGGTCTGGCAATACCGCTGATTTTCCCAAAGGTAATCATTCCAAGTGCCATTACCGCTCCTGAATGTCCCATGCTCACAAATGCATCTGCTTCCCCTCTTTTTACAAGTTCTGCCGAAACCTTAATGGAAGAATCGGATTTTCTTATTGCCTTTGTGATTGGTTCTTTCATCTCAATGACTTGAGATGCATTAACAATATCTATCTTTTCTTTTCCCATCTCATCAAATTGAGATAATTCTCTTATTATCTCATCTTTTTGTCCTACAAGAGTTACTGAGCCCTCAATTTCCCTTACAGCTAGAAGAGCACCCTCAACCACTGCTCTTGGAGCGAAATCCCCGCCCATTGCATCAAGAGCGATTTTCATTATGTTCCTACTCCTCCGCTTCTTTTTTGAATGTCCTTCCTTTATAAAACCCACAGTGTGGACAAACCCTGTGGGGAGGCTTAAGCTCATTACAATTAGGACATATAGAAAGAGTTGGATGGGAAATTTTGTAATGCGTCCTTCGCTTTCTTGACTTCGACTTAGAAGGTTTTCTCTTTGGAAGCGCCATTATAATCTCCTCTTTTAGCTTCTAAACGTAACTACTTAGGCACAAACGAACACGAATTTATACGCCTATAGTCATTCGTGATCATTTATGCCAATTCTTGTCTGAATATTTACTCCTAAACCTTCAGATTTCTAAGGACTGCGAACCGAGGATCAACCCAATTATCTTTGCAAAAACACTCCTCTAGGTTTAAGTTGACACCGCAGTTAGGGCAGAGCCCCTTACATCCCTCACCACAGAGTACCTTTATAGGTAAAGACATAGCAATCAGCTCACGAAGGTAACCACCTAGATCAATCTCATCTCCTTTGTAAGTCTCAAAATCAATATCTTCATCCTCTTCGTGCGGAAGATATTCGGGTAGAAGAATCAAATTCAGCTCTGGTTCGAGAATTAAATCTATTGTATCGAGACACCTTGCACATGGTGTTTCGATCGAGAAACAAATATTTCCGCGAACTGAGATTTCTTTTAATACCTTCGTTAGAAGAAGATCAACATTGATGTTTGAAGAAAGATGGGTATCCCCTTCATCCGAAGAAAGCTCAGGAATGTTGGTAAGCCATTCAGGCTTTCTAAACGTTTTTATATGTAGTCCAGATTCGCCTATATCGGATACTCTAATTTTCATTTTATATTTCTAAACTACAATTTGTTTTCTAAAATATAATACAAGAAAGGGTATTTGCAAGTTTCAGGAACATCAGGATATCTTCTTATTTATAGTATTCCACATAGCAATCCAGAATAAAATTATCTTCTATAATAATGAGGACAAGGATATTAGATAAGTTTTTGAGAAGAGAAAAGGCAAGTGTAAAGACTTTAAAGAGTTGGTGCTTAGGTTAGCCATTAGCCTTAAACCCTACAAAGGTGCTTTACCAAAAGCCTCTTTCCGATATTTCTTACATCCCTCTCAAAAAAAATACTTCGTGAAAGCCTGAAGGCGCTTGCATGCTTGGTTAAACCAATCCGACTGGCAATAGATGAGCGGGCATGATAAAAGGTAATCTCCCTTTTGCATGACCATCCTCCAAACACTTTAGCGTCTTTCTAAAGTTCGCCACGTTCCGATGTCGGATTCTCTTGTGACCTCCCGGATATATGACATACTGTGTAAACCACAAGAGTCCACCAGCGAGACTGGTGGCTACCTAGTTTTTTGTTTTCATCCCTATAAATGGATAGGTTACGAGTCCCCTCGGCTAAGCTCGGGACAGGCTTGCTCGTAACCCCTCACTGTCCACCAGCAACCCTTCGACTTTGCTCAGGGCGGGAACTGGTGGACTACCCCGGTTAATAGAGTTAGGGAATACAACCGCTACACACACCTTCACCTGATTTCCCCGGAGTGAGCCCTGAGCCCGCCGAAGGGTCGAACCTCCTTGCCAATTCCTGAGAAGTGTGTTACTCGTGGATGGATGGATAAAGTTTGCCTAGTTCGTGTGTAGAATCTTCTGATGGAATTTCAAGGTGGGTTATTATTGAGGGGGTTACAAATCTATATTTAGGCTTCTGGCTAACTCTAGAGTCTAAATTCCTCATCCTCCTAAAGTCTCCTACACTCAATAAGATTTTGGATTCATAATATATAAATTTTGTGTAAATAGCGAGACCGACCAAAATCTCTTTTGTAATAATCACTCGGATTATGTGAATTTTTGCGTTAACTATAATCTCCTCAAGTAACTTGAAATATTCTTCCCGTGTCATCTTCATCCATTATGAAACCCGCTTCTTCAAGCAGCTCCATTACAGTTCCTTTTCTTGAGGTTTCTTCAAAGAATATTCCTAAAGCTTCTTTAAAGTTACTCCAAGCTTCTTCCACAGTTTTTTCGCAGGGTAGCAACGTCAAGCACCCTGCAATATGCTGTGTACATGTTTCCTTATTTCCAGCCTTCTCCAGTTAGTATTATTTGTTATATCCTTAACCTAACAACCGTCTAAACCAGATGGCAAGCCACCATATGCCCTCTACCGACATCTCGCAAAACTGGTTCTTCGCTTTTACATCTTTCAACTGCAATCGGACATCGGGGATGAAACCTACATCCAGAAGGTGGATCAATCGGGCTTGGGACATCACCCGGTAGAATTATAATCTTTCTCTTCGTCTCTGGATCTAGAATAGGAACAGAAGAAAGCAGAACCTGGGTGTAGGGATGAAGCGGATTATTGTATATTTCCTCACTTTCAGCCAGTTCTACTATTTTTCCCAGATACATTACAGATACCCTGTCACTAATATGCCTCACGACACGAAGGTCATGAGATATAAAAAGATATGTAAGTTTGAATTCTTCTTGCAGTGTAAGAAGGAGGTTTATTATCTGTGCTTGAACTGAAACGTCAAGGGCTGAAACTGGCTCGTCGCAAACTATAAACTTAGGCTTTACAGCAAGCGCACGAGCTATTGCGATTCTCTGACGCTGCCCCCCGCTGAACTCATGTGGATAACGAAAAAGCACATCCTCCCTGAGACCT
>Ga0209324_10001807_pt1 | contig 14858 bp, 17 predicted proteins | sample Rifsed19ft3_FD_184015 | JGI IMG/M metagenome (GOLD analysis project Ga0209324, IMG submission 184015) | Soil microbial communities from Rifle, Colorado, USA - sediment 19ft 3 (version 2) | ecosystem: Environmental > Terrestrial > Deep subsurface > Rock core/Sediment | place: Rifle, Colorado...
TAATTTAAGGCTTCCCATATCGGATATTTTTTGTTTTATAAAATCGGTCAAAAGAGTAGGGTGGATTAAGCGGAGCGAATCCACCAACCCAAAGGTAATTCTATTCCAAATTCATTCCACTAATATTTGAAGGCTCCTTTGCTCCCCAATCTGCCGGATATAATTCCTGCTTTACGGCACGCCGAAATGATCCGTAAGACCAGTCGTACGGAACTTTGAACATAACCATGTTTGACAGGGTTGTAATGGATGTAATCCATATGTACTTGACAATCTTTTCCATTTCTCAACAGGTGTTCCCAAAACCTTCTTTGCCATACCTTCTTTTCTGCCCTTCTGGTTAATGGGGCATTCATACCAGTGGAGAAATACCGCTTGATTAGCTTCCACAGCGCGTTGAAAAATCGTCATCGTCAGGAGGTAAGCGCCAGATGCAGTGAATATGATCGGGTAGAATGACCACAGCATCCATAATAAAGGGATATTTCGCCATCACATGGCGAAATGATTGTCTTAGCCGTATAAGATTATCAGGTTGAATGAGTATCTTTTCCCGGTTGTATGTTACAACCGTAAAGAAATACCAGCCCTGTTGCCGATAAAGTCTACGGTATTCACTCATGACTAAACCTTTTTATTATTATGGTGGATTCGCTCACGCTTAATCCACCCTACAACTTCTTCCGAAAATTGACTTTATTTCTTCACCTCTTACATAACCGAAAACTGCAATCTTTCTTGTCCCTTTATTTTTTAATACCTGAGCAATATTTTTCTCATTTATCTAAGGCTTGCTCTGCCTTAGTATTCGGAAAAGCTCGTCCTTTAGTGCAAGCCTCCGCTTCTTAATCTCTCCCAATGCCGCATCTGACCTGGGTTCGATATTGTTTTCTACCCTATAGACTTCTCGATCGATTTTATGATACGCATCAAAAAGCTCCCGAAAGTGCTCGTTAGTCATTTTGAGATTATGAATTTCTTCGCGATACTCAGGAAATTCATGAATAAGGTCATGATGTTCATGCTGCATATCATCTCTCCTTTCTAGGGTTATGGATTATTAAAATAATTTATTTATTTCCTCAACGATCTTGGGAAGGGCTGTTCCAGCCTTCTCTATAATAAAATAATCGGCGTCGGGAAAGGCATTCTCAATGTTGATCTCGATTATCTTTACTCCGTTCTGTTTTGCAAGATAAGGCAAAGATGCCGCAGGCTGGACAATTGCGGATGTACCAACAAGGAGCATTATCTTGCACAATGCTGATGCCTCTTGTGCCTTCATGAATACCTTTTTATAATGTCTCTAATTTCCGGATTAACCATGTATATAAATCTTCTATTTCTTTGAATTTTTTATTGGAAAATTCATCTGTACTTTATTAATGAAAATACCTTACTTTACAAGAAGATGATACCATATCTATATTCTCGTTTTAAGAAAAATATGGAGCTATCCAGTTGAATACGTTAAAATCAAATTATGAGTTTAATCATCCGGGAAATAAAGGCTAAATCCGTCCTCACCAGTTCAGGAATTCCTGGTGTTGATTACTGTGTCAATCCCTATGTAGGCTGCTCTCATGGCTGCAGATACTGTTATGCAACGTTCATGAAAAGATACACCGGTCATACTGAGGCGTGGGGAAGCTTTGTGGATGTCAAAATCAACGCCCCTGAAATTCTCCAAAAACAGCTCAAAAGGGCAAAAATAGGAAGAGTCATGATCAGTTCAGTAACAGATGCCTACCAGCCAATCGAATCAAAATACAAACTTACACGGCAGTGCCTTGAAATCTTATTACAAAGCCAATTCCCTGTTGATATACTCACGAAATCCCCCCTTGTCCTGAGAGATACAGACCTTATTAAGAAATTTAAAGACATTGAGGTGGGCATTACCATTACAACTAATGACGAAAAGATAAGCAGAGTTTTTGAACCAAATGCCCCATCAATCATGGCAAGAATTCGTACCCTGAGAGCGCTCCACGATAAAGGGATAAATACCTATGCCTTTATAGGTCCTGTGCTGCCAATGAATCCTGAGGCGCTTTCGGAAAAGATACGTCCCCATGTTGACAGCATTATTATCGACAGAATGAACTACACCTCAAAGACCTTCAAAATATACCAACGCATGAACCTGAGCAAATGGCTTGATAAAGATTTTATAGATGACATAATTCAGAGACTGAAGAACGGGTTTGCCGGGAAACCTGTAACCACCTGCTGATATTCATAGTAGAGACAAAATACGTTAGCGTACCCCTCACCCTAACCTTCTCCCACCAAAGAAGAGGGAACTTCAGTATCCAACGCTTCCCCAAGGCTGGTTCAATCTTGTAGACTTCGTCGTGAGGGCTCAGTCGAACGATTGAACCTGACATTTGAATTGGACTATGAGCTTTAGATAAATATCAGCCATGAAAAACCAACTATTTTGGTTCAATCTAGGACGATGGGTGAACCAGCAAGAGTCCCCCCTGCGGAGCTAAAAAAAACTGTCATTGCGAGGAGGAACAACGAAGCAAACTCTCTTCAAAATAGCGCGCGAAGACATTGAGTAGCTCTTTCTTGTTCATGTTTTTGTGTTTATCTGTAAGAAGTGAACATACCTGTTTTTTACTATTTCTTAAAAAATCCCTGTTATCATAAATCAACCGGGCTACATCCTGGATTTCCAGGTATAACTGAAGGAGATCGCCGCTTGGACTGCTTATAGAACAACGTTCATCCCAACCTAGCCATTCCCATTCGCACACCAGATTCAACTTCTTTCTGATAAACTTATTGAATATCGTCTGAAACCAGAGACGGTGGTACTTCCCATCAAAGACTATATATGCAGGTTCGCCCCAGTGTCCTTCGCACGATGACCACGTTGATATTCCGACAGAAGAAACAGCCTTTACCAGGCGTGCGATAAAGGGTTCCAGGTCGTATACACGTATCCTGGGGATATCTTCACACTCCTTAAATTGATCAAACTTGCCATACTGGTCTCGTTCCCAATTCAAACGAAAAAGGTCTACGGGGATTTCATGCGTGAATAGTTCAGTCAGATATTGACTGTTACCGATATCATACAGTTGTGTATTAATATTTTCAAAATATGGATGGTAGCGCTGGATAGCATCCATATTGTTTTGGTGGAATATTGAATCCTGATGCGGTTTGTTACACATCTTTTTGTAATGAATATTTTGCAGCATTTCCAGGAACTCACCATCCTCAGCATGTGAATTTTCGCTTAACCGTACTTTCCCAGAACTACCGTCTAAATCCAGCAAAAATCCCCGCGCCGAAAATATCTCGTAAAACCGATCAGGACGCTCTTTTCTGCCACGTGTTATTTTTTCAACGAATTTTTCTATAATAGATGCTTCCATTTGTTCACCAGGAATATAATTAGACATGCCCCTTTCTCATTACCAGTGGTAATCTACAATTTATATCAAAACATTTCAAGCGTTAACTCAGGAGGAAATCTTTATCTAAGTTTATGATCGTTATTTGCTTTTTGCTGAAGCAATAGATAAAATGATATTGACTACATTTTTAATTTTCCACAACTCGTTTGAGTCTTGAGCGAAGGAGAGTATTGTTATGATGCGAATGAAATTCGTCGGTATTTTTACAGCGCTATTTGCACTTACATTTTTATTCTCTGATTTAATGGAATCATATGGGGCTGAAACCGTCGAGTCACAATTTCTGAAAAACATCCGGCAGCTGACCTATGAAGGGAAACGCGCAGGTGAAGGATATTTTTCAGAAGACGGAAAGGCCTTGATTTTCCAAAGCGAACGGGAACCTGAAAATCCATTTTTCCAGATTTATCTTCTGGATTTTGAGACTGGTGATACCAACCGTGTTTCGCCCGGAACGGGCAAGACTACCTGCTCATTTTGCAGACCTGGCGCCAACGAGGCGCTCTTTGCTTCGACCCACCTTGACCCAGAAGCAAAGGCAAAACAACAGGCAGAAATTGAGTTCCGTGCTACGGGAAAAGAACGTCGCTTTACCTGGGATTACGATGAACACTACGATATCTTCTCGGCACAGCGGGACGGGAGCAAATTAAAGCAATTAACGAACTCTACCGGCTACGATGCGGAGGGCGCTTATTCGCCCGATGGCGCCAAAATTGTCTTCTGCTCTTTGCGGGATGCCTATCCACTCGATAAGCTTTCACCGGAGGAACGCAAGCAATTTGAAAAGGACCCCGCATATTTTGGTGAAATCTATATCATGAATGCAGACGGTTCTGACCAAAAGAGGTTAACCAACTCGCCAGGGTATGACGGAGGCCCCTTTTTCAGTCCGGACGGAGAAAGGATCATTTGGCGGCATTTTAATGAAAATGGTATGCTTGCCGACGTCTATACCATGCGGTTAGACGGGTCGGATATACGCAGGCTAACCGATTTTGCGTCGATGTCGTGGGCGCCGTATTTCCATCCTTCAGGAAAATACGTAATCTTTCACTCGAACAAATTCGGATTCGCAAATTGTGAATTATTCATCGTTGATGAACGTGGCGAAAAGGAGCCTGTACGAGTAACCTTTACCGATAAATTTGATGGGCTGCCTGTTTTTTCTCCTGAGGGCAAGCTCCTTTCCTGGACTTCTAACAGGACGTCAAATGGAAATTCGCAACTATTCATGGCCGAATGGGATCACGACACTGCTTTAGCGGCAATCAAAGCATCGCCTGCGCGGCAGGCGTCTCAGCCAGCGCAGATTATTGATATCCCCAAAGGTTCCGAACAGGACACTACCAGCAAACCTTCTTACTCCAAACCTGTGACAAGAGGTACGGAAACTCAATTTTCTCCAGAAATTACCGCTGACGATTTCCGTACTGAAGTGAAATATATCGCCTCGGATGAATTGGAAGGCAGGATGACCGGTTCCAGGGGCACCCAAATGGCATCGGATTACATTGCCGCTTATTTTGAGGAAATCGGGTTGAAAACCATTGGTGATAAGAAAAACTATTTTCAGGAATTTCCTTTTACATCAGGGGTAAAAATAGTTTCTAGTCAAAATCACTTACAAATCAATAAAAAAGGAATTGAAAAGGAAACAACAGAATTCGAGGTAAACAAGGATTTTACTCCTCTGTCATTTACCGCAAATGGTGAAGTGGAAGGGCAGGTGGTTTTTGCCGGATATGGGCTATCAGTTCCAGGAAATAACGGAGTTGGCTACGATTCATATGCTGGCCTGGATGTTAAGGACAAGATTGTTCTTGTGCTCAACTATCTTCCAGAGGAGGTGGACATGAAGAGACGCCAGGAACTCAATCTCTATGCCGGGTTGCGCTATAAGGCGTTGCTTGCCCGTGAACGCGGGGCAAAGGCCATAGTAGTCATTAACGGCCAGAAATCGCCCAATGCAGGTGAATTGATACCCCTTTCGTTCGATAAGGCATCGGCAGATTCAGGCATTATTGCTGCTTCTATCAGCATAAAAGCCGCTGAAGCCCTCTTTGCCGGTTCTGGTAAAGACCTTGCAACCATTCAAGCAAAACTGGATAAGGAAGATCATGACGTCGCGGGAAGCTTTGATTTGGCTAACGTCCATGTGAAAATTTTTACAGCAGTTGAGCGTCAGAAAAAAACAGACCGCAATGTTCTTGGCCTTTTACCGCCGGTGGAAGGTACGGAAAACCCAGAATATGTCATGGTGGGCGCCCATTATGATCACATTGGTCATGGAGAGATCGATTCTCTGGCTCGCAAAGGTGAGGAAGGTCAGGTCCATAATGGCGCCGATGACAACGCATCCGGCGTATCAACAGTATTGGAATTAGCGGCATCCCTGGCTAAGGCGCGAAACGAAAATCCCCAAAACTTTCGTCGCGGGATTGTTTTTGTTCTCTGGTCTGGAGAAGAGATGGGGATCATTGGGTCATCATATTTTGCCAAACATCCTGCCGTTTCCCTTAAAAATATCGCTACGTATATCAATTTTGATATGGTTGGACGGCTGAAGGATAATCGCTTGATCATTCAAGGAACCGATTCATCTGACTATTGGACAAAGCTAATTGAAAAGCGTAATGTAGCGGCTGGATTTAACCTTGTGCTTCAGCACGATCCCTACCTGCCTACGGATACTACTGCACTATACCCGGAAGGCATCCCTGTGATGAACTTCTTTACCGGTGGTCATGGGGATTATAATCGGCCTACCGATGACCCAGAGACTCTCAATTATGACGGCTTGGTGAGAATCGCCAAGTTCGCCCAATCCATGATTATCGATCTTGCCAAAAGTCAGGAACGCCCTGTTTATGCAAAAGTAGAGAGGAAGGGCGTGCCCAGTGAACAGCACGGTTCACAACGGGCATATCTGGGTACTGTCCCTGATTTTTCGAGCGAAAACATTGTGGGTATAAAAATAAGCGGCATTAAGGCAGACGGACCGGCTGACAAGGCCGGGTTTAAGGAAGGCGATATCATCGTCGAATTTGCCGGTCTGAAAATTACCAACATTTATGATTACAAGTATGCGCTGGATACTGCGAAAATCGGCAAGCCTGTCGAGGTTGTGGTCCTGAGAAATGGAAACCGCCACACGCTGACCGTAGTGCCTGAGGCAAAGAAATAACACTGTTGTTTTACTTGTCATTCCTAACTTATTATTGTGGTGACAGGAGTTTCCTCCTGACACCGTTTCTGTTCTGCTTCAGACTATAAGCATTTGACTTAGTTCGAGCCATATCTGACAGAATTAAGACAACGGTAGCCATGATTATGATAAACACAGCTTTTGTAAAACGAGTATTCATTTTTTATTTCCTCCAAGACTAGAACCTTATTTTCCTTTGGCTATTATAACATCTTCTGCCCAGCTTAGTGCAGCAACTACGGATGGAAAGCCGATGGTACTGGTAAGGATAATAATTGCGTGATATATCTCCTCAGGCGTTACCCCCGCTTCAATAGCCCTTCTTACATGACTGTGGACGGCGCCTTCAGAATGTACCGTTGCCGCAGCAGCGAGTTGAATCAGGTGCGCAGTCCTTTCGTCGAGAGGCCCTTCCTGCTTAACAACCTTGCCAAGTTCCTCAACTGCATTAAAATATTTTTCATGCCTCTTTTTAATTTGAAGATACTGTTTTGGTAATTTTTCCTTTGCCATACATCCTTCCTCCCTATTTGTTCAGGTTTTAACTTGAACTAAAAAAACTTTGATTCAATGAATAAAATCAATCACTCCATACCAATTCTTTTTAGAGTACCGATTTTTCCCCCTCTACTATCTCTTAGTATTTTATCATTAGATAGGATGGCCTTGTCTATCTTTTTTACCTCAAATAATGGATTTGTCTTAGGCTTTGAAGGGCATTTCTGAAATGCTTTCTGAAGAAGAGGGTAATATTGGCTGTATAGGCACCTCTGAAATGCGTCCCGAAGGCCGAAATGGTGGAGGAGGTACCGAAGGTAAATGGCCAGTAACGCCTCTCTTATATGAAACGGGAACATCATTAACAACCCCATCATATGATAATAAGACACCATTTTTATCTACATGGGCTACATATTTTCCTGTATTGCTCTCTGTATGAGATACCAAAACTCCATTTTTATCCGTGTGTCGTTCCGATTTCCACTCCTAATATGAGAGACAAATAAGATATAACCCTTTATACTTTTACCTAAAAACTAACCACCTCTGTAGGTCGTTTTATAGCTAAACTTGTGCGGTGGATTTTAATGCGCTCTATTTCATGGAGTGTTTCTGCTGTAAAGTAACTCTCCCCACACGTGGAACAACTTACCATGGGAATATTTTCTATTACCAACAAATGCTTGCCTTTTCCATAAACATCAGTAATTTTACGGATGCGAGCGCCCTCTTCCCCACAAATATCACACACCATTTTATTATTTACTCCCTTCATAAAATGTACACAGTAATAATAACCAGTTTCTCAGTCGGGCTTAGTTTTACAATTACCTCGAGTTTGTCATCTTCCAGTGTTTCTCCTCTGATACGATATTTCCACTCACCAGTTACTCTATCCTTTTGGCGTTCCAACATTTTACCAGTAAGAATACCATGTTCGACATCATAGATTGTTAAATCATCGTCATTCATCTCTTTTCTTGCATGATGAGTCAACACATACTGTTGACTACGAATCCTTTCGCGGCAACGTTTTAATATTCGTTCAAACAAAGTTATCTTTCTTACTCTGGACAAATGTTTGGGGTCAGACCTTCACAGGTTGTCCGAGAATGTATTTGGATGTCCGGTACTATACTATGTATTGACAACTTCTTTCCAGATAAACAATATATGGTATACTTAGGTTTGGCCAACTTCGTTCTCGGACAACCTGTTCATTATTCAAAAAAGCCAAAGGGGGTCGAGTCTTTATTCTTGCTATCGAAGCTGATTCTTTTTTATCATGAAACAGGACACGATTTGTGTCAGTAATAAATATGGGTTCTCTTGCGTTGCCTCTTGATGTAACGTGGTAAAGTGCCCTATCAAATTCTATCCTTAAAGGTCTTACCATATAGCCTAGAGCAGCATAGCCGCAACCAAAATAACCACCCCTTTATCCCCTCCTTCGCAAGGAGGGGATAAAGGGGAGGTAAAGTATCAAAGATCTTCCGACTTCCTCCTTCGCGAGGAGGGGATGAAGGGGAGGTAAAGACTTACTGAAAAAAGAAGTTTTTGTAGGGTAATAGCATAATTTATCTCTTGCACAACCTTATAGCAAGATTAAAGACTTGACCCCAATTGCTCCAATTGCTTCTATAAAATGTTTACTCTGTTTTATCTTCTTTAACAATCTCTCCTGGCGTTGTAGCAGTATTTGGCCAGAGTTTTCTACCTGGATAAATTAATGTGCCAATCCCTGTCTTTACATTATCTCCAATAAACGCACCAAGCTTTCTTCTGCCAGAATCAATCTTTTGACCATTAATTAGTGTGATGTGATTTTTCCCGTCATGCCTAAAATCAGCAGTGATTAGGCCTGCTCCGATATTTACATTTTCTCCTAATACAGAATGCGCAGCATAACTTGTGTGTTTGCTTTTTGCATTATCCATAACAACCACATCACATAGTTCCATCTTACCAACACGACATTTATTCATGATGATTGTTTCTGGGCGAAGATGAGAAAAAGGCCCAATTTCACATTCCTTACCTATGTAAACAGGACCTTCAATATAAGAATTTGCTTTAATTACAGTTCCTTCATCAACATAAACAAAGCCACTAACTGTGACATTTTGTTCTATTTTACCTTTGATTACAGGTTTTCCGTTATGTAGTTTTTCTAAATTTTTTAGCATAAATACGTTTGCTTCCAGGTAATTCCAAGGATAACCTATTGGAAGCCAGTAATCTTCGACTGTTTCTACACTAACTGTTTCATCTTTTATTAATTGTTTAATATAATCAGTAAATTCTAGTTCTCCACGAGAAGATTTTTTGATAGCGTATGAAAATATTTTTTTATCAACTACATAAAGACCAGTATTTGCTAAGTTTGATTTTGGAAATTGTGGTTTTTCTTCAATGTTAATTAGTTTATTTCCTTTAACTTCCAAGACACCGAATTTCTCTGGTGTTTTAACTTCCTGAGCCAATATAGAATATTTTTTTTCAGAACAGCGAATAATATCATGCCTTGAAAATAAATCATCACCGCCCATTACAATAAATCTATCATGCAAATAATTTTTTGCTAATAATACTGCGCCACCTGTTCCGTTTTGTTCTTTTTGTTCAACATAAGTTAATTTAATTCCGTGGTATATCTTACCTAGCTTTGAAATAATTGCATCTTTCATGTAACCAACAATAATAACAACATCGTCCACAATTCCTCTTAACTGATCAAGATTATGATCGAGAATCGTTTTATCAAGAATTTTAAGAAGGGGTTTTGGTTTTGTTAAAGTTAACGGATACGTTCTTGTTGATTTTCCTGCTGCTAAGATTACTGCTTGTAATTTTGAAGATTTAACTTCTAGCATTTTTATACACCTATCTTTTTCTTGATTGCATCAGCAATAAGCTTTGCATATTTTTCTATTTCTTTTTTGTTTTTTCCTTCTATCATTACTCTGCAGATGTTTTGTGTGCCAGAGTAACGTACCAGTAACCTGCCAGTTTCTCCAAGCTTTTTTTCAATTTCTTTTATTTTAACTGAAACATTTTTCAATGTCTCAATCTCTGGCTTTTTTTTAACATCTACATTAATAAGTGTCTGAGGAAAAGTTTTCATGCACTTTGCCAGTTCTGATAATGATTTTCCTGTTTCTTTCATTATGCGCAGTATCTGTAGCCCGGAGATTATGCCATCCCCCGTTGTTACTTCATCAAGGAAAATAATGTGGCCTGATTGCTCTCCACCCAAATTATAATTATTCTTGCGCATTTCTTCAATAACATAACGGTCTCCAACTTTAGTTGAAACCACTTTGATGTCGCGCTCTTTCATTGCTACTTCAAAACCTTTGTTTGCCATCACTGTTGCAACTACAGTATTATTTTTAAGCTTGCCTTTTTCCTTTAAGTCAATTGCTGAAATTGCTATTATGCGATCTCCGTCAACATTATTACCTTTTTCATCGCAAACAATAACCCTATCAGCATCTCCATCAAGAGCAATACCTATGTCTGCTTTATTTTTCTTTACTGTTTCCTGCATCTTTTCCGGATGCATTGCTCCGCAGTTCTTGTTTATGTTTAAGCCATCTGGAGTATTATTTAATACAACAACTTCTGCGCCAAGCTCTTCAAAAATGCTTGGTGCAACACTATATGCTGCGCCATTTGCGCAGTCAAGAACAACCTTAATTTTATTTAAACTCATGTTACCAATTGAGTTTTTTGAAAATTCTATGTAACGACCACGAGCATCATTTACTCTTGTTGCTTTACCAATCATTTCAGCTTTAATGTGTTCTGCATTAATGTCCTTATCAAGCAAATGTTTTTCTATCTCCTCTTCAATATCATCAGGCAATTTAAATCCGTCTCCAGAAAATATCTTTATACCATTATCTTCTGCAGGATTATGGCTTGCGCTGATTACAATACCTGCATTTGCATTCAATGACTTGGTTAAGTGAGCAATTGCTGGAGTTGGCATTGGTCCAACTAAAACAACATCTGCTCCCATGCTAACTAAGCCTGCAGTCAATGCGTTTTCAAACATGTATCCTGAAATTCTTGTGTCTTTTCCTATTACAAATTTTGGTTTACTGCGCTTTCCTTTACTGCAATTGCGAAAAACATGAGCTACAGCTTTTCCTACACGAAGAGACATCTCAGGAGTCATAGGAAATACATTTGCAGTTCCGCGCATTCCATCTGTTCCGAATAATTTACCCATATTATCACCTTTAATAATTTCAGGGAACGTTTATAATCGGCCATCGGCCTGACCAGTGAATAAAGGCAGGAGACGGTTTCGATATTGTGATTGAGTACGTCCGGTCTGGCATTGAGAACTATTTCCAACGACTCTGACGATCCGCCAAAATCGGGTATCAATACCTCAATCATGCAATCTTCAACGTATTCACGGATACGTTGAATCGTCTGCGCGTAAACTGAGGCGCCGCCATCAGCAAGGTCGTCCCTCGTCACAGAGGTAATTACCACATATTTCAGTTGCATCTTCCGAACTGCCTCTGCAATCCTCATTCGTTTGACTGAGCGCTCACAACTTCTAAAATCGTAATTCGTAAATCGTAAATTTTGCCAGGGATTGTTAAATTAAGATATTGTACCGCCCTTTCAGGGCTAAAATATTATTAAACCCTTATCCCAGGGCTGTCGCCGCCCTGGGATATACTCTGTCAGCCCTTCGGGCTTTGCCTTGAAGAGAAAAACACACTCCCTTAATTCAATGACATTGCCCATCAAGGGAGGGGAAAGTTCCCTCGCCCCTTGTGGGAGAAGGTCTGGGTGAGGGGTGTTTGCGTGTCAATAAACTATTGTCTTCTCTTTAAAATATTGTTTACTTCTTCATCCATCCCCTTCCGCCACTCTATATATTTTTTGGGAAATGGCCTGTCTTTCTTTAGCAGGGTATATAAGTAATTAGTCCTCGACTCCACCACTAATTTGGCGAGTTCTGCGTTATCGTGTATATATTTATCTATCAAACTCAATATTTTATCTTTGTTTATATAAAACTTTTCTATAATGTCCACAATATGCGGCATATCATGTACAACATTTTTGCTGAAGAAAATGATGATTGAATCCTGAAAAGACAAAATATCTTCGTCTTTAGAAATAATAAGACATGCATTGTGGTCGATAGCATGCATCTTGCCATCGTTAGTAAATAACACATTTCCCAAATGTCTATCGCTATTCCCAATCACAAAATCAAAAACTCTTAATCGTTCAAAATCTTTCCTCTCTGCTTCCGTAAATTTATCTATTTGATACCCATCCTTAGCGTCTTTAACCCACTCCTGAACAGAACCATCGTATCGTATGTTACCGATGGTATCGTCAATTACCATTGTTTTGGGTACCAATCCAAGTCCTACGATTTTATCGATTTGATAAACAATCGCCTCGCGGATCGCGGTATCAGGATTATCGACCATCCAGTAATGGCGGATGTCACACTTAAATATTACGACACTACCATCTTTGAAGGTAATCTTTTCCGGCCCGCGCGGTCCACCCATCCAGCGGTCATAATCAACATGATCTATCTCTTTATCCCTGATACTGCCGTAAATTCCTTCTTTTATCCCGTTTTCAACGATATTATTCATGTCTATATTTATCTTTCTCTACTTTACTCATAAAATATATCAGAGTAATGCCCGGCAAGCTTGATATAGATTTTTTTCATATCAATGTCTGTGTTTGATAATTCTTTAAGAGAGGTAACCCTTACTCCCTGAATTCCGCAAGGGGTTATATAATTAAAGGGAGATAAATCGTTGTTCACGTTAAGAGAAAATCCATGCATGGCGTAACCAAAGGACATCCGAACACCGATAAACCCAATCTTTGCATTGTCTACCCAGACCCCTGTATATTCCTCATTCCGTTCAGCCACAATACCAAAGTCGATCAGCGTTCTTATCATCACATCTTCCAGCATGCGCAGATACTGATAATAATCTTTTGTATAGGTAGAAATCTTTATGATGGGATAACCAACTACTTGGCCAGGACCGTGATAGGTAGCCAATCCCCCCCTATCCGTTTTATAAACGGCAAAACCCAAACTCCCGTAATATTCCTTATTGGTTATTAAATTATCTTCTTTATATCTGCGGCCAAAGGTAAATGTTGGGGGGTGTTGAAGCAGGATAAGACAGTCTTCTACTGCGTTTGACATCCTGGCATTGAGTAAGGATTTTTGCAACTCCCAAGCCTCACCATACTCAATCTCATCGAATTGGAGAAGAAGACTATTTCTTTTCATAAAAATTCTACGTGATTTCTAAAATCTTCTTGTTCTGCAACATCCCAGAGCAATTTTAATTTCCTTATCAAATCTCCTACGCCGTATTTTTGTTGATGGACATATACAATTCCTTTGTGGTCATACTTTATTGCCATATAGAAGGAGTTTTTTTGGCAATCTTCTTAATAATATTCTTTTTTTCCCTGATTAAATCATTAATAGCATCTTTATTTTCATAATAATATGATAACGCATCATGTACAGCTTCAAGTTTTAAATGTGGATGGGCATCAATAATCTGGTCAGGAGTGAGTCCAAGCCTATCGTATTCTATGGCTATATCTATTACCCTTATTCTCGTTCCTGAGATTATTGGACTTCCTCCACATGTCTCTGGATCAATGGAAATATATGGGTGCTTAGACGGTTTTATTGCTTGTGTTCGTTGTATTGACATATTTATTTTATATATTGCTGTATTAAAGAGTGTATATTTTTCTTACGTTCCTCTGTGTCCTCCGTGGTTAACTACCATACCCCACCGTATCCAGTCGGAGGAGAAGACATTTTCCTCTCATATACAGAGCCCTCCCATCCTTCCAAAATATCCTTTACCTTGTGAAGAAACGCATCTGCATTAGCGCCATCCATAACCCGATGATCAAATGAAAGGCTAAGATACATCATGGATCGAATTGCGATAGCATCGTCTATCACCACAGGTCTTTTCACAACGGCGCCGACGCCTAATATCGCCACCTGCGGCAATAATATCACAGGCGTTCCGAACAGGCTGCCGTTAAGGCCGTAATTCGTTATGGTAAACGTTCCACCCTGGACGTCTTCCAGGTTCAATTTTTTGTTACGTGCATGCGCTGCAATGTCCTGAATATCTTTGGACAATTGCAACAGGTCTTTTTTATCAGCGTCCTTTATCACGGGAACGATTAATCCGTCTTCAAGGGACACGGCGATTCCAATATTGATATAATTTTTCTGCATGATGCCTTCATCTGTCCATGAGGCATTCAGCAGGGGATGTTCCTTAAGCGCACGAGCTGCAGCCAGGGTTATAAACGGAAGATAAGTGAGATGAATACCTTCCCTCTTCATGGCATCCTTGTTGAGTTCCCGATACCGGACGACCTTCGTCATATCGACCTCAAACACCGTCGTTACATGAGCAGCCGTCCGTTTGCTCTGCACCATCCTGTCTGCAGTAATCTTTCTTTTCGGGCTTACCGGACGCAGTGTCTCTCTTTCTAAAACCTTCTTTTCTGCCTCTGCCGCAGGAGGCGCAGAAATACCGGGTTTTGAAGCCGTATAATCCATAATATCCTTTTTGGTAACCCGTCCTCCTTCGCCAGTGCCCTTTACCTCTTCCAGATTAACGTTGTATTCTTTAGCCAGTCTTCTTACTAATGGC
>Ga0209324_10001808_pt1 | contig 14857 bp, 13 predicted proteins | sample Rifsed19ft3_FD_184015 | JGI IMG/M metagenome (GOLD analysis project Ga0209324, IMG submission 184015) | Soil microbial communities from Rifle, Colorado, USA - sediment 19ft 3 (version 2) | ecosystem: Environmental > Terrestrial > Deep subsurface > Rock core/Sediment | place: Rifle, Colorado...
GTAGTAAATGACGCCGGAATTGTATATTCCGAGCCTCCGTTAGTATTAGTGATTATGACGGACGGCATAATTGAGAGCGAAGCAGATACGGCCATTCCAGAACTGGCAGCCGGGATATATGCAATAGAAAAGTAATTTAAATTGAGCTAATCTAGAGTAAGTGGAAAACCAAAAACTACCGTCTCCTTGGAGATTAATCAAAAAATCCTTTGAGATTTATTTCAAAAAAGAGAACTTTCTTTACTTAACCAAGGTTAATCTTTTAGGCCTTCTTGTTAGCATGGTAATAATATCTCCGCTTTTAGTTTTTGGATTTTTGGGTGCAGCAAATCCAAACCTGAGTAATCTATCATTTATGAAAGGGTCGGGCATAAACTTTCCCCTTATCATCTTTGTTAGCATTGCGGCAGTTGCAAGTATTATTTGGGGAGTTTGGTTCCAGGTAGCGATTATTAAAGCAGTAATAAATACCGTTTCAGGTAAAATAGTAGGAGTAAAAGATACATATAAAAACTCTTGGCCAAAAGTTGGCAAATATTTCTGGACCGCCTTAGAAGTCGGATTCCTCACGGCTTTCGGGTTTATTCTACTAATTATCCCAGGGATATTAGTCCTCGTTTGGTACTCTTTTTCCCGATATATTGTAGTTGAAGAAGAAGTTGGTTCAGGTGAAGCCCTTAAGAGAAGCAAAGCCTTAGTAAAAGGTAATTTCTGGCCTGTATTTGGCAGGGGAATTGTTTTTGTTTTATTTTATATTCTTCTACAAATAATTTTTTCTTTTGTTAAAATTCTGGGTCCTTTACTATTAACTCTTATAAGTCCACTTTACGTCCTACTCCCGTATCTTTTATATCAAGAGCTAAAAAGGATTAAAGACGGAGGAAGCGTCGGCGACGAGGGGTTGGTGTCGGAAGGGGAGTTGGCGTAACTTCAACTCTTGCTGCGCCCTCTAAAATTTGGCCATTATTTGCGGGTACTTTGGGGGATATCGTACAAGTTTTTGTTGGTTTTAACTCTTCAAGGAACCATTCGGGTCTAACTGGACAGCCTTCGCAGGGGAGGGTGCCGGTTAGCGAACATATGGAAACTTGGGTAAGTCCTTGAGGAACTTCCCACGGATGATTAGGTTTACCGGATAATAAACTTCCCATTATCTTATTCCAAATAGGAGCGGCGCCTGTTACTCCGGAAGCGATTCTCGCCATGGGTGAGTTATCATTATTTCCAACCCAAACTGCAACTAGAAATTCTTGATTAAATCCAACAGTTAAATTGTCTCTTAAATCATTGCTTGTTCCGGTTTTAACAGCCACGTCGTTTCGGTTAGCGATAACAAGTTGCGAAGTGCTTCCGAATGCTGGTGTACGGGCAAAATTGTCTTTTAAGATATCTATCAAAAGGAATGCGATTCTGGGGTCAAGAACCTGTTCCCATTCACACCCTTCCTCTTTTGCGGCAGCTTCAGGGAATCCATCGGACTTGGCACTATCGCAGTTCGCATCGAGAACCTTACCCTTATAGTTAGTAACCCGTCTGATTGCGGTGAACTCCGGCCGTTTGCCGTAATTAGCGATTGTTGCATATACTTTGGCCAAGTCGATTAGTTTTACTTCTCCGCCGCCAAGCGTCAGAGAAAGACCGTAGCGAGAAGAATCGGTCCATGTAGTTATTCCCATTCTTTGCCCCTGTTCTATCATTTTAGCTACTCCATACGAGGCTAAAACTTTGACAGCGGGTATATTTCTGGATTCTGCCAGGGCACTTCGTAAAGGAAGCTGTCCCCGGTAGTTCCCATCATAGTTTCTTGGAGAATAGGGGGGCTGCCCCGGTACTGAAAAAGTAACGGGAGTGTCAGAAAGAATAGTTGCCGGGGTAAATCCATTAGAAAGAGCATACGAATAGTTAACTACTTTGATTGAGGAGCCGGGTTGGCGGGGGGCAATAACTACATTTACATTTCCGTCGTGGCTCGAGTCAAAATAATCCCTTGAACCGACCATTGCCAAAATTTCTCCCGTAGTTGGATTTACAACCATTGCGGCCCCATTTCCGACATTTAACTTTTGAAGTTTATCAAGCTCGCTTCTTACAGCTTCTTCAGTAAGTCTCTGTATTTCATAATCAAGCGTAGTAATTACCTCGAGACCTCCTTTTTCAACAACCTCTTCTCCGTATTTATCTACAAGTTGTTGTTTGACAAACATTACAAAATGAGGGGCCTTGATATCGGTTTTATTTGGGGCGAATGTCAGACCTTCTTCGATTGCCTTTTGCGCTTCTTCTTGGGTGATAAATTTATTAATAACCATAAGTCTTAAAACTTCTCTTTGGCGCTCAAGTGCAGCCTGGGACCGAAAGGGGAGAAGGAAGTTGGGCTTTTGGGGAGACCAGCCAGGAGGGCTGCCTCGCCCAAAGAAAGCTCATATACATTTTTTTCAAAATAAACCTGGGAAGCTTCCTGAATTCCGTATGCAGTTCCTCCGTAGGAAACTTCATTAAGATACATCTCAAGAATTTCATCTTTGGTAAAGCTGAGTTCGACCCATATCGAAAGAATTACTTCACGAACTTTTCGGCTGACGGTTTTTTCGGGTGAGAGGAGAGCATTTTTGACTAGCTGCTGAGTAATTGTAGAGCCGCCGGTTAGCTCTCCACTTGTAAAATTTTTAACAGCGGCTCTGAAAATTCCTTTTAGAGAGAAACCCGGGTGCGAATAAAATTCTGCATCTTCTATTGCTAGAGTGGCAAGCCTTACCTGAAGAGGAATATTTTCTAAGGGGACGATGGTTCTATTTTGGTCCTCAAAAATTTTATAGAGGAGTATGCCGTTTCTATCATAGATTTTTGTCGAAACATCAATTTCTCTAGTAGTTAATTCTTCTGGGGATGGCAAATCCTTGAGAAATAATATCCAAAATCCGAATGCCAGGATGAAAGGTATTAGGATAATAGTAATAAGAACTAGTCCCAAGCGGACCCTTATTTTGGGAAAGGTAATTTTTGGAAACCGTAGGAGTTTAAGCTTAAGTCTAAGTACTGTAAGTCTTATTGGTAGTTGGGTTGAAATAAATTTAATACCTAAACTCGCTAGCCGCAGCAAAGATTTTAGACGAAGATATGTATTAACTTGAAGGGTTTTTGGTCGAGGTATTTTTTTTAGTTTTAGGGGTGGCAGCTTTAATTTTCTTACTCGAGAAAGTCCTCTAATCAGGTACCTATATAGAGTGGAAATTGCAGCCCCCAAGCTATATAAGAGGAAAAGTACAACGATTACCGAAGTAGAAAAAAGATAGAAAAAGGGTTTTCCGACTAGGGAAAGAAGCCCTTTAGAAAACTCAAGGACTTTTAGGTTTAATTTTGGGGCAAGGTATTCATCTGGTTTTTTTCTGGCTCTCCTGGCCATCGGGACTATTGTACTCCACGAGCCTCGTTTTGAGAAGGTATCAGAGCGGGTATTTAAGCGTAGCCGACCTACTTGCAATAGGACAATCTAGACAATATAAGGTACCCAATGGGTCACTATAAATAGGGTGGTTTTGAACTTCAATAAATTCAGGGGGCGTATCGGGGAAAGCTAATTGTCCATTGGTTTTATCTACTTGGACATCTTGTCTAACCTCGCCACCGCTGGTTGGTAGAGAGTCTTTTAAAAAATACTCAAATCGGGTTGCACAACCAGGGTTATCATCGGCGCCCACGGGAATAAGTCCAGTAGTTGCACAGATATTTCTTCCAATGACCCCCTCTGGTTGAGACGGCCAGGCATGACCTTCATCTTCAGGATTATAAAAACCGTCCTCTGCTTTCCCCAAAACCTCTTGCATAATTTTATTCCAAATTGGAGAAGCGCCGGATACGCCAGAAACTGCTCCAGACATCTCGGTGTTGTCGTTATTACCAACCCAAGTGACGACAACTGCATGGGCTGTATATCCAATTGTCCAGTTGTCGTGTCTTTCATTGGTAGTTCCAGTCTTGACAGAAACTTCTGGATGGCCCCGAACGTTCAAAAAAGAGCTTGCTCCAAAAGCGGAGATTCTTGCGTTATTATCTAAAAGTATATGAGAGACAAGGAAAGTAACCTCTGTTGGTAAAATTCTATCTCCTTCAATTTCATCAACTTTGGTTTCTTCTAAAACTTTACCTTTCCAATCTTCGACTTTTAGGATGGATATAGGTGGAATTTTGACGCCGGAGTTAGCTAAAACTCCGAACGCAGTCGCCATATCATAAAGACGAACTTCTCCACCACCCAAAGTTAATGATAAGCCGTAGTTAGACGCCTCGGTAAAGGTTGTAATGCCCATCTCTTTAGCAAAATTCACAAAGTTTTCTAATCCGTTTAAGGCAAGAACCCTTACCGCGGGAATATTGTAAGAGTTTCCCAGGGCGAATCGGGCCTGTACTAGCCCATGGTAGTTTCCGTCATAATTCACTGGACAATATATGGGTTGGCCAAGTACTGAGAAGCAAGTCGGCACATCAGCAATTGCAGTTGCAAGCGTTATTTTTTTATCTTTTATGGCAAGAGCATAATTTAAGGGTTTGATTGAGCTACCTGGTTGTCTTTTAGCCAAAGTTACGTTAACTTTGCCGTCTTCGTCTTCAGCAAAATAATCTTTGGATCCAACCATTGCCAAAATTTCTCCAGTAGCGGGTCTTGTAACCAAAGCGGCCCCATTGCCCACATTTTGTTTTTGGAGTTTGGCGACCTCTGTCGCAACTGCCTGTTGGGCAAACTCTTGAAGATCAAGGTCTAAGGTAGTTTTAACTCTTAATCCACCTTGTTCTACAACCGCTTCTCCATACTTTTCTGCGAGCTGCTCTTTTACCCAAAGGGCAAAGTGGGGTGCCTTGGGTGCACTTATTTCAGCGTATTTAATTTCCTCTTTCTTAGCTTTATCTACTTCCTCTTGGTTTAGATATTTATCTTCCAGCATTCTTTGTAGAACAACTTCTTGTCTTCCCTTCGCATTTTCTGGATGTGCTCCGAAAGGGGAATATCTAGTCGGAGCTTGAGGGAGTCCAGCTAATAAGGATGCTTCAGCAAGCGTTAAATCTTTTGCGCTTTTATTAAAATAAAGTTCACTTGCAGCCTCAATCCCATAGGCTGTTCCTCCATAGGGGATTTGATTTAAGTACATTTCAAGGATTGCGTCTTTTGAATAAATTGCCTCAACCACCAAAGTTAAAACAAACTCTCTAATTTTGCGTCTTATTGTTCGTTCGGGGGTAAGAAGAACGTTTTTTACAAGTTGTTGAGTAAGGGTAGAGCCTCCTTGGAGCTTCTGTTTAAAGATAATATTGTATGCGGCTCGTGTGATTCCTGCAGTTGAAAATCCAAAATGTTTATAAAAGTCCTTATCTTCTATTGAAAGCGTTGCCTGCCAGGTATAATCGGGAAGCTCTTCCAGTTTGACCGGAGTTCTTCGTTTATCTGTATAGATTTCATATATTAATTTCCCCTTTCTGTCAAAAAGTTTAGTCGAAACCGGAAAGTCTTTGGAAGTTAAATATGTGGGTAGGGGGATGCCCCAAAAAAGCCATAATGTTAAAGTCAGAAGCGTTCCGAAAAATACTACGGCCTTTATATTCTTTCGCTTTTGGAAAAAAGACTTAAAGCTCCTTTTAAATGTTTTTTTAGATGTTTTTTTGGCAGATGCTTTGTGTTTTCGCCTTTTTTGATTTTTAGTAAAACTTAAAAACATATATGCTTACGATTATACCCAATCGGCATCTTTTTATCGAAAAAACAATAAAATAAACCCACAATGACAAAGATAGAAACTTGTTTTCTTTCCCATTTACCTAAACATAAGATTCATTTATAGTATTTGCAAGTATCGATGGATATTAAATTGGAAGAGAAAATTTGGTGGGGATATTTACATGAGGATCTTCAGGAGCTTCTTAAAGAATCCCTAAAACTTTATATAACTGTTGAAAACTGGAAAGAAGAGTTCCATGATTATTCTTTTATAGTTTTTCCCGCCGCTAAAGCTTATGAAGGATTTTTAAAAAAAGTATTCTTGGATCTGGGTTTTATCACTAGCGAGGATTTTTATGGCAAGCATTTCAGGGTAGGCAAAGCCCTAAATCCTTCTTTAGATAAAAAATTCAGATACGAGAGTGTATATGACAAGATTGTAGGTTATTGTCGCGGTAGTCAGTTGGCGGATATCATGTGGGAAACCTGGAAAAGTTCACGAAACTTACTCTTTCACTACTTTCCTGAGGAAAAAAACGCAATTACCTTTAAAGAATCTTGGCAAAGCCTAGAAATGATAATAAATACGATTGATAGAACTTTTAAGGAATGTCAGTTGGCTTCCAAGGAGCCTTGACTTAAAATGTAAGGGCTACTACTATATAAAAACCCGTATGTTCTGGAAAATATCAGCGGGAGCATTATTGGTAATTTTTGGGTTAGGAATTTTATTCACCTCGATTTTAAGAAGTGCAGCAATTCAGTACTCATTTTCTTCGTCCCCGAAAGTAGCAATGGTTTATGAACTTCAAGAGGAGGTTGACTATAAACTTCCTTACGTTGGTAAAATACTTCCAGACAGCCCCTTATGGTTTATCAAGGTGGCAAGAGATAGGCTTTGGTTAATCCTTACTCTAAATAAATCAAGAAAGGCAGAGTTAAATCTTCTTTTTGCAGATAAGAGACTTGTTTCAAGCAAAATTCTTTTTGAGAAAGGTGAGTATGAATTGGGAACAGTAATACTTCTTAAAGCAGAAAGATATCTTGAAGTAGCCGGTAATATTGAAGTAGGGTGTAGAGAGGCAGGGGAGGACACAAGGGAGTTGGTCGGAAGGATAACAATGTCTTCTCTTAAACACAGAGAGGTAATAAATTACATCCTAGCCCTATCACCGGAAGATGTTCGTCCGGAAATCGTAAGAATAAAAGATATAACCAGAGATGTGTTTATAAAAGGCAGAAATGCTCTACGGGAAAAAGGGGAGACGGCACCAAAAAGCCCCTCTGAATGGGACTAAGTAAGTCTTATGTATTAAGAAAGTTTCCGCATTAGTATTTCATTTAAAAATACTTCAGAAATTTTCCGCAAAAATTACGTAAAACAAAAAACGCTTAGCTTTGAAGTATGCCTAAACTGATATCTTTTGACCTCTTTATTGATAGTTGACTGTCTAGATATAGTGTCAGATTATCAGTCACGGGACTATAGTTAGTGTTTTTGCTTTACACTCGTGAAACGTGTTTGTGGCGAATTTCTTTGCCTGACTTTCTTTTAAAAAGAAAGTCAGAGATAAGTTATGAAGTGTCCTTTTTGCGCAGTTATTGATACAGAAGTACTGGAATCTAGAGTTGTAGAAGACGGGGCGGGAATCAGGCGCAGGCGTGAATGTAAAAAGTGTGGTAAGCGTTTTACTACATTCGAGGAAGTAAGAGGAACTGCTCTCTGGGTAGTTAAAAAGGACGGAAGAAGAGAGCCTTTTGATAGAGAGAAGGTAAAAAGGGGAATTCTTAGGGCTGTCGAGAAACGCCCAATATCATTGGGATTGATTGAAAACATCGTTAGTGAAGTTGAAAGAGAGATGCTTAGGCGCGAGAAAGAGGAGGTAGCGTCAAGAGCAGTCGGTGAAGCAGTTTTAAAAAGACTAAAGAAAATTGACCGAGTTGCTTGGCTAAGATTCGCAAGCGTATATCTTGAATTTAAAGACGTAAGCGATTTCGAAAAAGCTATTAAAAAATAAATTAAATATTCATGAAATCTAAAAAAAATAAATTTGGAACAGGGGAAGTATTTAAGCCCAAGGGGGTAATAAAAGATGGTGTTTGGACACCGCCAGAGAGTATTTTAAATAACCTAGTAAAAGATAAAGTAGAGTTATCCAAAGATGCAAAGAAGGTTCTAGGTAAGCGTTGGTCGCGAAAAGACGATAAAGGCTTGCCTAAAGAGACACCCGAAGAGTCTTTTGCCAGGGTTGCATGGTGGATAGCACAAGTCGATGGAGTATTTGGTGGCAATATTGAAGAATCGACAAAGGAATTTTATCATCTCTTACAAGGGCTACTTCATATACCGGATTCTCCTGTGTTTACCGGTTCGGGAACTCCCCTGGGGCAGCTGGCCGGCTGTTTTGTCCTGCCAATTAGCGATGATATGGGCAAAGAAGAAGAAGGGATATTTTCTACGCTCAAAGATGCCGCCCTAGTTCAACAAACTGGGGGTGGTAATGGATTCTCATTCAGCCGCTTAAGAGAAAAAGATACCATAGTTAAATCAAGTATGGGTAAAGCTTCAGGCCCATTGGGGTTTTTAAGTGTATATAATTCCGCTTTTGGAGTTATTGCCCAAGGTGGAACTCGAAGGGGAGCAAATATGGGGGTATTAAGAGTCGACCACCCCGATATTCTTGAATTCATACGTTCAAAGAAAGAAGAGGGCAAGATTTCCAACTTCAATATCTCGGTTGCCCTGACTGACAAATTTATGAGAGCCGTTGATGAGGACTCTGAATTTGAATTGGTTTCTCCTAAAGACGGAAAAGTTAAGAATAAAGTTGTAGCCAGAGAGCTCTTTGATGAAATAATTAAATATGCCCATCACAACGGCGAGCCGGGGGCGCTTTTTATTGACGCAGCCAATAAAACTAATCCTGTTTCTCATCTTTATAATCTTGAGGCAACAAATCCCTGCGGGGAACAATGGCTGGGGCCTTACGAAAGCTGTTGTCTGGGAGCGGTCAATCTGGCTAGACACACAAACCGCGGGAAGATTGACTGGGAAAAGCTGGCAAAAACCGTAAGAACCGTAACTCATTTCCACGACAATATTGTCTCGGCTAATAAATATGTTCCCGCGGTTCCTGAGCTAAAAGAAGCAGCCTATAAATGCCGCAGAATTGGTATTGGAATAATGGGGCTTGCAGATGTTATGTATCAATTAGGTGTGCGCTATGGGAGTAGAGAGGGTGAGGAGTTGGCGGCCCAGATTATGGAGTTTGTGAAGTATTACACCATGGTTGAGAGTATTAGTCTAGCCAGAGAGAGGGGTCCATTCCCAGCCATTAAAGGAAGTATTTATGACAAAAAGAATTTTTCTTGGCAGCCGCCAAAACCCTTATTTCCTTACACAAAAGACTTTGGTAGGCCGGAATTAAATTGGGGAGAAGTAGTTTCCGATATCAAAAAATATGGAATAAGAAATGCCGCCCAGCAGGTAATAGGTCCTTGCGGGACAAAAGGGACAGTTGCAGAGGTGGAAGGTTATGGTTGTGAACCGGTATTTGCCTTGGCTTACATTCGCCACGTAATCCAGGAGGGGGAGGACTTTACAATTCATTATAGAAGCCCATTATTTGAAAAAGCTCTCAAAGAAAGCGGATTAACAAAAAATGAAATAGATGAAACCTTTGCTGCAATCGAGGCAGATCCAACAGGGGGCTGCCAAAATATATCAAATGTTCCTGAGGCGCTGAAGCAAATTTATTCAGTTTCTTCAGATATCACCGCAGACGAACATGTCAGGATTCAGGCCGCACTTCAACCTTTTGTAGACAATTCAATTTCCAAAACCTGCAATTTCCCGGCAACTGCAACCGAAAAAGATGTTGCAAAAGTATATTTGGACGCATGGAGATTGGGGTGTAAAGGTTTAACTGTCTATGTGACAGGTAGTAGACAAAACGTGGTTCTGGAAACTAATGCAGAAGCTTCGTCCAAAAAAGACGGAGCTTCGGGGATGGTCGATAAAGAGCCCTTAATGGTGAGACCATTTAGAATGACAGGCGCAACTTATAAGTTGCAAACCCCTGTGGGTACAGCCTTCGTAACAATCAATCAGGAAGAAAGCGGCGACCCTTTGGAAATATTCATAAATGTAGGTAAGGCAGGTAGTGACGTTGCGGCTATGGCAGAAGCTTTAGGAAGAACTATCTCTGCGGCTTTGCGTTTTAGAGGCAGTCTTGGTGCAAAAGAAAAAGCCCGCGAAATTGCTCTGCAACTTTCTGGTATTGGCGGGAGGCGCTCGGTAGGTTTTGGCCTTAATAAAATACGCTCTCTTCCGGATGCTATAGCTTTTGCATTTTCCTCACACTATGGATTTAAGTTGAATGGTGATAGTCATGAGGCTTATTCAAACGGTGAAGCTGGGGCTGTTATGGTGGCGCATAGTCCTGCCCAAGGACAGCCCCCTAACGGGGGTTTATCGATCGACCCCGTAGCGGCTCCAGCCGAAAATGCTAATGGAAATGGCAGTTTTAAAGTTAATGGGAACGTCCAGGCATCTGGGAACGGAGTAGGAAATATCCCGGCCGAGAATGCCTCTCAAGAAGTATCAACCCCTCAAGTCTATCTTCCTTCAGGCAAGCCGGCCGGAGATATTTGTCCATCCTGCGGCGCAAGTTCGCTGGTTTATGAAGAAGGATGTTCGAAGTGTTACTCGTGTGGGCATTCAGAATGCTAAGGACGAGATATAAAGATATAGCGATATAGAGATATCAAGTGCTTTTTGCTCTTCTTTTCGATAGTTCTTCAGTTGATTTGATTAACCCGCTAAGAATTATTTCCACTGTCCTGCTTTGAATCCATATTTTTTTGTAAGTATTTTGATTTAAAAATTCCAAATCTTTAGAAGTGATTATTTGGCTTTGAAGTTCGGAGATAGATCCTCGGGCATCGTAATAAAAAGTAATTCGATCTTTGTAATGGTATCTGGCAAATCCTTCTGCAATACATGACTCAATAGAAACAGCCGCCCTTCTTAGCTGAGAAGTTAAGCCAAAACTTTCGGATTTAGGATAGTCTTTTGTATGTTTATAAACTAAAAGAGTTAGATTGTGGGCTTCTCTCCACACTTTTAAGTCAGTAAACTTTTGAAGAGTTGCCATTTCGGGGCATTATATCGTAATATCGTTTCACTTTATATCTTTATATCGGTACACGTTATATCTTAATTATATGGTAATTTACACCAAAAGAGGGGATACGAAAACAACTGTTTCCCGGCTGCGGGAACTTGCAAGTAAATCAAGGCAAGCCCGCGGCTGGAATCCTTCAGCAAAAAATCTGGCAATTTCCCTTTCCCTCGAAGCTTCGGAGCTTTTGGAACATTTTCAGTGGGACGATTGGGAAAGTCTTCTTAAAGGTAAAAAAAAGAAAGAGGAAATAGAGTTGGAAGTAGGGGATATAATTTATTATTTATGTGAATTTGCGGACAAGCTAGACCTGGATCTTTCGGGTTCTCTTAAAAAGAAGCTTAAAAAGATTGACCAGAAATATCCCGCCCATTTGATTAAAAAGCGCGGTGCGAAATATTATTACCAGCAGAAAAAGAAATATCGTAAGCAAAAATAATGGCTATCTATACAAAGCGAGGGGATAAAGGAGAAACTGGTTTATACCAAGAGGATGCTTCTAAAGACGAAAGGGTATCAAAAGATTCATTGAAAATTGAAGCCCTTGGAACTATCGATGAACTAAATAGTTTCTTGGGAATTGCGATATCATATTCAGAGGGAGAGACGATTCGAAATTATTTAGTTGACGTTCAGGGAAATCTTTTGACAATTGGCTCCATTATTGCAGGTTCGAAATTGCGGTTTTCCAAAATTAATACCAAAAGGTTAGAAAGAGCCATAGACGTGATGGAAGGAACCCTGCCAGTTTTAAAAAATTTTGTATTTCCCGGAGGAGCAAGACTTGCAGCCCATATCCACTATGCAAGGAGTCTCTCAAGAAGAGCAGAGCGAAAAGTCGTTGCATTAAGTAAGGTTGGCAGAATAAGCCCCAATATTCTTACCTATCTAAATAGGCTTTCAGACTATCTTTTTATGCTTGCAAGAAAGGCAAATAAAGATGCGGGAGTAAGAGACAAAGTTTGGAAGAGAAAGTAGCCTCACTTTATATCACTTAGTAGTGTTAAAATAATTGAGTATGACTTTAGAGCGAATACCGGAAGCAATAATCCACCACCCAGAAGAGGATGAAGTTCCTCCGTCAATCGCCGATACGGGGTTGGCGGCTGTTGAGAGGGAATTTAAGACTCAAGTTCGGGACACCCGCGGTCAGCAACTAATAACCAGTCCGGCAACCCAACAAATTACTATTCAGCTGCCCTATGACAAAACAACTCTCATGGGATTTCTAAAAAGGGGGGTTTCCAATTCTATAACTTGGTTTGCAGCCTTTTGGCTTAGGATTATTAAAAAAGCCTTGCATTTGGGCTGGCGGATAACCCAGAAGGGAGGAGAGAATGTTAACTCCGTCAATTGATATAAATACAATCTTTCTTTTTTTAATTCTTCTAGGGGCATTCGCAGTTTTTTTGGTTACCCTGGGATTTATAGCGTTTACTTTTTTTAAATTTAGAGGAAGAGAACAGGTGTCAATTGATTCCGTCCTTTTACAAGTTGCCGTTCCCAGGGGAAATGAAATCAAAATTGATGCAATGGAGCAGCTTTTTGCCTCCCTGGCATCTATAAAAAAGGGCGGCTGGAAACAGAAATTTTCCTATCAGCCGTCGGTTTCTTTTGAAATCGTAGCTAAAGCAGAAGACATCCGTTTCTATGTATGGACACCAAAGAAGCTTCAGGATTTGGTCGAAAAACAGATTCACGGAGCTTATCCCGATGCCGAAATTATCGAAGTTCAGGAATATAATATTTTTTCAGAGGACGGTAGGGTTGCATATAAATCCTTACAACTTAAAAAGTCTAACTACTATCCTATTAAAATTTTTAAAGACCTTCCGACCGACCCTTTGGCTTCCCTTACCTCGGCCCTGGCAAAAATGGGACAAGGGGAAGCAGCTGCGGTCCAAATTTTAGTGTCACCGGCCGATTCATCTTGGCAGTCCGAAGGAGCAGGTTTTATCTCATCTACCAAAAAGCAAGAATCTGACCCGGAAAAAGCAAAATATTCTACAAGTGCCAAGACCCTTGAGGCGGTTGAAGCCAAAATCGGCAAACCTGGGTTTGAGACCTCTATAAGATTTGTCTGCGTTGCTAAAACAGAAGAATCCGCCAAGGCTCATTTGGCTAATATCGAAAGCGGCTTTGAACAATTTGCTAGTGAGCATAACTCATTTGGCAAAAGAAAAATAAGAAGCAAGGGAGCGTTTATGGAGGATTTCTTGTATAGATATCAGCCAATGTTTCATCTTATGGGTAGCCGGCCTTCTATTTTAAATACAGAGGAACTTGCGACCCTATTTCACTTCCCGAATAAAGCTGTCACAACTCCCCATATCCAATGGATTTATTCCAAAACCGCCCCAGCTCCTTCTGAAGTTCCTTCCGAAGGACTTTACTTGGGATTAAGTACATATAGAGGTATTAAAAGACCAGTTCACATGCTTGAGGACGATAGACGCCGCCACATGTACATTATCGGCAAGACTGGAACAGGCAAAACAGAGCTTTTGAAAGATCTTATTATGCAGGACATTCGAGCAGGAAAGGGGATATGTTATATGGACCCTCATGGAGATGCGATTGCCGACCTACTTTCTATGATTCCGCCTGAAAGGGCAGAAGATGTAATCTACTTTAATCCCGGAGATACAACTAGGCCAATGGGTTTAAACTTGCTTGAAGCCAACACTGAGGACCAAAAACACTTTGTTGCAACAGCAGTGATTAACATGATGTACAAACTTTTCGACCCTTATAAAACAGGAATTGTAGGCCCCAGATTTGAGCACGCAGTTAGAAATGCAATGCTTACTGCAATGGCTGAGCCAGGATCGACCTTTGTTGAAGTAATGAGAATTCTAACCGACTCGAGTTTTGTCCAAGACATACTGCCAAAAGTTACAGACCCAATAGTCAGACGATACTGGACAGACCAAATCGCACAGACAGCTGATTTCCACAAATCCGAAGTATTAGACTATATAGTTTCAAAGTTTGGCCGCTTTGTTACCAATAAAATGATAAGAAATATAATTGGTCAATCCCAGTCCTCATTTTCTTTTAGAGAAGTCATGGATTCGGGCAAAATTCTTCTTATTAATCTGGCTAAAGGTGATATTGGGGAGGAAAATTCCAACTTTCTTGGTTTAGTCCTTGTTCCGAGGATATTAATGGCAGCTATGAGCCGGCAGGATATACCTGAGGATTCCCGTCGGGATTTTTACCTTTATGTTGACGAGTTCCAAAACTTTGCCACGCCTGACTTTGCCCAAATTTTATCCGAGGCCAGAAAATACCGCCTAAATCTTTGTGTGGCAAACCAGTTTATTGGTCAGGTGGAAGAAGAAGTTAAAAACGCTGTTTTCGGGAACGTAGGTACTATTATTTGCTTTAGGGTGGGGGTAACTGATGCCTCTTACTTGGCGCATGAGTATACTCCAGTTTTTGGCGAGGACGACTTACTTAATATTGAAAGGTATCATGTCTATATTAAAACGATTGTCCATAACGAACCAATCCCTCCCTTTTCTATGGATATGACTAAAGATTTGTCTAAAGAGAAAGAATTGATGAACCCAAGGGTTGCAGAAATTATAACAGAAATGAGTAGGCTCAAGTTCGGGAGAGACGAGAAATTGGTTGAGGCAGAAATAACCAGAAGAGCAAAGCTTTAAGCTAAGAACCTTTGGTGTTATAATCCAAGCTTGAAAGGCGCTTTTCTTTTGGCAAAAAATGGACCTGTCGTTTAACGGAAGGACACGTCTCTTATAAAGACGATGCGGAAGTTCGACTCTTCCCGGGTCCACAAATACTTTTAAGTCAGAAGATATTTAGTTGTTAACCTTCTAAAAGTGGTAGAAAGACCAAGAAATTATATCAGAGTAATTAATACTCCTCCAGGTGGTGCCCCAGAATCGATAAGACAAGAATGGATTGAAATGTACCTCCCGCTTGCTAGAGAGATCGCCTT
>Ga0209324_10001809_pt1 | contig 14848 bp, 9 predicted proteins | sample Rifsed19ft3_FD_184015 | JGI IMG/M metagenome (GOLD analysis project Ga0209324, IMG submission 184015) | Soil microbial communities from Rifle, Colorado, USA - sediment 19ft 3 (version 2) | ecosystem: Environmental > Terrestrial > Deep subsurface > Rock core/Sediment | place: Rifle, Colorado...
TCCAGAACCTGGATGAGAGGGGAATGGCAGTGCAGACAGCTTTGGCATGGGCATATCTGAGGCCATATCATGGCAGGATTTGCAGTGGATGTCATGATGGTTCATACAGAGGCAGGGCGTTCCAGAACCAGCATGCGAAGGCATTGTACAACTGGTGGTATGATGACAGGAGCCACTATGATTCACCCTTTGCGTTTGGATACCTGAAGTTTGACAAGAATGGCATCTATCAGGGTGTAAAGCATGGTGACGACGTGGTGGTGCCTTCGGACGTATACTATGGAGGTCCGTCAGGTACGACATCTCAGCCGGTGGAAGGGTTAACGGATGAGAAGAGGAGAACGGTGGATTTCCGCAGGGACATTCAGCCGATTATTGATGCAAAGTGTGCAAATTGCCACAATGCAAGCAATCCTCCTGATTTAAGCGGTGGCATTGAGCTGGTAAGTGCTGATGGGGTAGCGGCGTTCAGCCGTTCATACAACAGCTTACTGGAGTCACAGAGGGGTAAGGACACGAACCTCGGCGGTAAGTATGTTCACCCGTCATCAGCCATCAACAGTTTGTTGATTTGGAGGTTGTACGAAGAGAAGTTAAGCCAGTTTGCTCCGAGGGAGAATGTATTCCCGTTAGAGGGCAGGGTAATGCATGACAAATTCCTCACGCAGGACGAGAGGTATTCGTTTGTAGAGTGGATAGATATTGGCGGACAATGGGATAACATCCAGGGTCCTGATTTCTACCCAGGCTATCATGCAAAATAGATCGTAAACTTGTCCTCGTGAAAACGGGGAGAAGTCTCTGTGAAAACAGGGAACGAAAAGTAAACAATCGAAGAGCTGGGTTCTGTGGGTTTCTTACTCACTACCCAGCTCTTCGTGTTTCTGGAATTATAAAATCGCTGAAAATAAGAAAAAAATGGATAAAAATGTGCTTGACAAGATTTACCATGAATGTATAATAAAAAAGCTTTTTATTATCTTATGTGCAAATACTAATTTCTGATAATTTTTGGTAATGGTAGTAGTGTGAAGGGGGGTGGTTTGGTTAAGTAGAAAATCTTATTGTGTCTACGGTTACCGATCGATTGTAATAGATATCATGGGTAATAATTGTAGTTTAAAAGTATGTGTTAAGAAAGAAAGGAGAAGTTGTAATGCTTGAGATTTTAAAGAAACCATTGTCCAGGTTGGTGGGGGTAACCATCACGTTGGCTGGTGTAACGTTGCTGACGTGTACAGTGGGAAATGGTATTGCAAAGGCGGAAGGTCCTACATTTCAGGATGTAGCATCGCAGGTGTTCGGTCAGGCGGTTGGGCCAGATAACGATGGGACGTTGTATGTGTTTGGTTTGACAGCAAAATATGTTGCGCCTCAGTATGTTGATGGTTGGGGCCCATATAAGTCATTTTTAAAATTCTTGCCTTCGATCCGTTGGTATGATCCAGAGCATTATTGGACAAATGGTAGCCAGACCGAAGGTGTTTTTAAGAATGAAGAGTGTGTTCTTTGTCATTCCGTTCAGACTCCAACAATTGTGAAGGATTGGAAGAGGAGCTCTCATGGAAACTTGGAAATCAGAAGGGGTCTTGGTATAAAAGGGAAAGACGGAAAGGCAGTTGAGGGTGCGGTTGGTTGCGATGCGTGTCACGGCAATGACCACCAAAAGTTGTTCATGCCGACCTATAAGAATTGCGGTGAGTGTCATCCAAAAGAGACATCAGAGCACAGGGCTGGTGGTTTGGGTTCGCACACCCATGCATTTACAGTAAACACCTTAGAGTTCTCATGGCAGTTGGGCAAGCCAGCAGAAGAGGTTGCTGGTTGTGCTGAGTGTCACGCTATTGCAGAAAACAGGTGCGATGGTTGTCACACAAGGCACGTATTTAGCCCTGCTGAAGCTAGGAAGCCTACCGCTTGCAGGTTCTGTCATATGGGTATCGATCACGATGAATGGGCAATGTACAACACTTCTATTCATGGTTGCTTGTATGATGCAGAAGCTGACAGCACGGATTGGAGTAAGCCTTTAAAGAAGGGTAATTACAGAGTCCCGACGTGTGCTTATTGTCATATGCAGGACGGAAATCACAACCCGCAGCAGTTTGGAACAATCTATAGCGATATGGGTATGTTCGAAGTTGACCGTGGTGCACCAAAGCACAAGGCAAAGAGAGATGCATGGATAAAGAAGTGTCAGGATTGCCATTCTCCAAGGTTTGCTGCTGATAAGTTGAAAGAAATGGATGATGGTATCAGGTTGAGCTTCACGAAGTGGAGAGAAGCTGCTGCTGTTATCGTTGGTTGCTTCCTGGATGGCGTTGTTGATCCTATGCCAGAAGGTTCACCACCAGACTGGTATGGTCATTACACATTCAGCTTGTTACCAGGCGGTGATCCAAGGTTCTATGCGACTTCAAACCTTGAACGCTTGGGTCTTGAAATGATTTGCTATCTGATCGGTAATACCTATAAGGCGTTGGCTCATATGAGTATGTACAACGCTACATATGGAAACGGTGGTGCCTTTGAAACTGATAGAAAGCTGATCGAAATCAAGACAGAGGCTGCCAAGTTAAGAAGATTTGCAGCGATAGAGAAGAAGATTGGTTTGGAACACAAGTCAGAGGCATTTTGGAAGCATGGTGAATATTCAGATCTACTCCCGGGTTGGATTAGGAAACCAGGCGATGTAGATGTTGAATGGTTCAAGAGGACTGATATTCCTCACCGTGCGAATGCCGATGCTCCAGTTCAACCGCATGGGCATTAATCTGAAAAATTTGGTGTAAGAAACCAAAGTTTATTTCAAAAGCGATGAGGGTAGCAGAAAGAATTTGCTACCCTCATTGTGTTTATGAGTTTAACTTAATGGTAAGCATAAGGAATAAAAAATAATATAAAGGTGGTGTTGATTATGGGAACGACGACATTAAAATCTAAAGTGCAAAAACATGAGGATTCCTGTAAGGTAATCAGTTTTCCTGATAAAATGGGACATTTTGGACGTTTTGGCGGGAAGTTTGTCCCTGAAACCATAATGCCCGCTTTAGATCAATTAGAAAAGGCTTATTTGGAAGCAAAAAACGATCCTGCTTTTAATACCGAGTTGGAGTATTATTTGAGAGAATATGTGGGACGTCCGTCAACCTTATATTATGCCGAAAGATTAACAAAGAAACTGGGAGGCGCAAAAATATACTTAAAGCGGGAAGACCTGAATCATACAGGTGCTCATAAGATAAATAATACAATTGGTCAGATATTGCTTGCCATGAGGATGGGTAAAAAGCGAATTATTGCCGAGACAGGGGCTGGACAGCATGGAGTAGCGACTGCTACTGCTGCTGCTATGTTCGGGATTGAATGCGATGTGTATATGGGCGAAGAAGACATGAGACGGCAAGCACTGAATGTCTTTAGAATGAAACTTTTGGGGACGCGAGTCATACCGGTGACGAGTGGTTCAAAAACCCTGAAAGACGCCACGAATGAGGCCTTCAGAGATTGGATGGCATCGGTTAGGCATACCCACTATATTTTAGGGTCGGTGGTAGGTCCCCATCCTTATCCTATGATGGTGAGGGATTTCCAGTTGGTGATCGGTAAAGAGGTAAAAAAGCAAATTTTGGAAAAGGAAAACAGATTGCCAGATTATCTTATCGCATGCGTTGGCGGCGGTAGTAATTCGATGGGATTATTCCATCCTTTTATTGAAGATAAAGAAGTAAAGATGATTGGGGTGGAGGCCGGAGGTGTCGGACCAGGCATTGGTCAACACGCATCTACGCTTACTAGCGGTAAGATTGGTATTTTACACGGAAGTGCAAGTTATGTGTTGCAGGACGATGATGGCCAGACATTGCCTGTCCATTCGATTTCCGCTGGGTTGGATTATCCCGGCGTTGGTCCAGAGCATAGTTATTTAAAAGATATTGGAAGGGCGGAATACGTTTCTATTACAGACGATGAGGCGGTAAATGCCTTCCAGGAATGCGCACGGTTGGAAGGGATTATTCCTGCCCTTGAAGCATCGCATGCTATTGCATATACCATGAAATTTGCTCCAACGGTTAGCAAAGATAAGATAATTGTTATATGCCTGTCGGGGAGTGGTGATAAGGATTCTTTTGAGGTTGCCAAAAAGCTTGGATACAAGATTTAGTGATAGCAATTTTTTGTTTTTTTGATAATTTTCGAGTGGATGCACCCTTTGACGTTTTTATGACGAGTTTTGATGAATAGGATTGATAAAAAATTTCACGATTTAAAGAGCAAGAAAAAGCCTGCCTTTATTCCCTTCATTACTGCCGGTGATCCAGACCTGGAAACCACCAAGTCTTTAATATTAGAGTTCGAAAAGCGGGGTGCTGATATTATTGAACTCGGCATCCCTTTTTCTGACCCTATTGCAGATGGCCCAATCATACAAGCCTCATACTACAGGACATTAGTCCGAGGAACAAAAGTCGCACAAATCCTTGACATGGTTTCGGATCTCCGCTGTAAATCAGATATACCTGTCGTTTCTATGGTGTCTTATAGTACCGTGTTCAAGGGAGGATGCCAGGCATTTATTGAAAAAGTTTGCAAGGCAGGGTTGGATGGCTTGACCATACCGGACATGCCTGTAGAAGAAAATTCAAATCTGTTTGAAGTGGCGAAGAAGAATGATTTTAAAATAGTTTGTTTTGTAGCCCCGACAACAACAGATGAGAGGATGTCCTTGATCACCCAATACTCACAGGGTTTTTTGTATTATATCTCTGTTGTCGGGATAACAGGGACGAGAGATAAATTGCCGGAAGATGTTCTTCAAAACATTAATAAACTTAAGAAGATGACAAAGACCCCGATTGCGGTAGGTTTTGGTGTTTCCACACCGGAACAGGCAAAGTTGATTGGGGGTATTGCAGATGGAGTTATTGTGGGTAGCGCTATAATAAAAGAAATAGAAAAGTATTTAAATGAACCATCTGAGAAATTAGTAAATAAAGTTGGGGAATTTGTAGGGCAATTAATTAAAGGGGCGAAAGGCTGATTTTGTATGTAACGTCTCTCTAAATATGAGATTGATAGTAAAAGGCGGTTCGGTGTTTCTCTTTGAATAAACCGGCCAAAAATAATTAACTTTTGTATTGACTTAACTATTAGATTAAGTATAATTATTTTTCTAAAAATTATTAGGATTAGTTGAGTATAGTCTGGTTAAACATTGATAAGTTTAAGAGGTATTAAATTTTAATTTGTGTTTGAAAGGGGGTGGTCTGCAAGAGTCAACGGTGAGGTTATTTTATTATGTAACGCAATCGAATGACGATTGTGGCGTACGGATAATGAGAAAGGAGGAGGAATTAAAGTATCATGCATAAATTATTGAAAGTAACATTAGCGTCAGCTTTAATAGGATTCGGCACAATGGGTGTGGTGGCCAATCTTATGACGAAAGAAGTAAAGGCTGTAGAAATTATCACACACTGGGTGCCTCATGAAGTCTATGGACAAATAGGTGAGCCGGACAATAACGGTAAGGTGTTCTTTTCTGGTTTAGGGGCAAAATACATGGGTTACCCTAAGGACTCGGGTGCGCCGCCTTATCCTGGAAAATTTAGTAAATTTTGGAAGACTTTGCCTGCCTACCGTTATTACATTCCTGACTATATGTACAACAGGGATGAGGTAAGGCCTTCGAATCCGATTAAGGGTACGTTCCAACTCGAACAATGTATTGGTTGTCACTCTGTTATGACCCCTGGTATTGTAAGGGATTATAAGAAGAGTGCTCATTCAAGGGCTGAACCAAGCCCAACCGGTTGTGATACCTGTCATGGTAACAACCACCAGAAGCTGAGCATGCCGTCATCAAAGGCTTGCGGTACCAGCGAGTGTCACGAGACGCAGTACAGCGAGCAGGGTCAGGGTGGTATCGGTTCACATGCTTCCTGTTCGAGCTTTGCTCAGATAGAATGCGCTTGGTCAATTGAAAGGCCACCAGGCGATACCGCTGGTTGCACATTCTGTCATACAAGCTCAGAAGAGAGATGCAGCACTTGCCACCAGAGGCATCAGTTTGATCCAAAGGTTGCAAGGCATGCAGAGCAGTGCAAGACATGTCACTGGGGTAAAGATCACAGGGATTGGGAAGCTTATGATATCGGTCTCCATGGTGTAGTATATCAGGTAAACAAGTGGGATCCAAAGCAGTTCGATTGGACAAAGAAGTTAGCCGATGCTGATTATGTTGGTCCAACCTGTCAGTATTGTCACATGAGGGGTGGTCATCATAACGTACAGAGATTCGGCACCGTATATACCAGTATGGGTATGTCCATGGCCGACCGTGGCGCACCAATCTGGAAAGAGAAGAGAGATCGTTGGACGTCAGTTTGCGACGATTGCCACTCACCAAGGTTTGCTCGTGAGAACTTGCAGGCATTGGATGAAGCGGTTAAGGATGCTGGTTTGAAGTATCGTGAAACATTTCAAGTTGCAGCAGACCTTGTCAAGGATGGTGTAGCGGACCCTATGCCAAAAGATCTTGCTCCTGATTGGTCAGGTCAGCACGTATGGAGCTTGAAGATTGGTGCTTATCATGATGATCCAGCGTTTGGTGGTAAGGCGGGTGAATCAGGTGAGTTCAGGATGTCGAACTGTACTGATATTGAAAGGCTTTGCTTTGAGAGCGTTGGATATTTCCAGACATACATTTACAAAGGTATGGCACACGGTTCATGGAACGATGCTACCTATTCTGATGGTTCGTTCGGTATGGATCGTTGGTTGGTCAACGTGAAGCAGGATGCTTCTCAGGCAAGAAGACTTATTGCGCTTGAGAAGAAGGTTGGCATTACCTGGGTTCCAGAGTCTTTCTGGAAGACGGGTGAATGGCTTGATCAGTTGACTGGTGCTTACATCGTGAAGAATCATCCAGGCAAGAACATCTTCGACCTGTGCCCAGATCCAGGTTGGTTGGATACGCATCATGCGCCTGCTGAAGAAGTCGAGTATATCAACAGAAAGATAAAAGAACTCGGCTGGGCGACTCCAGAAAAAGGTGCTCATCATTAATTTGTAATGTAGTTTTTTCATAAGTAAGTAGTTTGTTAAAATAAAGGAAGCTGTGCGAAGTTTGCACAGCTTCCTTTTTTTTATTATAAAAGGGTTGAAATCAGAGAACTATTAAATATACTTAGTAAACTAAATTTTAGCTAAATATACTTTTGTTAGACTTGAGTGGAGACGGATATGAAATTGTATAAGTACGCATTGTTTTTAATGTCGCTGTTTATTTTTTGCTTACCGATTGCTTGTCAGAAGGGGAAAGATCATATTGAAATTGCCAATAGTTTAGCGAGGGAGAATAAATTTGAGGAGGCATTGGTCGAATATACAAAGGCAATAGAGACCAACGTAAATCTTTCGGAGGCGTATTATGGTAGGGGAAGTGTTTATCTGGGGCAAGAAAAGCTGGAAGAAGCAGTGACAGATTTTAGAAAAGCCATTGATATTAATCCGAAATATATTGACGCACATAGGAGATTGGCAGAAACATTTACAAAAATTGGCGCCCCAGATGATGAATTTCAAAAGCGGTATAAGGCTATTGAAAATGACCCTGAAAACCCTTTAAATTATGTGGATCTTGGCGTTTTTCTTCATAAGCTTCAAAAGGAGATAGATGCCATTGCGCAATATAAAAGGGCATTAGAACTCGATCCGAAAAACCCTTACATTATGTTTAACCTTGGGGTAGGTTTTTTGGATATGGGCTTGTATCAAGATGCTGAAAACATCTTTGGAAAGGCCACGGAAATTAATCCTTCCTATGATAACGCCCACTATAATCTTGCTGTTTCTTTGCACAAGCAGGGAAAGATTGATGAGACTATAAAAGAACTCAAAAAAACCCTAGAGGTTAATCCAAAATATTCTGATGCCTATGTTGTGTTTGGTTTGATTAGTCTTAATGAAAAGAAGTTTGAAGAGGCTATTGCATACTATAATAAGGCAACAGAAATAAATTCGGATAATCTTGATGCTCGTTATCAAAGGGCGATAGTTTTTGCATTGCAAAAGAGATATGATGAGGCATTGTCAGAAAATATGGCAATACTGGAAAAGAACCCAAAATATGTCAATGCCGCATATAATATTGGTGTGATTTATCACAGGACAGACCGCCTCGACAAGGCAATGGAATGGTATGATAAGATAACCAAGAAGATTGACCCTCTCCATGAAGACGCTTATTACAACAGGGCACAAATCTATACCATGAAGGGCGACCACAGTAAGGCTTATAGTGATTATATCTCCTACTCGTATATTACAAAGTGGAGGACGGGGAAAGACCCTGCTGTGGTTTATAAACAGGATGAGATCAAGGAGATGTTCCAGCAGTCAGTGCCGGCGTTAAAAGGACAGACGAAAGATCAAGAAGTGGAATTAAAATCAAATTAATATGTTGAAATTGTTTTCTGTTGTAGGAATTGCTTTGATAGTATTTCCCTGCTACTATGGACACGCAAAAGATCTTTCTGTCGAGGGCGACAAATATTTTGAAAATAGGCAGTGGGACAAGGCTATTGATGAATATAAGGAATTGCTTTCCAAAAACAAGAACCAACCTGAGATTTATTTTAAACTGGGAAATACCTATTCCAAAAAAGGAGACCTGGAAAAGGCGATAGAAGCCTTTAATAAGGCTACACAACTTAAGCCTGATTATTCAGAAGCTTATCAAAGGTTGTCCGAAGTAAGTATGCAGATTGAAATTCCTGAGGACGAGCTTAAAGTACATCTTAAGGAAGTTCAAAAGGATCCTAATAATGCTGATGCGCATCTTCGTTTGGGTTTGACTTATTATAAGCATAATCTCCTTGATGAAGCAAAGAGAGAATACGAAACGGCTATTGGACTTGACCCTAAGAAAGCAGAGGCCTATTTTAACCTTGGTGTTTTATGTCAGGATACCAATACCCATGATAAGGCGTCTGAGATGTACAAAAAAGCCGTTGAGATGTCGCCAGGCTATGACAAGGCGCATTTTAATCTGGGGATTGCTTGCTATCAAACAGGGCATTTAGAGCAGTCTATTTCTGAGTATAAGCGGGTTATTGAGATAAATCCGAGGTATGCTGATGCGTATGTGAATTTGGGAATTGCTTATTTTGTAAAAGGTGCGTATGACGATGCCCTTGAAGCCTTAAAGAAGGCCTTATCGCAGGGTTTAAATATTGCTAAGATTCATTACTATCTTGGAAATGTTTATCATAAGATGGATAAAATGGACAAGGCAATAGTTGAGTACAAACAAGCAATAGAAATTAATTCAAAATTAATTGCACCGCATTATAATTTAGGCATGATTTATCTTGACAAAAAAAAGACAGACCTGGCTATTAAGGAATTTACAAAGGTAATTTTCCTTGACCACGATTATGCCAATGCCTATTTAAACCGTGCTAAAGCCTATGAATTGAAGGGCGACAGAGCAAATGCCCAAAATGACTATAATTCCTATCAGCACGCCAAAGCGGCATTTGCAAGGATTTACAAAGAGGAACGTACCTCTCCCTATTATGAGGGTTCAAATCCTGATAAATAAGTAGGGAATGCACAGATATGCTACCTATTTGTGCACTTCTTTGCCCTTCTCTTCCTGCCTACTAACTTCTTTGGCAGTTTCCCCGGTTTCTGGCCTATAATCTTTTACACAGCGAAAACCAATACTCTTGTTTCGGTCTTCGGGTTTTCCAAAAATCCTTACTGCACAGCGCATTTTATAAGCATAAGGAGCAAAGAGCGACCCGCCCTTTATTACTCGCATACCTGTGCTGTTTTCCGGTCCTTTGGGATTCACGCTTGGGCTGGTTTGGTAATATTCAGGGTGATACCAGTCGTTGCACCATTCTGAAACACTGCCGATTACATCCAGGCACCCGTATGGGCTCTTCCCAAATTCAAAACTACCGACAGTCAAAGGCGCGTCAGGTCCTATATTGCATCGTTTTGCATCCCACACATTGCCCCAGGGAAACCTGCGCCCGTCTGTTCCTCTGGTAGCTTTCTCCCATTCTGCTTCAGTGGGTAAACGTTTGCCTGCCCATCCGGCATACGCATACGCATCGTACCAGTCTACACGGCTTACAGGATAATCGGGATAATCATAATAGGGATAATCCCAGCCTGTGTGTGGCGTCCCCGGTGTATGGTCTTTTCCTTTTGGTTCTCCTGGAAAGCACTTGCTGTGGTCGCCGGTAGTTTTAAGGTACTGCAAAAATTCCCAATATTGGGCATTGGTGACTTCGTATTTATCAATATAGTAAGCCTCTAAATGTATTTCATGCAACGGAGTTTCCTCAGGAATAAATTCATCTTCTGTTGTGCCCATAGTAAATTTTCCTGCCGGAATTAATATCATTTCACTCCATTTTCCACGATTTTCAACCAGGGCATTCTTCATCTTTTCACCCCGTTCTGCCAGCGTGAATTCTTTGCGTTGATTCTTTTCTAATGGTTTCAGGCCTTTTTCTAATTTACTGATGTAAATCTTAACGCCCTGCAATGTCTTTTGATAATTTTCATCTAACTTTGTTTCAGGTGGTTGTGCTTCTAATAATGTTTTACATTTGTCGAGATGGGTTAAGGCTTCCCGTTGGTTTCCCAGCTTCCAATAAATTCCTCCCATATGAAAATGAAGCGTTGGAAATTCGGGATTTAACGTTTCTGCCTTTTTGTATTCCTCTAAAGCCCCTTCAAAATCATTCAGTTCTTCGCGGAGCCGGTTTCCTTCCATAAAGTGATACAGGGCAGCTTTCATCTTTTCTTCTTGAGTGGCATCTGGTGGAAGGTTAATTTCCATTTTTTTATCGGGTAAAGATGTTTTTTTGTCCGTTGAAGATTGAGGGATGAGTTGAGTTCCATCATTTTTACAAAACTTTTCTCCAGGATTTGCTTTTTGCTTACAGGTTGGACAGATAAGAACTTCTTCCGTATATTCGATAAGCTGTTTCCCATCAACGCTGCAGAAGCTAATATCTCCAGGATATATTCTGTTACATTCCGGACAGAGCTTATTTTTGGTGATATTCTGTTGTGTATTTGATAAAGATTCTTTTTTTTGAGGCGCTTTTTGCGCCTCTTTATTAATCTCCTTTGACATGAGGGTACTGTAAGGGAGCGTGATAGACACAATAAATGGAACGATGATATATACAATTCTCACGAGAAAAAAACCTCCTTTTAAACTAAAACAAATAATATGAATTTTTTGCCTAAAAAAAAGAGATACATTGCGTATCTCTTTCAAGTGCTCAGTGAAATAAAATTTATGGCTTTTTTTCAGCCATTTCTATATTTTTCTCCTCTTTTTCAGGAACCCAGTTCGACCATCTTCCCCATTCAACGTATTTCTTGCCGTCGGAAAGCCAATACTGAGTCCCATCCCTTTCCCGTTTACAGGAAAGGTTTTCCACAGTACGAACCTGAGTCTGTTTTATGACATTGAAGAAGTAGCAGTCGACCTGATGGAAGTTGATTTCGGAATTGTTTGATACCTCCTTCATTTCCAAGTCTTCGAACGTTAATTTTTTTTCGTTAAACTTCTTTTCGTCCACGGGGATTTCGTACGTGATAACTTCGGTAACCTTTATCGTAATCGGGTTCGGTTTTTCGTCGACCCAGGGTATTGGTATAGTCCCTTCGTAAGGGGCAAAAGATGAGTGAAAACTTGGCGCATTAGTACCCGGTTGTTTGGAAGTATCTATAATACCACCTCCAGCATGTTGTGCTTGAGCAGATTTTTCCTGCATAAGAAATGTACTAAAGAAAAGTGATATACCGAACACAAGTGCGGCGCCTGAAATGTGATTTTTAATAGAGTGGCGTTTCATCTTAAATTCCTTCCTTTAATTTGGTATTGTTTGAACTATGCTGGTTAAGTTATGTGAAAATTTTACATGAAAGTGGTATGTTTGTCAATTATAGAAGTATCTCATAGTTATTAAAAAATGACTTGAACATGAAATAACTTTGTGGTAGAATCCTCGAACTTTGAATTATTTAAAGTTACTCGTGCGTCTTTAGATAAATTATTAAATATTAGTGATTATATTGCTTTAATTGTAGATAGCTAAAAAAAGCAAAGGCCCTCATTATAAAAAGGAAGATTAGGAGGTATTTATGGACCGGTTGAAGCAGGTTTTGGAATTTATTCAGAGAAGAAAAAAGCTGGTAGGCTTCTTCACCGTAATCGTATTGGTAGTTTTTTTTGTTACCATAAATAAGGTGTACCACTATTCAGAGAAGAGTGAATTTTGCGCCAGTTGCCATGAAATGAAAATCCACTACGATTCATTTAAGGCATCGAAACACCATAATGAACACGTGGAAAACTGTCATGCCTGCCATGTAGGGCCTGGACTCAAGGGATATGCCCATGCGAAACTCAGCGACGGAACGCATGATTCTTTAATGCATTCATTCCAGGCGTATACGGACGGAGAATTCATCGAGATTGCCGAAGACAGTCTCCAAATCTTGAATGGGAACTGTGTTCGCTGCCATACAGAAGGATTTACAAAGGATAAATCTCATATTGAATTTGTTTTAAAAAGCAATATGCATGGTACCCACGGTGAAACGCCTGAAAAATTGGAATGCACTGATTGTCACCTTGGTATAGTCCATCCCCACATGCCCGGTGACTTATTCAAGGCGTATGCCGCAAAGAAGATTAAACCTTATGGTACGTATGAAGAGACCGACTGCCTGGCATGTCATAAATTGGCGACGCCAGATGTTGTGAAGGAATGGACAAAAGGTGCTCACGCTGTGAAGGGTGTAACATGCATAAGCTGTCACGGGAATGATCACCGTTTCATAGCAAAGAAACGAGGCCACGTTTCCGCAAGCATCTGCGGCGAGTGCCATCAGAATCAATATGTTGACTTCAGAGAAAGCTCGCATCTTCTAGGGCGTCCTGTAGTTGCCACCGATAAATTTAACGTGATTAGCACACGACTGTTGAATATAAAAGATTGTAAGGAATGTCACAAATTGGGCTTAAGCTATGAGTTCGATAGGGTCGGAGGAAGTTGTAATGCCTGTCATCCAAGCCACAAGTTTTCGGTGGCTGATGCAAAGGCATATGATGCCTGCGAAAAATGCCATATTGGAGGGCCAGAACATTCTCAGTTAGACACCAGTGAAAGATCTATCTTCGGGAAGGTGCAAAGAATGCGCAGTCAGGGTCTGATTACCAAAGACTTGATCACCTGCCAGTCTTGTCATGGTCCAAACAAATCGCATAATTTCAGTAAAACATATTTACCGCAGAATATTGAAGTGTTACTCTTTGGGAGTACGGGACTGGTAAAGCTCCCGGCAACGCACAAGTAGTGCTAAATGACTTGAAGTAAATCCCAGATTTATTTAACATAATCCCACCGCCTAAAAACGGTGGGATTTTTTTTGCCTACTCAGGACATTTATTTTAATGCTTAGGAATTTCAATTATTGAGATTCTTCAGTTGCTTTGCTTCTTCAGCATAGTGGTTGAACAACATCCTTGTTATTCTGAGCGAAGCGAAGAATCTGGTATACAAACGAAAGGGCTAACATGGGGAAAAATATCGTACAAAAAATTTTCAGCTCGCATCTTGTCTCCGGCAAGTTAAGGATTGGTGAGGAGATTGCCATTTCTGTCGATCAAACCCTCACTCAAGATGCTACTGGAACTATGGCTTATTTACAGTTTGAAGCCATGGGTATACCAAAAGTAAAAACAAAACTTTCGGTTAGTTACGTTGACCACAATACATTACAAACTGGCTTTGAAAACTTTGACGACCATTTATTCCTTCAGAGCATTGCGAAAAAATACGGTATTTATTTTTCCAAACCCGGGAATGGTATCTGTCATCAGGTGCATTTAGAGCGTTTCAGCGTACCGGGAGAAACCTTGCTGGGATCAGACAGCCACACACCGACGTGCGGCGGGCTGGGAATGGTAGCAATTGGTGTAGGCGGTCTTGACGTCGCGATTGCTATGGCTGGCGGCCCATTTTATATAACAATGCCAAAGGTCGTATTGGTAAAACTGGCTGGTGCATTACGATCGTGGGTAACTGCAAAAGATGTGATATTAGAGTTGTTGAGAAGGTTAACGGTAAAGGGTGGTGTTGGGAAAATTTTTGAATACGGAGGCGAAGGAGTAAAAACACTTACGGTAACAGAACGAGCTACAATCACCAATATGGGCGCTGAGCTTGGGGCGCTTACTTCGATTTTCCCCAGTGATGCGCAAACAAAAAAATATCTCAAAATGCAGGGCAGAGAAGGCGTATGGAAGCCGCTAAGAGCTGATGCGAGCGCTAAGTATGATGAAGTTGTAGAAATTGATCTTTCGGCTTTAGAACCACTGATTGCCAGACCCCACAGTCCGGACAATGTTTGCAAAGTCAGTGAAATTAAAGGCGCGAAAGTTAATCAGGTCTGTATCGGGAGTTGTACGAACTCCTCGTATCATGACCTTATGGTATCTGCGTCAATGTTGAAGGGACGGAAAGTACATCCTGACGTAAGCCTCACCATTTCTCCAGGTTCGAGACAGGTGTTGGAAATGATAAGTAAAAATGGCGCTTTAGCGGATATGATTACCGCAGGTGCGCGCATTATTGAAGTTGCCTGCGGCCCTTGCATTGGAATGGGACAAGCCCCGCCTTCCGGAGGCGTTTCCGTGAGGTCATTTAATAGAAACTTTGAAGGTCGAAGCGGAACGGCCGACGCCCAGGTTTACCTGGTAAGCCCGGAAACAGCTATAGCAACGGCAATCAACGGCGTTATT
>Ga0209324_10001811_pt1 | contig 14835 bp, 29 predicted proteins | sample Rifsed19ft3_FD_184015 | JGI IMG/M metagenome (GOLD analysis project Ga0209324, IMG submission 184015) | Soil microbial communities from Rifle, Colorado, USA - sediment 19ft 3 (version 2) | ecosystem: Environmental > Terrestrial > Deep subsurface > Rock core/Sediment | place: Rifle, Colorado...
TGGGGTCATTACATAGCCCAGGATCGCATTGTTTTATGACAGGGCTTCTAATATTGCCTGTGGGCTTGACCATTTAAAAGCCTGAATTTCTTTTAGGGAAGGTTTTAGTTTTTCTTTTTTTGAAATATTTATACCTACACTGCCTTACCCTTCCCTTTGGGAAGGGCTTTAGCGAAGCTCTGAGAACCCAAGATCCATCTGGGTAGACTATGCCATTAGAGCCAAAAGGGAAGGGGTAGTAATTTTAGGTGGGAATTTTTTAAGGAAAGAAAAAACAGAGTTTGAGCTGTTTGGATATACTCTCATTGAGAGGTTATACTCTTTTTTTTTTGAAAGTCAATAGGTTTTGTAAAAATTATCTAAGTCGTCGTATGTACTGGACAATGAATTTTATAAAAACCCCTTGACAGATAATAGCCAGCATGGTAGTAATTAGGCTACTATGCAGGCGAAGATTACCCAATCCGCTATACAGAGGTGTGTTATGACATTAGTTACGTCAATTCTAAGCCTTGAAAACATATCCATAACCGCTAAGATGCTCTTGATTGTTTTACACTGCAACACTGACAGTGAGGAGAAGTGCTGGCTTTCAGACTATGAAATTGCTAGGCTTCTAGCTATGCATCCCAAAAGCATACAGAAGGTTTTAGGAGAGCTAGTACGTAGGAAATTGATTGCCAGGGTCTATGATGAACTGAGACGTAGGTACATAATACCACAAGGGTATGAATGGGAAACACCGCTCGAGCTGCAAGTGGGTCCACAACAATAATTATTTTATTATTCTAAAAATATCCTCTTGACACACTAAATTGACGTTGATATACTGTTTCGCAGAATAAAAATGCAGGAGGACCTAGAGATGCCTAAAATATTTTTGCTCGCAACAAGTCCTTACAGTCCCCTAATACTTGAGCTTTTGCTTGTTTGTACGCCGAGGTGGTACGAGGTTCGTAGTACGGGACTGCAACAACTGGGCAGGTGGCAGTATTACCTGGTTGGGGAGGTGAGCTAAAATGGAAACACAACGATTGCATCTGTTTGCGTGTGTACAGTGTGGGCGCGTCAATGAACACGCTTGCGAAGTACAAGGGGATAACCCTAACGAGGTTCACTATTATCATCATGAAGATAGCGATAAAAAGCCTCACAGTGTGGAGATTTCACGTAATGCCAAGGGTGAGAAGAACTATTCACTTAAAGCTTGCGGAAAAACGATGGAAGAGGCGAAAGTTATTGCTTATGCGTTTATGTTGGAAACGGATGTTATTATAGGAAAGGGTGATCAAGGGGGTAAAAAATGAGTGATAAGGATAAATCTACTAGCTTGGCACACGTGGAAGAATCAGTTTTCGCTATAATGGACTCCTTAGACGACGATCTTGTTATAGCTGAAATAGAAAAGAGGGTTGTTGATACTTGGGTTTATCATTTCCCTGCAAAGGAAGGCCCTGAGATTTGGGGCCTGTCTAAGAAAGGCGTAGACCAGGCTCTTGAGGAGCTAGAAAAGCAAGGGTTGGTGTTCGAGGAGGATTTTTGCAGTGTGGTTTTAGACCCTTCCGATTCCGATTATTTATTGTTTTCCGCTAAGGTGAACAAATACCGCTATGACCGTAATTTGAATCGTATACACTTAGGCTCACTCACAGGATACAAAAGACAGTGGATTAGAGAAAAACGCAAAGATGGCTCACTTACCACAGACCGCTTTTATTTTGAAAAAGGATGCGCTAAGGCCCTACGAAATGCAAAGTCAAGAGCAATTTCAGTTGAGCTTGAGTCGAAAATAATTGCCTTTGCCAAGGACAAAGGGAAGGTAAAAGATGTAGAAAATAAACCTCATAAACCCGATATTTCACCGGAAGAGGAGGAAATACAAGGCTTGAGGGATACAAGGCTTAAAAATCGCTTACGCAAGGTCTTTGCTCAACACAAGCGCCTGGGCCTAAACGACAAGGAAAAGGTTAAGGAGAATATCGCCTCTATGATAAAAATCCCTAAAGACTTTAGCCTGGCCAAGTTTGTTGAAGATGATAAGCTCTATAACGAGTATCAGGATTTGATGGATTTACAAATGTCGGAGAAGGCATAAATGGATCAATTCTTTAAAGGATGGTCGGTCTTTATTTTTGTTCCTACAAAAAGGAGAGCGGACGATACTGCTCTAGGCTATCACGTTATAGCTGAGAATTTGATTGTAGCAAAGAATATGTTAGGAGCGTACTTCCAAAGGGAGTGTCCGCTTTGCAGTATCACGCTGTGCCGATTGCATAGCGACTTGACTCTTCAAAAAGAAGCACCACTTACTCGGATGGTAGTGTGTTGGAAAACGGGGGATAAAATCTCACAAGGACAGGTGGTTAAATATGGCGATGCTTAGTACGCACATTCTTTTAGCGATAAGCCTCTCTTTTTTGGCTGTCGCGGTTGTCAATATTATCATAAGTATCTTTAACTTAGCTATTCTACCGTATTTACTTGAAAAACCTACTATATGGAAATGGTGTCTTAATTTAGGGGACAAAAAGCTCTTAGGTGGTTTGGTTCTTGTGGATATTCTTATATGGTCGGGAGTTTTTGTGTCTCTAACGTGGTTGGGGGTGGATTAATGGCGATAGTTAGAGTGAGAAGATGGGGCAGGACATTAGCGTTTACAATCCCTCATGGCTATGCCAGGGAGTGCGGTATCGAGCAGAGGGACGTTTATGAGGTCTTAATGACGAAAACTGGCTTGTTATACAGAAAAATAGAGAAAAAACCGAATCTCAAGCGCAGTCTTTTACCCTATGCAAAGGATGGAAAAGCAATAATTGAAGGGGGTGAGACATGACCGCCGTTTACAATCAAACCCAATTTCAATTAATTCCTATATATGCAATCGTGCCGGCAGAGAGAGAGATACGTGAAACTATGTCTAAGGAAGGGCTTGAAGAGCTGATAGAGGACATTAAGCGTAGGGGCCTTATCAATCCTGTCACCGTTAAGCCTTTACACGATGGTAAGTTTGAAGTTATTGCAGGGATGCGAAGGTTTGAGGCGTGCAAACAGGCAGGCTGGTATGAAATACCCTGTATAATTAGAGAGGATAGTGTCATAGAGGCAGAATATACCAAACTCGCAGAAAACTTTAAACGAGAGGATGTTAATCCTTTCGACGAGGGCAAATACTATCAAAGGCTGGTTGACGAGCTCGGGCTTACTCCGAAGGATATTGCAGAAGCTACTAATAGGAGTATGGGATATATTCATGCTAGGCTTGATCTTATTGCTGGCGATCCTACTCTTGCAAGTGCTGTTCAGGATGGGATAATTGGGTTAGGTGTAGGTCTTGAGCTCAATAAACTACCTACACCCGAGAAAAGGACGTTTTATTTACAGTATGCTATAGACTACGGAGCTACCTTACGGTTGGTCCAACAATGGGTACGCGATGAAACTACGTCTCACCCCTGGACTGGTCAAGAGGTTGTTGGTGTTACCTCGCCGCTTGCAGACTTTCAGCCTTCTACTTTGCAATATGAGTGTGAGGTTTGCGGCGAGATGCTGGTTACGAATGAGGTCTACACGATTAGGTCTAGCGCTCAGTGTAAAGCGGATGTTCTCAGAATGAGGCAGATTTTGAAGGAGCAAGAGAAGCGTGGAAAAGTGTAATCATATTACATATACTATTGTAAAAAAATGGAAAAGGGCAGCCGCTATGATTAAGCCTCGTAAGCAGATTAACACCAACCGGAAGGGTAGTAAATTTGTTGATAAGGTGAAGAAATACCTTGAGGATAGGGGGTATATAGTTATCAAGGTTAGCGCGTCTAAGCCTTTCGACCTGGTAGCCTGGATAAAAGATATTCAAGTGGCTATGCTTTTTGAGTGTCGGACTCAAGGGAGCGTGGCGCAGGCATTCAGGGATTTATGGAAGGCCTCGCTCGGGATTGATGCAGATAGGTTCGTCGTGAAACCCAGAGGAAAAACACTACAAGTTTGGCAAGCTAGAACGCATGGTCATGCCAAAATAGAACTATACGTGCTAACTGAGGATTTTAGAGTTGCCAACTAAAAAAGAACTAACTCAAAGCTTGATTGATTCACAAATTCACATAAATCAGAAGGTAGCGGATAGTTTTAAGGTCACGATTCCGACTTCCTCCTCTCGTGATACGTTTCTGTCCGTTACCTTCAAAGAAGGTGAGAGGGTATATCATGGCGGATCCAAACGATATGGAAAAGTTATTACAACGATTTTCAACCGCTCTACCACTAGACGTAACGCCTCCGGTGGTTGAGGAATGTGTCGTTGTGGAGTTTGAAGATGGAACTGTAGATTGTATTCCGGTTTCAGAATTAGAGAGGGCTTAAATGATTGACGGCGTAATAATTTTAGCATCCGTTTTGATAGCGTGTTTTGTGCTGTTAGGCTGGACGATGCTATTTCATAGGTGAGGTGAGCGATGGGTCTAGCAAAAGGAATAATCCCCGAGGTGTTCTGGGATAAGTCTAAAAAAGAAGAGGTTATCAGGGTATTGATAAATTCCCCTATCCCTAACGACCTCAAACAGATAGCCCTGAAAGAATGGGCTAATGAGGTGGGGTCTGATATAACTGAGATGGATAGAAAGAGGGTAGGACTATAATTATGGAAGGAATAAATCTTACAACTATTGATTATGTGTTCTTCGGTTTGGGCATAGGCGGATTATTATTTATGGTTTTTCACGCATTATTTATCAGGGGATAGCAAACATGCCTAGACCTCCAGGACGCTTTTATAGAACTCAGGACCTCCCAGGCGGATATAACTATCCTCACATGCTACCTAGAGAAAGGGATATGTTTAATATCTGGCTAAACGAATTCGGTCAATCCTTTGAAGGATTCATGTTTGACGTAAGATTAGGCTCAGGTAGACCGGCACAACTCCAGGACATAAGAGAGGTAGAGAGAAAGCTAGGTTACAAGTTTTCTCTTAATCAAGAAGAGCAAGACCGCTTTGACGGACAGATTAGAATTGCATGGCAGAGCCTAACTCAGAAAAGAGCGGACAGCATCGGGTTTAAAGGAGACGAGACATGGCTGATAGAGGTAAAAAAAGTATTCAATATGAGCTTGATAGGACAGCTAGACGTTTACTCGGTGTTGTTGTTACGAGACTACCCGCCGGATGGCTCCTTCCGCAGAGTGGCAATCGTAGGAGACGTAGATCCAGACGTAGGGCCAATAGCACAAGAAAGAGGAATAATGATATTTAGAGTGTAGAGGAGAAATCAAATGAGCGTAGAAAGAATATATTGTGGGATTATCCTAGAAGGAGATAGGGAGATTAAATCGACTTTTGCACTGTGTCAATTTATAGCTATTGCGATAAATGCTATTTCAGCAAATGGTATTTATGTTCACCCAGTGATAGGCCAAGAAAATGGGAAAACCTGTTTATATATAGATAAGGAAACTACAAAATGAGCTGGAAAGAAGTCGAAGCGACACGTGAAGGGTTAGTAGGGAAAAAGACAGCGTGTGGTCTTGTTATCAGAACTAAGAGCATCTTTGTTGCGCTGCCACATTGGAAAGCCTTGTTTAAAATCGTGCTACTTGCCTACGATGGCAAACCTTACCTGGCTCCGGTCCTGGACGTAGGCCCCTGGAATGAGGAAGATGAGCAATACGTATTTGGAGAGCTTAGACCCTTAGCAGAGCATGGAGTAGGGAAATACCGCAAGCCTACCAATAAGGCTGGTATTGACCTTAGCGACGGTCTTATCCGTTTTATGGGCTTTGACCCTAAAGATTGGGGCAAGCGCAATGTCTTATGGCGTTTTGTAGAGCCTCAAGAAGTTCATCTACTTCCTACCTAGATACTTTTCTTTTCTACTTAGTTACAATGTTCTGAATGATTCCTAAGAAAGATCAAATCCTTGTGATTCCTGTACCCCAGCCCTCCGCTGGTCAAAATTTTAGTTATACCTTACCCTCCGGCTATATCTATAAATTGATTTCAGTTCAGTATACGTTAACTACGTCCATACAAGCTGCGTCACGCTTTATGAGGTTAGATATATCTTATGGTGGGATACTTATGAAAAGATATATACAAATTGCATCTCAAGTAGCCTCCGCCTCGGGAACACATCTCTGGGTAAATGGCGGCCCACTGTCTGGTAGTGGAACACTGCCCTTTCAAGGAGGTTTAGCAAGTGATGAGTGGCTTTACGGTGGATTTGTAATAGCGTCACTTGTAACTAGTTTGCAAACTTTAGATCAGCTGTCAGGCATAGTAATTCACTGTTTAGCGTATACAGAAAGTGAAGTTAATCAGTTGTGGCTTTCTACTCCGCTACCTACTCCAGTACCTTCTCCAACTCCAACTCCCACCACTTTTATCGGTGTTGCAGGATGTCCTCCCAAATTAACTATACCAGTCCCGTCTCCTCCTTATAGATGGTACACATCAGACGAGTGGTCTGTTGCTTCACAGCTTTTTCCTGTGCCGTCAGCCCCATTGAGACCACTCGGGCTAGGGGCATATTTAATAGATTCAAAGGATTCTGTAGCAATTCAAGAGGCTTCACAAGCTGGTGGGAAGTTGTCCGTTATTATTGTTGAAAACCCTACGCAGTGGTTTCTCTGGTACGTTGTAGTTACGTGTCCTGAGGGAGTGACGCCAACGCCAACGCCAACCCCAACCCCAACACCAACGCCAACACCAACGCCAACCCCAACGCCAACCCCAACACCAACGCCAACGCCAACCCCAACGCCAACCCCAACGCCTTCACCTATTCCGATTATTATTCCCCCTCCAACTGGATACCTAATTTTTCCTGTCGTTATTACGATCTATTCGTTTGCGGATCAGCAAGCTAGGGAAATTGTAGAGGAAATTATCAGGTTGCTTGCCAATATAGAGCCTAAACGCTTCCCTGACCCTTATGGGTTCCAAACTGATAGGGAACTTATTAGGGCTTTATTGGATCAGCTAAGGTCTTTAATAAATGCAGGACTAATCAGCGCGGTCAACGTCCCAGGTCTTTTATACTTCATAGACCAGGTTTCTTACATAGTCAATGTTTTATTGACAATTTCTCCAGATCCTTAAGCAGGTGGTCGGTATGGTTATCGTATGAGCCCCATACACTCATTAAGTGGGTTCGATTCCCACACCTGCAATAACAATTATCTCTTGACATTCCCTTCTAATTCCGATATTACTTAAAATAAGCCTAGAGAAGAAGGCAACAACGCTTCTCTAGGCCTTTTTTTTTGTTGCCTTCTCTCTAGGAAATCTAGGCTAGGGAGGCAACAAAGATGCCTGCAATCAAAAGCTCCGCTGAAATAGCGGGCAAATGGGGTCGCGTGACCCCACAAAGATCACAGGATTACCAAGCAGGGGTAACATCCCCTAAAAATTCATGGCAGGAAAAGACAGGTGCAGCTGAACAGTCTTGGGCGCAAGGCACAGCCGAAGCCGCAAGCTCAGGAAGGTTCGGTCGTGGCGTGGCTCAAGCCGGTGACGCTAAGTGGAAGAGAAAGACTCTTGACTTAGGCGTTCAGAGGTGGCCCGATGGTGTGAGAAAGTCCGAGACGGATTTTCAGACAGGGTTCAACAAATATCGTGAGGTAATACAGAGTACACAGTTGCCCCCACGTGGCCCTAAAGGCTCACCTACCAACAACGAGAGAGCTAGAATAATGGCTCAAGTCTTGCACGAAGCTAAAGTCCGTGGATAACGGAGTTTTAAATGCGTTGTATATACAACGCATAGCGATATAAATTTATTCGGAGGGAATTGAAATGGGTAAAGCATTTGAACTTATCGCAGGATTTGTAACAGCTCCGTCTACCACGTTCACAGCACTAACGATGGCAACCGGAAGCTCTTTGACGGTTAGAAACGCTCCACTTGGCTCTGAAGTACGATTGCTTCAGTGTTGGTCAGATCAGCAGACAGCCGGTAACATCCGTATTAGGTCGCCTAAATTACACGACAACGTCCAGGGCATAAGGCTTTTCAGCGTGGCTTCTGAGGTGGAGCCATTATTCCCTATGGGTAGTTATGAGAAGTTAATCCCTCAGGACATTCTTGTCATTGAAATGACTGGATCTGCTACTGCCAGTGACATAGAATCTTTTGTAGCACTCATGTACTACTCAGACTTGCCAGGCACGGATGCAAGGCTGATTACTCCAGAGGAAGCTATGAGGCGTATGAGCCACATTGTCACGATAGAAAACACCCTAGCGTTAGGCACCGCTGGAGGCTTCTCAGGGGAAGAGGCTATAAACGCTGAATTTGACCTCTTGAAAGCCAACACAGATTACGCCCTGGTTGGATATGCCGTTAGCGCTGAATGCGCCGCTGTAAGGTGGAGAGGCGCTGACACTGGAAACCTGGGTGTTGGAGGCCCTGGCAACGAGCTTAGAAAGAGCATGACTGCTGAGTGGTTTATTCTGCTTTCACACGCTTATATGCTTCCTTTGATACCAGTCTTTAACTCAGCCAACAAAGGCGCTGTGCTATTGGATGGTGTTCAGGACGAGAACGGAACGGACGTGACTGTAACTAGCATCTTCTATGAGCTAGGAATGCCTAGATAGTCAAGGAGGTGTTGTGCATATTCAAAAACCTTTCTACGTCTCTCAAGACGATAAGCTAGTTGTATCTTCTATTGATTTTTCTGACCTCACCCCGATAGTTATCGGGGTACGCTTACTGCGTGACGATGGCACCCTGGAGATAATGCAGTATAGCCATATACCTAGCGGAGACCGTACCAGGCGAACTACTGAATACCCGCTTAATAAAGGGTATTTACTTTCTGTTACAGCGTCTCTATTGGGTGCTACAACCAAGCGTGGAGAGGCATTTGTACAAGTTTATCTATTCTATGGACTTGTGGCTTCAAACCTTGCCACTGCTCTTCTTATTTCCGATTATGTGGATGGAACCTTTTCTCCTAGTTGGCCAAGTGGCGTTGTAAGAAATTCACTTGATGGCATGGGGATGCTTAAAAGGTTTGCTGGAACTAACCCTGCGGCTGGCGTAGAAATAGTTGTTACAGTGCCGACAGGAGCTTATTGGCGTATTATCTCATTTAGGGCACAGTTAGTTACCGATGCAACGGTGGCTACAAGACAAGTGCATCTATTGTTTGATGATGGCGCAACTACCCTTTTTTTCCGGCCAGCACAGACAACACAAATCGCTTCCTTAACAAGAAATTACGATGCGCTAAGTATGGGATATGAGGCAGTGGCAGTACTTCCACAAATTGCCATAGAGTTGCCTCCAAACTTGATCCTGCCAGCAGGATATAGGATACAGACAGCCACAGATAATTTTGCGGCTGGTGATAACTGGGGTAGTCCTCAATTATTTATTGAGGAATGGCTAGAGCTTTAATCAATGGTATGGAGGTTTTATCATGGCAGACATCCTAGAGAAAATTATTAATTTTTCAGGTACCGCCGTAACCATCACAACCACGACTGAGAGGGTGATCATTTCAAGTGGCGCTATCATCTTACCTTTCAACACAGCGCAAATCATCATCAGAGCATGGGCTCAGCTCACGACTGGGACGGCAACCACGACTGTAACTCCCAGAATAAGAAGAGGCACAGCCGTCACCGGCACGCTAGTAGGAGAAGAAAACGCTGAGAACGTAAAAGCCGCCGCTGGATCCACAGAGCCATTCTTCATAATAGCCGCTGAGGGTCGGTCAAATGAACGATCGGTTGAATATTCACTTACACTAGAGCAGGCATCGGCAACCGGAGACGGGTCGGTTCTTTTTGCTGCAATAGAGGTGGAGGTCCTAACAGGATAAATGGATATCCTCATAGCAATTTCAGGAGCACAGCTTATAACCTTGCTAGGGATGGCTGGTAAGATTTGGAGTTGGTCGCATAAATTAGAGGCCCGATTATCAGTGCTAGAGACGCACGTAATGACGTTGCTTAAAAGAGACGAGGCTCGTATGTGGTATTTACAAGGCCTAAACAGGGAGGTTAAAAAAGATGTTTAAATATCTAAAATACTTATCGCTATTGCCGATTCTAATTTCCATGATTGGTCACATGGAAGAGCTTTTTAAGGGCATTAAAGAAGGTGAAGTAAAAAAGAACGCCGTCATGGCGGCTTTATCTAATCTCTTCTCTATGCTCTCAAGCGCTGGTGTCTTAGGCAAGGAAGATATAGATAAAATCTTTCCTAACATGCCAAAGCTGGTTGACCTCATAGTGGACTTTCTAAACTCATTCGGAGTCTTTAAGCATGGAAGTTAATATCATTAAGATTCAAGAGATTTCTGTTTTTACTGCGGCCGGCATTCTCAAAGCTCAAATACAAGTTTCATTCAACGTTGGTGAGCATGGCCCCTTCACTATACTCATTCCCAAAGAAGAATTTGACAATACTAGAGCTACTAGAGAAATAGAGAAAATCAAAAGGGAAGTTGAAGCGGTATCAAAGCGTGAATAATGGCATTTTCCCTCCCTCCCACGGCGCCAGCCTGTGATCAAGGTTGGTGTACCATTGTCAAACCTTTAATGGAAGGACTTCTAGCATTGCCTGCGTCCGGATGTGACGTAGTAAATTATATTCGTGCAAATAAAAATATTATTCTTTCGTGGGCTACACATCTTAGCCAACCTGAATCACCTGATCCCTGCTCGCAAGCGGAAGCCTCCCTGTTCAATTTTTGGAGGAACTTTCTAAGCTATGGCGCTGCTCAAATCATAACGGCAGACAACTGTATATATGATGCGGTTAGGAACGCTAATGGGTACATCACAGGGATACAAGACAAGGTAAACAAGCCTAGTGTCTACGCTGATGGCGTTAAATGTTTTGGGACTATCGAGAAATATCCTCCACCTGCAAAAACTACTGAGTGCGCTCAGGCGTCAGATATAAACAAATTTACCGTTCTTCGGAGTTCGCTAGAATATTACATAATTGATATATTGCAGCTTTGGCTTACCGCAAAATCTTTGTATGAGAAAGCTATCACTATCTGTGATGGTGTCAGTGACGATGAGCAATGTCAATCTTGCATGTGTGAGGCGGTTAGACAAACGGAGTTTTTATTGGCTAAACTAATATAATGGCGTGTATAGATTGTTGCAATCAAATAATAGAACTTTTAAACCAGATAGGTAGCAAGGTAGACGGCCTTCTATCCCGATTACGAAACACGGAACTAAAATTAGCCAAAGTCGAGAGTGTCGTCACCCCAGTAATTCCCTATCAAAATGAGCTTGACCCCATTATCGCTTATTTCCTCGACAAACTCCGCACAAGTAAAACATATCGCTTGATACTGCTCGACAGGGTCGTCACCTCTCTACGTGAGACCGGAAAAGATAATCGCTTTATAACGGTTAGCATCCTATCAGATGCGTTGGGAAAATGGTTACTGGATTGTTTTTTAGCCTTTCTTGCGGCGCTACCTAAAGAGCTTCGCATTGACCCACCCACGAATGGGTCAGGTGAACCCGAATATATCACTGTCCTCACTTTTGGGCAATTAGGCAAAGAGCTTGAAATCAAAGAGGCTCTCTTAGCTTCTCAGGTCAATCTTGATGGTGGTACAAGCGAGAGAACTGGAGGAACGGAGGCGTATGGCGCAAGCGTTGGATCTACAGGCCTGGGGTTAGGTCAGATTCTTGGGGCGTATACTTTTGGATTAGCTGAAGGTGTAGCAAAAGGGCTTAAAGCAATGATGGCAAAAGGTTTTAAGATTGAGCTCCCTGATCCAGATGAAATTGATCCGCACTGGGGAAGGGATAAAAACAGTAGCTTTGCATTTGGTCAATTCCCATCTGAGATTACTCCCGAACAACTTGCAGAGGTAACCGCTACATCCAGAGCACAGGTGGCCAAGAACGACATACTTGTAACCAAAACACGTACCGGAACAATCCAAATGACACCAATTCCTTTTGGCTTCACCCCCTTCTTGACTAAAAAAGAAGGTGACGTCACATCTTTTACGAATATAACTGATCCTACAGCCACACCTATTCAGCGACAAGTGCTCCCTGACGGCTCAATACTCTATACTAACATCAATCCACTTGACGATCCTTTTGTTACTTTTACTGATGCTGACGGTGTTTATCATGCGACCAACTTGCAACCAGGCTCCGACCCCTTTTATGTCGATGTTTTACCGGATGGTTCAAGTTTGTATAGCAATGTGCCCTATACAGACATACCTTTTACAACTTCTATAGATGAAAACGGGACTATAATTATCACACAAAAATGACATGGCTAAATTCGTAATCAAAAATCCGAAGACAGTAATAACTGACGTTCTAAGCAACTATGACGCGTGGATCTTGGCATTTATTGGAGCTTTCCTCGTAGGGATTAAGGAAGAACCTATAGAGTTTTATGAAGATACGTTTGAAACGGTGGCTACTGACATTATCAAAGGCATTGCCAATGAAGCCCTTGAAATAGCCGACAAGGGGCTACCCGAGATGCAACTTCTAGTAGACAAACTTATGGGGCCTACGGAAGCCATTCTCAAGAAGCTCGTTGATGCGGCGTTAGGAGGCACAAAACTATGAAAACCCTATTCGCTAGATTATTCAAGGAGTTTTTAACCCTTCCTTTGACCGGCGGGCTACAAGTAGTTAAAAGAGCAGTGCTGGCATTTGAGACTATCGCTAATAAAACCTTTGAGGTTTTCGCTTGGGTGGTTGTTGGGAGGATCCTGTTAAATCTAATCACTGACTCTACCCTAACCATTCCAGAACAATTTAAAGCAAGCTTGGGAAAATTAGTCGCGCTCCAAACAGGCAATCAGGGTCTAGCCGACAAAGTTACTTCCTCCACCGGCTTCGACACCTTTGCGGCTCTTGCGCAAGGTCAAGGTGAGTTTTTCATGGGGGGTATGCTAGATCTATTTACTCCAGAAGGCCCTATCACCCCAGAAATAGGAATGCAAAACGCTCAGAAGTTCGTAGGCTTGAACGTTCTAGTGAACATTTCGGCATGGCTTACTAAAGTGATGGGTGATATCCTTTCACTAGGTAAGTTTGAATCTCTTGGGGGCTTGCCACTTCAGATCTCCTGGAGTTTAGGGTTAGGTTGGCTCACCTGGGTAATTATGGGACCGCCACTCCAAATGTTCATAGCAGACCCTCTCGTCGAGGGCTTAAACAGAAAGCATTTTCCCTATCGTTTACAGTTATCCCAAATCCTCGACATCTTTACAGAAGGGTGGAAAGATCAAGAATGGTTTATAGATCAAATGGGTGGTTTAGGTATTGACGAAGAACGTGCCCTTCTGCTTTATGAGGCTAGGAAAAAGAAGTTTAGTAGACAACAAGGTAAAAGGTTTTTTGAACGTGGTTTAATAGACAAACAACAACTCCGCGAGATAATTAAAAAGGAAGGATGGACGGACGGAGAGCTTGACTTAATTATGCAGGAACTTATAAATGAGAGAACTTTTGACCTAACTGAAGATATAGCGAAAGAAGCTCAGAAACTTTTTGAGGACGGACAGATCTCCGAAACATCCGCCAAAACATTTCTAACAAACGCCCACTGGCAGCCTGAAGAAATAGATTTAGCAATTCAGCTTGCTAATATGAAAAAACTTAGGACTGACCTTACCCCTTCACAGATGCTTAATATGATGTCTGAAAAGCTATTTACACAAGACCAGGTTTTGAAAAGGCTAAAAGATAGAGGCTTTGACGACCCAGATGCTCAAGCTTTAATTCAGTATGAGCTTATCACAGCGGGTAGAGGTTTCGGAGGAGGGACCGTGACCCCTGAAAAGGAGTTAACCCAAGCTCAAATCCTCAACGCATTTAGAAATGGGATTATACTTGAAGCTGATGCGGTAAAAAGATTAGAAGAGCAGGGGCTGGAGAGTGAAGATGTTCAAATTTTACTCGAGCTTAATCGTCCTACAACGCAATAAAACCTTACGTTGGGGTTTTTATGCCGTTATCTCCTGTAGATTCCGGATCGTTGACCTTTATGCTATCTTTATGTTTCCATAAATTAGGAAAGAGATATGCTCGGATTCTTCCCTCTTGAATGCTTAGAATTAGGGGTGAGCTTGGCAACGTTCTGTTATGGGCTTGGGATAGTGCAATTATATTCGACAGGGCTTGACTACCTTCAGTTAACCAACCCTCTTTACTCCATAGTTGTTGGAATGATATTTTACTTCTAGCTACCAGGCTTGCGGATTGTTTCATGAAGTAACCTCGCCATCCTCTCCAACTCTGCAATATCTACTTTTTGACGGTTTCTCCTTAATAGAGTTATCAAAAGAGTTAGGGGCCATATTGCACTGAGGATAAGACTCCAAATATACATACCTAATGCGAAGCCTGAGCGGTCACCAGTAACCATTTTGGTCAAGCGCCTACCCGTGAGTACACCTGTAAACATACACCCTGCTATGAAGCTATAAACGCTTATAAGGCTGAGGAAAAGCGGACCGTCTAAGTTCATCTAACACCTCGTTTTGAAAATGGAGTAAAACACTATGCACAATTTCACCGTACCCTAAAGATGAGTTTCGTAGATCAAGCTTTGGGTCTGCTAAGACTCTATACCTTATGGAAGTCATAATCTCCAGAAGCTCACCTATATCTGACGGTCTTAATTGCATAACTTCAGTAAATCACATCTGAAAGTTTTTTGCAAGGGCTTTTGAAAAGTTCTGACTGGTCAAACTAAGAACGAAGAGATATATTCTTTTGATGCCCGAAGTGGCATGGAGGCCTCGAAAAAGGGGGTAAAATATGGGCAAAGTGGCATGAGCCTAAAGGAAGTTGACATAATCACCATTATCGGACACTGG
>Ga0209324_10001824_pt1 | contig 14790 bp, 13 predicted proteins | sample Rifsed19ft3_FD_184015 | JGI IMG/M metagenome (GOLD analysis project Ga0209324, IMG submission 184015) | Soil microbial communities from Rifle, Colorado, USA - sediment 19ft 3 (version 2) | ecosystem: Environmental > Terrestrial > Deep subsurface > Rock core/Sediment | place: Rifle, Colorado...
CAAGGAAATCGAGCGGGTAGCATTAGCGATTCAAGAGGCGCAATTGGGGAAAATAGTGAGTATCGTCAGCAGCGGTGATCCAGGGGTCTACGGTATGGCCGGGCTTGCGCTGGAGATGGCGTATAAAGAAAACTTAGATTTACCTATCGAAATCATTTCGGGTATTCCAGCAGCAAATGCTGCAGCGGCTGTGCTTGGGGCGCCCCTGATGCACGATTATGCAGTCATCAGCCTCAGTGACCTGCTAACACCGTGGGAAATCATAGAAAGGCGTGTAAAAAGTGCTGCCGAGGCAGATTTCGTTATCGTGTTATACAATCCCATGAGTTCTCAGCGAGACTGGCAACTTACGAAGGCTTCAGAGATCATTCTCCGTCACAAATCACCGAATACTCCGGTGGGCATTGTAAAGGACGTAAGCAGGGAGGATGAATCTGTTCTTCTTACGACACTTGATAAAATGACCACCCATCCAATTGACATGACAACGATTATTATCATTGGCAATTCAACCACGTTTACATATCGTAATTATATGGTGACGAAACGAGGTTACCACATATAATATAAACATGGCAGTTTACACCCCGCAGATGACGCAGTAATCGCCGAGATTAATTAAATAAATGTAAAAAGATGCTTGTTGACAGTCGTTATTATGTAGATTTTTGGAAAACCTATTATGGTCTGGCTTCAGAACACGGCATGGCAAGACAGCACGAGTTAGACAATACCCTGTATTCCCTGTCAGAAGGGTTTGAGATCATAAAAAAACTACTCCAATGCATGCGGAATAAATACTTTGTATCCTCTATAATATAAAAATATAATCATTTTGTTTAGTGTGTCTGGGGACTTTTAATGACTTATCATTTGTTGATGTGTAAGCTCTTCTCTAATGTTTGCAAAGAGACGATCTATGTCTTTATTTAAGTATGTTGATGCTGAAAGAATTGATATTTTGCAAAATGCTCATATCCGTTTTACTCAACCGATAGAATATAACGATCCGTTTGAACTTTACCCACGTTTTGAATTACTTGGGTATGATGAACATATACGTAATACAGTCAAAGAATTTTTAAAAAAAACTAACCGCCTATGTGATGAATGCTTACAAAAAGATGTAGGAAAATGCGACCAAGTAATAAAGCGTATCGCTGAATCAAGTATTAATGAAATGGTACCAAAAGCTCAGCGCGATTTTTTATCATCTCTAATGGGTAAGATGTATAAGATATGCGGAATCGTGAGCTTAACAGAAAAGTCAGATAATCTTCTAATGTGGGCTCATTATTCTGATGGTCATAAAGGATTTGTTATAGAATTTGATGAAAAAAATAGTTATTTTTGCCGAAATAATTTCAAAAAGATTCGGTATGAAGAACAAAGGCCGAAAGTTATTTTGTGTGCACCAAATTCTGGTCTAGATAATTCAGATTATTCAGGTTATTTAGAAAGTTTTTATGTTAAAAGCAAACATTGGGAGTTCGAGCAGGAATGGCGAATGATTAATAATTTAAGTAATTGTAAGTGGAAAACAATAAAAGATGGACATGAAATTTACTTATATCCGTTGCCTCTTGAATGTATCAAAGGGATAATAATTGGATGCAGAATGTCAGATAAAAATAAGTATAATCTTGTTAGATTATTGAAGAGTGATAAAAAATACTTTCATATTAAGTTATATTGTGCCGAAGTGAACGAAAAGGAATTTAAAATAGATAAGATTGAAACAAATATAGATTCAATTATTTTTAAAAATAATATGTTTGGAAAAATAAAACAATTATTTAATTTTCGTATTTTTAAGAAATAGGTGAAAAGGGATACGTGTTGAAATGAATTAAATTAATCATGATATTTTTCTGTGAATAGAGCCACAAGTTTTAGCTACTTATTCACCTCGATACTTTCAAGTAAAACTTCTTGGGACAATGGATCAGTTGTATCAGTCATAATATTAATGTTTATTTGAGCCCCTTCGGCAACTGTTCCATGTGAGGCATGGATGAAGTGATCACGAAAGTGATCCTGAGAGATGTGGGAGAGTGCTCCGAGTTTAACGGTTACGCTGAGTACTTTACTTGCATGCTGCTCATGTGCGATGGTTGTTATCTTATGGATAAGGTCTTTGATAAGAGAAAATTCGTGCATATTTTTTACACTCCTGAGTTTACCACGGATACACGGAATTACACAGAGATACTGTTAAAAGAAAGTTGTCATTACGAGGGTGTTAACCTGAAGTAATCTCAGGTATGGGATTGCTTCGCTACGCTCGCAATGACGATTGTATGTAAACTTATTTAAAGATGTTCATTTAATTGGTTATTTAATTTCGTGATATTCCGTGCATTTCCATGGTGAACAGTTACGGATATCTTGTTGTACACGTTTCACAACTTCTTGTGCCGACTTCTCAACTTCCAAAGATAGTCCGATACCCGCTTCAAAACATTTTCCTTCAATGCCGTGAACAATAAGGTTTTTGGGTAATTGCTTGAGCGCCCTCGCAAGTTCAATGGCTTCAGCAACACCGAAGGCGTGTGTAGAATAATGGAAAAAGTTTGTAGGGATAGTTTGAGTGTGGACATCAAACCGGTGAATAGTACCTGGTTGTGCGCCTGAATGAACCGCATCAATAAGGATAACGGTATTTGCATTTTTCCAGGACTCCATCAATGCCGCCCCGTCACCGCTTTCTTCAATGACATTGACACAGTCAAATGCCTGTCTTTTCAAATGTTGAGCTACACATAGTCCCACAGCATCATCACTCCGGTACGTGTTACCAATACCAACAATGACAATTGGATACTCGTTTTGTGTTTCGTGTTTAGATATTTCTTTGTGTCCTTGGTGACTTTGTGGTGAATTCTTCTCCACTTTTCTATTCTCTCTCGATTTTGAGTTTCAGAAAATGCGTGGCGCATGATATACAAGGATCATAGTTACGTATTGCCTGCTCGCACTGCAAAGTAAGTTGATCATTAGAGAGTTTTACATGTTGAGGGATAAACTGCCAGAGATCATTTTCAATAGTCTTTTGATTTTGTGACGTTGGAGGAACAATCTTGGCATCAAGAATCATACCCTTATCGTCAATACGATAACGATGATAAAGGATTCCGCGCGGCGCTTCCGTACAGCCATAACCGACAGCAGTATGTGGTTGGATTTCTAAAGCCGGTTTATCAGGCTTTTCATACTGTTCAATAATACGCAATGCCTCATCACAGGCGTAAAGAACCTCTACACTCCGGATGATAATACTCTGAAATGGATTACGGCAGACATGAGAAAGACCAACTGAACGTGCTGTTTCTTGTGCTAAAGGAGAGAGTTTGTCGAAGTTTAAATTATAACGTGCTAAAGGACCGACAAAGTATGAACCGCGTCCTTTATGTACAGAATGGAGCGCATTTGAATGCTGTACATGCTCTTCTATAAAGTAATTATCATAGTCGTGCACGGAAATATCCAATCCCTTGTTTGAAACAAGCCTTCCCTCATTGAATGGATATTCTTCAGGATGACGAAGGGCAACGAATTCGTAGTCCTGTTCAAAGTCAGGAAAATGAAGCGTGGCAGTCCAGCGTACGGTTTCCAGTGCGGCGTCTCTTGCCCATTTAAGCCTTTCAGCAAGAGGAGCCAGTTCCTGCCTGGTTGGTACTTTGTAGAACCCTCCCACTCTCACATTTATGGGATGAATTTCCCTGCCGCCTAAAAGTGCTACCAGATCATTTCCTGCTTTTTTTAACTGCAAACCGCGCTGGACGATATCAGGATGGTCTTTTGCCATTTGTATTGCATCTGGGTAGCCAAGGAAATCGGGGGCATGCAGCATATACACGTGGAGTATATGACTTTCGATCCACTCACCGCAATAAATAAGCCTGCGCAAGGCACGAAGTTGCCCATCAATTTTTACTCCAAATGCGTCTTCCATCGCATGTACTGAACTCATCTGATAGGCGATGGGGCAAATGCCACAGATGCGTGCAGTTATATCAGGGGCTTCCGTGTAATTACGGCCACGCAAGAATGCCTCAAAGAAACGCGGAGGTTCGAATATCTTGAATTTGATATCTACCACCGTGTTGTCTTTTATCTTAACATACAGTGCGCCTTCGCCTTCAACACGAGCGAGGTAATCCACATTGATTGTTCTACTTTTCATACCGAATGGCAATCCCTGTTTTCACATATTGTAAAGATGAATATAAAATGAAAATTGTGCAATGGGTAATTTACGTAGTGTCTGAACGAAAACTCGCAAAACTGTCATTTCGAGCGGAGCGAGAAATCTTTTGTCTATTAAAATTATTGAGTTTACAGATTTCTCCTTTCAGTCGAAATGACAAAAGGATGCGTTTTCGTTCAGGCACTACGTCCTATACTAAACGTCAAAAGAAAGTTGTCATTTCGAAGGAGCGGAGCGACTGAGAAATCTTAAGATTCTTCGCTTTGCTCGGAATGACATGCATTCAATGGAAACATGTTTATTACGTTCACTATATATTCTGGTTTCCGGCTTCTTCTATTTCGTGAGCTTCACTCTCCTTCCTGAATGGTTCTGCGCAGGCATTGAAAGTTCTAAACATGCGCATAATACTGTCATTGTTTAATCCGGAGTCGCTGAATTTTTCACTTAATGACGCCGTATTTGGTGTTTCTTTCGGGCCGTAGCACCCATAGCAGCCGCGACAGTATGTCGGACAGATTGCATTGCATCCGGCATGGGTTACGGGTCCAAGACATGGTATACCTTGTGACACCATCACACAAACAGTTCCACGTCGTTTGCATTCTATGCAGACGCTGTGTGTCGGTGTATTTGGTTTTCTTCCATAAAGATAGGCGCTGATAACTTCCAGAAGCTGATGTTTGCTGATGGGACACCCATGTAACTCAAAATCAACACGGACGTGGCTTGCTATGGATGTTGATTTATCAAGTGTTTCTATATATTGCGGTTTGGCGTACACTAAGGAAATAAAGTCCTTTACGTCCTTAAAGTTGCGTAAAGATTGAATGCCGCCTGCAGTAGCACAGGCGCCAATGGTTATAAGTAATTTTGAAATCTTGCGAATCTTTTGAATGCGTTCTGCATCATGCAGTGTGGTAACCGATCCCTCAACAAGTGAAATGTCATAAGGTCCTTTAACCACGGTACGGGAGGCCTCAAGAAAGTATGCAATATCAACTTTGTCTACCACAGCGAGCAGTTCATCTTCGCAGTCCAGGAGGCTTAACTGGCATCCATCACACGATGCAAATTTCCAGACTGCAAGTTTTGGTTTCCTTTTTATAGTCATATTCATAATAATTTAAGCCACGAATTTACGCGAATAGGCACGAATGAAAAGAAAGACAAAACATAAGAAGATTCGTGGTAACAATTTAGTATTTTGAAAAACATCCTAACTCAAGCGAGTCGAAGTATGTAGCACGACATTTATGTCGTTGTCCTGCGAACTGAAGTTCGCGCTACACAGACGGTAAAACCTGGTTTTTATTAAGGTTTTTCAAAAAGCTAAATTGTTACGATTCGTGTTTATTTGTGGCACTATATTTCTCGTTTTCCAAAAAGTTCTTTAATGTGATCATAGCAAAACACAGGTCCGTCTTTGCACACGAATTTGGGTCCTAACTGGCAGTGACCACAAAGACAAATTCCACATTTCATATTTCGTTCCATGGAAACATAGATGTTTTCATTTTTAACGCCGCAATTTTGTAATTCTTTTATCGTGTAACGCATCATGACCTCAGGACCACAGATCATTGCCACGGTATGCAACGGATCAAATTGTATTCTGGGTATAAGCGTGGTAACGACGCCAACATTACCACGCCAATTCCCAGAAGCGCTATCAACAATAACCTTTACTTCCAGATCAAAACGTCCTCGCCATTGTTCTAGTTCTTTTTTATATAGTAAGTCTTCAGGTGTTCTAGCGCCATAAAGCAGGATAATCTTGCCATATTTATCACGCTGTGAAATAAAAGAATACAGTACAGGGCGCAGCGGAGCTAATCCAATTCCACCAGCCACAATTACAACATCATTTCCAACGGCTTCATTAACGGGCCAGTGGCTTCCAAATGGACCCCGGACACCCAGCACGTCCCCACTTCTAAGTTTGAGTATAGCCTTCGTTACGGTTCCTACGGAGCGAGTAGTGTGCCTAAGCATTTTTGGCATCGACGGATCACCACTGATAGAAATTGGTACTTCACCGACTCCAAATACGTATAACATATTGAACTGACCAGCGGAAAAGGGAAATCCATCAGCCCCATTCGTTGATTCGAGTTCAATGGTATAGGTATCGTGTGTTTCTTTCAACTTTCGATGAATGCGAAAGGGTTTCGGAATCATTGGCTCGGTGATAATTGATTTCATTGTTTATCCTTCAATCAATGAACACCATAGACATCCAGAAGCTGTAATCGTGTTGCCTCAAGTCTTTGGGTAATAACATGGGCGAAACGCTTTAACAATTCGTAACCGAGGTCGTGATCTTCTTCACATTTAGCACGCAGGCATTTCGCATCAAGGGCGATTGCGCTCGTGGGTTCTACGGCCCTCGCATCGTAGTGCCAATGATATGGCGGAATAAGCCATGACCAGCCAAGCACGTCGCCTTCTCCGATTGTTTGAATGGTAATAGGGCCACGGTCGGAAGTAAATATTTCTAGCGCTACTTTACCGTGATGGATGATATAAAAGTTGGTGGCTTCTTCACCTTCGCGTAGGATATACTGTTCTGCATCAAAGCGCACATTCGAAGCACAGCCTACAATAATATTGAGATGGCGTGGATCAAGGCCTTTTAAAAAAGGATGTTCTGCCAGATAAGGTTCAAGTGTTTGCATGGATATCCTCCTTTACTATAATTAACCGCAAAAACACAAAGAAAGGATAGAAGGTGGGAAGTCGGGGAGATTAATGCATACTAAATTCCCGGACCTCTTAACTTCTCAAGTTCTCAACTTCCTTTTATCTCCACAGCCTCTGTGGTTTTTATCTGTGTAATCCGTGAAACTTGTCCTCGTGAAAATGGGGAACTGTGGTTTCTTGTTATTGACCATCCTCCATCATCTCCTTCACCCGCTTGCTCGTCTTCTTCATCACGATCTCAATCTCCGTTGACTCACCTTCTTCAAGCACCACCTTCTGCTGTGTCTTTTTGTAACCCTTCTTCTTAGCGAAGATCACATAGGTATCGGCATCCAAATCTGTAAACTCAAAGAACCCATCTGCATCCGATGATGCAGTCTTTATAACCTTTGTCTTTACCCCCTTGAGCCTTAACCTCACAAATTCTAGCGGATTCCCCTTGATGTTCACCACATACCCGTAAATCTTGCCCTTCTCGATTTGTTCCATAGTAACCGTACCCAGGTCTTTTACCTCACCTTCGTTAAGGCTTATATCCTGTGTCTGAATTTGATAGCCTTCTTTCTCATAAGTAAGGGCATACTCTCCCTGGAATAGTCCCCTAAATTCATAATATCCATCTTCGTCTGTTTCTATGCTACCCGAAAAAGCATTATCTGTTATTGTCACAGTAACCCCTTTCAGTGGCAGGTCATCTTGATCATTTACAATTCCAAAGACAATCCCCTCTTGTACCGGACTGGGTGATGCCTGGGGTGTCGGGAATGGCGGTAACGTTGGCGCAGGAGATGTTGTTGGTGTGGGTGTTGTAGAAACAGTCTTTGTGGTAAAGGACGCCTCACTACCCGTTGATGTACCAGCGCTATTTTGTGCAACAAGTTTGCAATAATACTTCGTTCCAGCCGATAGCCCACTGACATTGATAACTACCGCTGTGTCGCTTGTACCACTAATTGTTTTTGTGGACGATGTGCTGGTATACGACCCACTATTTGTGCCGTAGTAAAACCATGCCGTTGCCGTTAACCCATTGGCATTGACCGTTCCATTTAAAGTAGCAGATGTTTCTGTTACATTCGTTGCAGAACCCGTAGAGACCTTCGGGACATTGGTACTTGTGGATTTATACGTTACCGTTATCGTATCCGTACCCGTATTTCCTGCATTGTCTTTGGCTGTCACTGTTATGGTAGTGTCTCCATTTGACAGACTTATGCTGGAAATCGTCCAGCTTGTCGTCCCGCTTGCCGTTCCGCTCCCGCCACTGCTGTTAGTCCATGTTACTTCCTTTATTCCGCTTGTACTATCTGATGCACTGCCACCAAGGCTTATCGTACTGCTTGTAGCAGTGTATGTAGCATCAGATGTCGGACTGGTAATGGTTATCGCTGGCACTGATGTATCCAGGGTAATGTCATCACTTGTTGAGCTTGATACGTTTCCTGAAGCATCTTTGAACCATACATATACCGTCTTGCTGCCATCACCACTGCTTAAGGTATATGAAACACTCCCAGAATAAGTGGTCGTTGATGATACCGATGTCCACCCCGAGGTTGATGATGACGGCGTTGATGAACTGGAAGAAAGGTAATAGCCCGTAACGCCTACGTTATCTTTAGCCGAAAGGGTCAGCGTTACACCTGTTGAGTTGGTATATGAAGCCCCGCTGTTAATGGTTATTGAACCATCAGTTGGCGCAGAGGAATCCCCCGTAGACGGCGTTGGTATGGGTGTGGCAGTAGCTGTGGTTGTGGTAAATGATAACTCACTCCCATACGACGTGCCTCCACTGTTACTTGCCGTTATGCGGTAATAATACGTCGTTCCTGACGATAATCCACTGATACCAATGCTTACCGTTGTATTACCTGAACCTGTTACTGTTTGCGTAGATGATGTATTGCCATAAGACCCGCTCGTTGAACCGTATTGAAACCACGCCGTTGTCGTGCCGCCATTGGCATTGACCGTTCCGTTGAGTGTCGCTGAACTTGTCGTTACATTTGTTGCAGAGCCAGTAGATACGGTGGGGGTGCCTACCGTACTGCTCGTATTATAAGTTACTTGCAATGTATCCGTCCCGGAATTATTTGCCCCATCTTTCGCCGTTACCGTTATGACATTATCACCGCTTGACAAACTTATACTCGAAACCGTCCAACTGGCTGTCCCTGTGGCTGTCCCATTTCCTCCCCTGTTATTGCTCCACGCTACACTGCTTATACCGCTGGAACTGTCTGATGCGCTGCCGCCCAGGCTTATCGTACTGCTGGTAGCTGTATACGTAGAACTGGATGTTGGGCTTGATATAGTTACTGTAGGAACGGTTGTATCATAGGTAATCGTTGCGTTTGCCGTACTTGATACATTTCCTGCTGCATCCTTATACCAGGCATAGATTGTCTTGCTGCCATCACCACTGCTTAAGGTATATGAAACACTGGCACTGTAACTCGTGGTCGAGGTTACCGACGTCCAGCCGGAGGCAGTTGCTGATGGTATAGTCGAACTGTCAGAAATATAATACCCCGTTACCCCTACACTATCTGTTGCTGAAAGACTCAGGGTTACTGTAGTTGAATTGGTATACGAAGCGCCGCTGTTAATCGTTACCGAACCTGTGGGCGCTGTTGTATCAGCAGGCGCTGATGTGGTAAAGGTTGCCTCGCTTCCGTACGACGTCCCTGCGCTGCTTGTTGCCGCTATGCGGTAATAATAGGTCGTGCTCGATGAAAGTCCGCTGACGCCGATGCTGACAGTTGTATCGCTCGAACCACTTACTGATTGTGTGGTTGATGTGCCGGTGTACGAACCACTGCTGATGCCGTAGTTGAACCACGCTGTTGTTGATAACCCGTTGGCGTTTACCGTCCCGTTAAGCGTTGCGGAGCTTGACGTCACGTTTGTCGCTGAACCTGTCGCTAAAGTGGGCGAAGACGGAGAATCCTCTATTACACTAACCGTATTGCTATTAGAATTTGCCACATAGATACGGTTTGTCGAGGAATTGACTCCAACGCCTTCTGGCCGAGTACCAACAAAAATGGTAGATAACACCATATTGGTAGCGCCATCTATGACACTAACCACATTGCTACCCTCAGTTGTTACATAGATACGATTTGTCGAGGAATTGACTCCAACGTAAGTGGTACCACTCTCAAACGAAATGGTAGCTGTTACTGTATTGGTAGTACCATCTATTACACTAACCGTATTGCTAGTTCCCACATAGATACGGTTTGTCGAGGAATTGACTCCAACGCCAAAGGGATCACTCCCAACTGAAATGGTTGATGTTACCGTATTGGTAGCTCCATCTATTACACTAACTGTATTGCTATTATAATGTGAAACATAGATACGGTTTGTCGAGGAATTGACTCCAACGTCAGAGGGCTTACTCCCAACTGAAATGGTTGATGTTACCGTATTGGTAGCTCCATCTATTACACTAACCGTACCACTATCATTATTTACCACATAGACACGGTTTGTTGAAGAATTAATTCCTACGCCATAGGGAACACTCCCAACCGAAATAGTAGATAGAACCGTATTGGCAGCGCCATCTATTACACTAACTGTATTGCTGCTATAATTTGCCACATAGATACGGTTTGTCGAGGAATTGACTCCAACGCCAATGGGATAAGTCCCAACCGAAATGGTAGATAACACCGTATTGGTAGCGCCATCTATTACACTAACCGTATTGCCAGTAAGATTTGTCACATAGATACGGTTTGTCGAGGAATTGACTCCAACGCCATAGGGCTTACTCCCAACCGAAATGGTAGATATAACCGTTGGCGCTGCAGCCGCCGACGAGGGGTGTATTGACACCCCAACTCCGCTCAGTGCAAAAAGCAACAATAAAACTGACCTACAAAAGGGTATATTTCTCATATTTCACTGCCTCCTTTTTTATTGAGCGATTGGCAATTAGATATCAACCGCTATATTTCGGCTTTAGGGTAGATGGCTCAGTATGATAGCACTTTGCAGGAACAAATCAATACAAATTCATTTACATGAAAACACATCTAAACGAATAAAGTTTATTAAGAGTCCACAAGAAATGGCAAAACTTGTCCCCATGCAAATGGGGAATAGCTAAACAATCCCTATGTCAAACAGAGAATCACCTTGTGAGGGGTTTAATTTGTCGCCATACAGGGTTCATCAAACTACACTCGCGCTATTGTTTTGATGGGATGCGTCGGGGTTTGAGAAGATGAAATGAATAAACGACTAGATAATATTAAATCACTAATCAAGGTGACCCTTCTTTACTTCAACCGTAAAGAAGAGGGTTGCCCCCTGTGTTTTGATCTGTGATATTGCATTACCAATTAGCCCATTCCGTAGGTTTGCATTATACTGCAAACAAATCATATAAAAAGAAAATATGCTTGAATATATTTCACAAAAGGTATAAAGTGCCATAGAATTTAGGTGATGTATATATGCTATATATCAAAAATAACGTAAAATAATGCGTTAATTGGGCAACCTAATATAAAGTTAGATCCATTCAGAAGTCACGCTGAGATTTTGGAGGTAACTGATGACGCCCGATCAAATCGAAGTTGTACTTTCTGCGGCTCGAAAAATACTTTCCGGCAATCGACATCTATTTGACTACCTGTCATTGCTTACCCCTGTGGTCGGAGTCGTGCTTGGTTGGATGGGTGCTTACTTGCAATTCAAAGCATCCTTTAGAAAGGGGCTTGAAAAGGAGCATTACTATGCTTCAAAGCAGAACGTTATGGAGATAATAAGGCACAATGGGGATTTTCTCAATTACCTTTACGAATTCTACAAAACCGTGAAAACATCCTTCAGCAACTTCCGGCCGCTCCCAAATGACTTCTTTACAGACTTTATTACTACCTACGACTTCAAGCTCTCTAACATCGATATTATGACCCGGATAGAATTCCCTGGTAAATTCTTCGAGATTAAGCCCACCACGGAACTGTTGAAGGAATTAGAGTCGCATATAGTAGAAATGAATGAGATAATTAGACAGAAAATAGAAAAGAAGGAAGTCGCATCTGCCACTGTCCAGGATACGGTACATATTGATCAAGGTATGGCAGATCAATTTAGTGTGAAAAGCAGCCAATTAATAGATTCAATTGTTAATCAGTTCGCGCTTCAAGAAAATCAGATGGTAAAATTACTTTCGGAGGAGGCAGCCAGAATAGGAATCTCGAATAAAGCTCGGCGCAAACCTAAGGGAGTAACGGAAGCAAGAGTGACATCGTAAAAATGAATGAATCAAATCGTTGAGGGTTGGCTGAACACAATGGGACGTTTGTCGAGTGGCGCTACCTATTCGAGAAGCAGGACAAGCCATTTAGCTTGAACTGGCGGTCGCTGCGTGACGCAAGCCACCGCGCTTAACGAGGCGACGTTGAGCCTTCAACCAGATTGGCGGCAAGGGTAGGAAATCGCACGCGGTCAAGATGCCGCCCAACACGGCATGCACCCGACGGCGCTGACGACATGCTGCGCGCCTCGGTGATGCCGAAGCGTTCGGTGTATTAAACCAAGGAAGAGATTTAAATATGGGAAACTTTCGATGCTTCACTATACCCAAGCAAGATGATCACGGAGCAAGTGCATTCTTATTTGATCTGAGAAACTCAACGAAAATTACTCGTTGTATCTCTTATGATGAAAGGCTTCAATACCACGTTAATTATATGAGAGATTTGCATAAATTTATCTATTCTACTATTTACGGAAAATATAGCACTGGAAGCGATAAAGATGAATTTGCAATAAACGATACAGGAGATGGGTATCTATGTGCCTTTTGGAGCAAAAATCACTCGTTAGATTGCATGGGGCAGGCCATAGAAATAAAAAAATATTTACAAAAAAGCCTTTCAAAACATAACGATAAATTAGAGCTAAAAAAAGAAGGGCCTAGATTAGATTTTGGGTTTGCAATTCATACAGGTGGTTTAACTGTTGAACGAGTTAACTTTAATGACAAGGGTGGTAGGTTAATCCATAAAGATTTCATTTTAGGAATTCTTCCAAACGCTGTAGCAAAACTAGAAAAATTGAACAAGCTATTTATAGAATACAATTTTGTAGCATCTGGCAACTATAAAAGTTGTTTTTCAAATCAAGCAGACAATATTGGAAATAGTGAATTAAAAAAATTGTTTAACGATACAAGTCAATTTGTACATAAATTACCTGGCAGAGTAAATATAGATGACGGTAAACCAGAAGGGCACTATGTTTACACAATAGATGACAGTTTTTTTCAGGAATTTAAAAAGCTATACCCATAAATGAAAGCAGCAACAACACCGAACAATTCACTTAACCTGTCGCATCCCCAGGACGAAACAACACGTACGCTCGTCAAGCGCTTCTGCGACTACATTTTCCGGCTGAAACAGATACACTATATCTACCGTGAACTGTTCGCTGACGACGGCACCCGATCTCTCATGGAACGAACCGCCTACGCGTTCTTCCGGGATCTCAACGATATCCTGGTTGACTATTTCCTGCTCGAGGTGGCGAAGCTGACCGACCCGGCCACAAGCCGCGTTGGAAATGAAATGCGTGAGAATTTCACCGTGGCCAATCTGATAGAGACCGTTAAATGGCCGTCAGACTGTCTCCAGGAGATCAAGAAGCTAAACGAGGTTGTTCTATCGTTTCGTAAGTATATTGAGCCTGCCAGAAACAGACTTCTTGCTCACTACGATAAGACGACTGTCGTTTCCGACAACACCCTCGGAGTCTTTCCAGAGGGCGAAGACCGAAAACTGCTGGAGGTGTTAGAGCAGATGTGCAACGTGTTGCACAAGGCAGCCTTCGATAAGATCCTCGGCGACATGGTGCCTTACCACTCCGGAGATGTGCAGGATTTCAAGGAGGCGCTCAGGAATGCCATTGCCTTCGACAAGCTCTTCTCCGACAGCAAAGGAGACGATCTCGAACGCCTATATAGACTGCTCAAAGATGTCGATAGTGGCCGGGTATAGAAGTATCGCGCAAAAAGTATTGGGGCCGAAGGTGCTTGGGGTCGCCCTGCATTGTTCAATAACCAATTTCTCCTTTAACACTTTCATTTCTTTCTGAAAATTTACAACTCTTTTTATTCTGGCCTCTACCCCCTTTATTCATCCTATTTTCTCTGTAAATCGCGCGATGCTTTCTTAGGGCTTAGCTGCCCTAACTCAGGGGCATTATATTGTTGAATACGATAGCGCTGGCCTTTATCGAAAGATATCTCCATCAATCGCCTTTCCTTCTTTGTATGCAATTATGAGCCACGAATGGACGCGAATAGTCACGAAAATGAAATATTCTGTTAGCTTAAAAAAAACATCATATGGTAAAATATCCACACATCCACTAATAGTTGCTCAATTCCGCTTTAAGACCCATCTCTTTTATAAATTCCTTTGGTGTAATGTATTCTTCAAATGCTTCAAAGTCTCTGTCATATGATACCAAAAATTTAATACCTAGTTTTTTCACCGTTGCCAATTGTTCAAGGTCTTTGCCCTTTATGACCTTTTTGTATCTAGCCATTTCCCTTTTGACATCAACTGAAAATACAACCGTACAAGTCCTTAAAAGATAATCCCTAAAAATTGCCACCAAATCTTTACTATAATATTTCTTGAAATATGCCTGCACTTCTTTCAATACCTGCTCAGATATTATGGCCTCTATCTGTCCTTTATTAAGGAGGTTTATTATCGACGGTGTGTTATAGTTAGTTGAAATATAAGATAGCGGCTCCTAAAATAGTGAGAAGTTATTTCGCAGATAAATTAACACTAAGAAAGGAGCCGGTAATGAAAAGAGTAGTAAAAAAGAGTAAAAAA
>Ga0209324_10001825_pt1 | contig 14789 bp, 17 predicted proteins | sample Rifsed19ft3_FD_184015 | JGI IMG/M metagenome (GOLD analysis project Ga0209324, IMG submission 184015) | Soil microbial communities from Rifle, Colorado, USA - sediment 19ft 3 (version 2) | ecosystem: Environmental > Terrestrial > Deep subsurface > Rock core/Sediment | place: Rifle, Colorado...
TTGTAAGGAGTGTTGGGGATGAGGTAACGGCAGAGGTAATAAGGCGATATATAGAGTATCATGACAATAAGCAGTTAGTATTTGATTTTTAAAAATGCCCCGTGGCTCTGCCACGGGGTAATTTACTTGAAAAAATTATATATTGCAATTGGAGATAAAAGTGGTTTAAAATAAAAATAGTTTAATTATAGTTTAATTAAGGAGAACAATCATGAAAGACGTATACATTTTAGGTGTAGGAACAACTGCATGTGGCAAATTCCCTGAGAAAGGCGCTCATATTTTAGGGCGTGAAGCGGCATGGGCCGCAATAAAAGATGCTGGCATTCATCCAAGAAGAATAGAAATAGCCTTCTGCGGCCACGTCTATCAAGGAATGGGTGTTGGGCAGAGAACACTTAAAGAAATTGGGTTGGTTGGACAACCCACCGTGAACGTTGAAGGGGCGTGTGGAAGCGGTACATTGGCATTCTGGGAGGCATGGAGAACCATAGCTTATGGCCAATATGATGTCGCACTTGCTCTTGGGGTAGAAAACCTAAGCCGCATCCTCTCCGGCGGACCGCTACCTCTCGAGGAAGACGACATAGAGGTTTTTATGGGAATGGGTATGCCCTCTCTGTACGCTATGAGGGCAAAAAGATACATGGAAGAGTATGGCGTCACGGCGGAGCAACTGGCAAAAGTTGTTGTTAAAAGCCGCAAGCACGCTGCTCTGAACCCGATTGCCCAGTTTAGAAAGGAGACAACTATAGAGGGGGTGCTTAAGTCCCCAATGATTGCTGATCCGCTGACACGTGATCAGTGCTGTCCTGTAGGAGATGCCTCAGCAGCGGCAGTACTTTGTTCTGGGGAGCTAGTAGATAAGCTTGCTACTAAAAAACCAATTAAAGTTCTTGGTTGTGCTGCGCAGTCTGGGAAATACAGTAGTCCCACTAAGCTAACCTGTGACCCTTCTGAAAACGTCTCTAGGACATCCGGTATGGCATATGAGATGGCCGGATTAGGACCTAAGGATATGGATGTAGCCGAGATACACGATGCCTTTTCAATAGCTGAGATGATAGTTTGCGAGGCTCTTGGATTCTGTGAAAAGGGAGCTGGAGTAAGATTGATTGAGGAAGAAAGAACATCTCTTGGAGGAGATATAGTCGTTAACCCAAGCGGAGGCCTTCTCTCAAGAGGACATCCTATAGGGGCCACTGGGCTACTGCAAACGGCAGAGATTGTATGGCATCTTCGCGGTGAAGCCGGAAAGCGTCAGGTAGAAGGCGCAAAAGTCGGGATTATAGAAACGATGGGCGGAGCCCAGCCGGCTATGGATGGGGTCACATGTGTAGTAAGCATACTTGGTGCCTAGCACATGGAGAGTGAGTAAGATGAGTGAAAAAGAAAAAGAGAGTGATCAGACAGAAGTCTACAAGCCTGAATTGTTTTCTACAACCCCTCATCCGCATCTTATAGCAGGCCGTTGTAAGTCATGTGGAAAGTACACATTTCCCAAATACTATGCCTGTCCTTTTTGTTTCTCAGATGACCTGGAGGATGCTCCGCTTAGTCCAACCGGCATTCTTCACTCATTCACGACTGTGAGAAGAAGCATGCCCGGGTACACGGTTCCGTACCTGCTGGGAATCGTTAATTTTCCAGAGGGCGTGAGGGTTATGGCACAGGTAGAGACTGATAAACCAGAAGAGCTAAAGCTAGATATGAAGATGGGGGTTACTGTCGGATTTATTCGTAAGGGTAAGGATGGAAAGGATATTGTATCGTATAAATTCCGTCCTGTATCGTGATTGAGTAAAAACCGCTTGACAAAAAATATTTTCTGTAGCATAGTCAGTTTTATCAGAGTTTGCAAATTTTAGTTTAGAAAGAGAATTTAAATAAAAAAGGAGGGCATAAAGTATGATAGACATAGAACGGAGAGATTTCTTTGATGTTATAGGGAGTAGGCGCTCTGTAAGGTATTTCAAACCGTGGAAACCAGTAGAGCCAGAGAAGCTTGAAGCGATTCTTCAAGCGGCCCGGATTGCCTCTCATATGGGAAACGCAAATGCTGTGCAGGCTATAGTATTTACTGATAAAGAACTAAAAGAGAGGCTCAAACCGGTAGTCTCTACTTTTAACGTAGCATTCATAGAAATGGCTCCGGTTATCCTTATTTGGTTCTTAGATAGGGATGCCTGGTACAAGGAAGGTGTTGCAGACCACTTAGCGGAGCTTTATAAAGCAGGTGCCATTAATCCGTCCCATGGCTGGAGTGTAGATTTTATTCTAAACTCAGCTAAACCTCGTCTTACCAGTTTTCCAACTGAGGCGGTGGATTTTATGCTTGCCTGTGAATCGGGTATGGCAATGGCTCAGGCTCAGTTGACAGCGGTTGCGCTGGGACTGGGGGTTTGCTCATTTGCAGGGGTAGGACCAAAGATTTCTGAGATCTTTGGTTTGCCTGACCACTGCCGCTTTGTGTGGGGCATGGCTATAGGATATCCAGCAGAAGACCCCCTAACAGGTGGGCAAAGAAAGCGTAAGCCGTTTGAGAAGATTTATTTTAAAGACAAGTATGGTAATCCTATGAAGAGCGACCCAAAGGCAGTGGAAATGCTTAAACAGTTAAATATGCTTCAGAGTGAAGCTCAACTAACCCCTCAAAGACTCGAAGAAATTAACGCCATCTCCAGAATGATGGGGCTTCCTGAGAGAAAGGATTGAGTTAACTGTCTTAATGACCTTGCAGGAACGCGCCTCGGCGCGTTCCTGCCTACTTATTATGCGCGTTGTGCGGCTCTCTTCGCTCTGCCTATTCGTAACGACCCCTTCGTTGCTTTTGTTTGTTGTCATAACAAGGGTATTCTATCTTTGCGTTTTGTTTAAGGCAGTTTGGAAATTCGGAAAGGAGATAAGAACATGCCAAGGAAGATTCTAACCTGCAAGGAGCTTGGGAACGAGGACTGCAAGAAGAAATTCACCGGTTATAACGAAGGGGAAGTCTTAATGAAGATTACTCAGCACATAATGTGGGATCACAAGGTGGAGAAAGTCACCCCGGAGATGAAGGCCCATATCCTGTCTTTGATAAAGGACGATACAACTACTGCTTCATAATAATACAGTAATTGGCCTAAAATCCTGAGTTCAAACAGCCTGTATTATTCTAACTAACCATATTTATGAGTGAAGTAACCGATAAGGCTAAAGAGTTTATTAATATTGTTTCATCTGCGTCAAGTGCAGTAGCTTTAACCGGCGCTGGTATAAGTACAGAATCAGGTATCCCAGACTATCGTTCACCTGGCACAGGGCTTTGGGAGAGGATGGACCAATCAATAGTTTCTCTTGAGGGTTTTTATCAGGATCCAACTCGCTATTATTCCTATGCTATCGAGATGTATTCGATACGCCGATCGGCTAAACCTAATCCAGCACACTATTTACTCGCTGAACTTGAAGATAACAAGTTGTTAAAGGGAGTTATAACGCAAAATGTTGATGGGCTTCATCAAGAAGCAGGCTCCGGCAATGTTTACGAGCTTCATGGCTCACTAAGACAGGCAGTATGTCTTAATTGCAGTTTAATATCCCTTATGGATGAGGTTATGGAAAGGGTAATCTCTGGGGAAAACCCCCCTCTTTGTAAAGAGTGTGGGGGTGTACTTAAGCCAAATGCGGTTTTTTTTGGTGAGATACTCCCTCGAGTTCCGTGGGAGAGGTCTTTAGAGCTAACTCGTCAAGCTGATCTCTTTTTAGTTATTGGCTCGTCCTTGCAAGTATCGCCTGCAAATATACTGCCTGACGTTGCCCTTCGCGCCGGAGCGAAGCTAGTTATTATAAACCTTACTCCTACGCCCTATGATATGGATGCTAATCTGGTTATTCAGCATAGGGTAGGGGATTTTGCCACCTTAGCACTTCAAGTTTTTAAATCCGACATATCCGTGTAATGGGTAATTTCCTATTTCTTTCCTTTGGATTTAAGCCTGTTACTTAAAATATTTTTCCTATTGTAAAAAAACCCCTTGACAAGCTAAGGTAATTTCTGATATAAAGAAAGAAGATGGGGTTAAGGAAACGTAATTAAGATGTTCGTGAGCCTCAGTCAAACGAATCTTTGATTAGTTTCTCCTCAGGATTGGTAACAATCCAACAAAAAATCTATTAAGAAAGGAGGTTTTTGATATGCCTACACATATTAACGTGCCAAGCAAGTATTGGCAACTCAGTAAGGATTGCCCGCCACCACCATGTGAGAGAGACATAAAGTCCTGGATCATCGCTAACCCTAGCGACCCGCTCTGGGACATCGATGTTCTCCCTCTTACATATACAGACAGCCGCTGGTCTGCTTTTGTTGTTAGGGTTCCAGAGGCAACCAGAAAAAGGCTCTGCCCCAACCCACCGCTTAACGTGTGGGATGGAGAAAATGCAGACCTGGTCGAGTTCTGGTACGTCGAGCATAAAAATACGATGTTAGGTCCATACCTTGAGTTCGGGGTAACAATCTCCGCTACTTATAAGGACCCCAAGGGTAATGTTTGGAAAGCCGGTTACTATCCATACATGTACCTCACCGGTGATGCCCCTGTGGACGCCGGTCGTGTTCTTGGGTTCCCGAAGAAGATGTCCTATATCAGAATCACCACGCACGGCGGTGAAAAAGGTACGGATTTCTTCGGATTTGCAATGTCCCGTAACGGGTATCTGCTCCATAGCGCAACCGGTAAATTCGATGATAAGCCGGTAACCCCACCATACTTCTATGGCAAAGTTGACTGGGGTAAGCTTAATATGAAGGTTGTTACCAGGCCTGATGTCTCGAGTTCTGAGTGGCAGCTAGCATATATACCCTCAGAGCTTCCACCAGCATTTGGTATTAAGGGGCATCGCTTCGCAATTAAGCCCGAGCATACCCGCACGGCTTCCGGCGCGGCTATTAACTGGTTCATGCAGGGTACACCATTTGATAATATGGGCACTGAGCTGAAGATAACTGAGGTCACTGGTTGTATTTCATTCGTGTTTGATCTCGTAATCCCAGTTCCTAAGATACTTTGGAGAGAGACATACGAGCGCCCAGCTTCCTACAGAGGGTTTGCGACTCCGTACAAGTATGGTCTCCGTCAGCAGTTCCCAATCAGCCAGGGATCATAAGAGATTTGTTTTATGAGTTAGGAGAAAGTAAATAATTCAAATTCAATAAGGAGGTATTTACCAATGGGTATACAGGGAAATGAATATAGTTATCCATGGTTAGACGAGGGAGAGGTTCCCCCTCTTCCATTTGATAGAGACAGAATCCACATCATAAGCCAGGGCGTGGCAGACCCAGTGTTTGACTACGATATTGTCCCCCTGACTTATACAGACAGCCGCTGGATGGCATTTGTTGTCCGTGCTGATATAAACGACATGAAGCATGTTACTCCTGAGCCAATAAACATACAGGATAACGTAATTGAATTCTGGTACGTCATTCACAGAAACACGATGCTTGGCCCGTACATGGAGTTCGGAGTAACCTTCTCAGCTACCGTAAATTCGCCAGATGGCAACACATACAAGGCTGGATATTATCCGTACATGTATCTTTCAAACGACTCCCCGATTTTCGCAGGAAAAGAGCCGTTTGGATTTCCGAAGAAAGCTGCTTACATTGCTGCATTTGAGCATGGAACAAACAATAACTACTTTAACATGGCAATGGAGCGCCGTGGTTATTTCCTCCATACAGCTAATGGCCGTTATTCCGACAAGCCAGTTGCAGCAAGACCAACCTTCTATGGAAAGACCGACTGGGGCCGGATGAATTATCGTATTACCACGGAGCCAGACGTGATAAAAAGCATACATGAGGTTACCTATCTTCCGTCAGAGCTTCCACCGGGATTTGGAACCGGACATCGCTTCCAGTTGAATCCTGCGAGCATCCGCACCGCGACAAGCAATGACATTCGCTCATGGTACATGTCTGGAACACCATACGACTATATGGGTGGACAGCTTGGTAACGTAGAGGTGGTCGGTCTTATCAGCTTCACATTCAATCTGATTATTCCTCCGGCAAAGACGATATGGACTAAGACAATCACAAGGGATCCGGATAAAGATTTTGGTATGCTCCTCTATGCCACACCTTTTAAGTACAACATGCGCCATCGCTTCCTACTCCCACAGTATAGCCAGGGTTAAGAGTGAGAGTGTTATAAGAGAAAGAGAGCAGGGCTGTCTAAGTCTAAGACAGCCCTGCTTAGCTGTGAGTTAGGTAATACATCAAGTAGTTTAATTGATACTCCCTATGGGGATAGTGGGTGTTGTAGACATTAGTGAGTTTTTTATAGGTAACTAATCATTCAAGAATAAAAACCTATAGACCTAGGTAAGCCTAGGCATTAGGTTTATAACGTTGTGATTTGTGTATGAAAAAAGAATATAAAAACTTCTTCTTAGTATCAAAGGTGCTTAGGCTTAATCTTAATTAGTAACTATTTCATTTGGTACGATTTACTAATGTTGTCTAGTTGTCTAAATTAATTAGATCATTGCTAACCAAATCCTCCCTTTAAGCACTTTTTACTGACTTACAGATCCTTGTAGCTCGGCACAAATTTGCATTCCTGATCAGAGATAGTTAGTTTTGTAAGAGCCTTTACATGTATAAAAGAGGAGGGATGCCTTTTGAAGGTTGTCAGCCCTGCGGGTGATTTTGAAATAACAATAAAGGATGCAGTCGTGGAGAAAGAGTTTGTTATACTGAGGGGTCAAATGGGTGTATGGGATTCTAAAATATACCTTCGCCCGAGTGACCTATGGCTTTTTATCTCGATCTTTCTTCGTCCATCTATTATAGCTTTTCTTTTAAAGCTTCCCTTCCGTATTCTTTTTAGGCACAGCCCGAGTGGTAGAGGTACGTAAACTTATTGTGGAGGAGTACAAAGCTGCTTTTCTTAATTATAAGACCACTATGTTTTTATAAATTGACCCTTAGATAAAAAAGCCCTTGGGTATGGTGCGAAATCCACTAGAACTAGAATAGAATGGAAGGTAGGGACCATACTATGATCCGAACCTTCCATATGCCTTACGAAGAATTTCCCTTTCTTAGCCAGGTACGCCACCTAGCGGGTTCCACTTGTCTGTAAGAAGTATCATCCCAGGGATTAGAAGTGTCAGAATAGACTCAACAATAAAAAGCCATCCTACTGTAGATGCTATTGGTTTTCCCAAAGAAAGAGCAAGAAATGCCAGTATAACAAGCAATGCCCAAGCTAAACAGAAAACACCGAACCATTTAACACCAGCTATAGCAGGCACTGCTGCAGCTAATGCAAAGAAGTGGTAGGCGTACCAAAGAAATACAACAAAGCCGAATAAACAAAACCAGCCAAGCCCCTTAGCATCATAACCAAGGCAAAAGATACCGCCCACCATAAAGTAAATCAGGGCAAAGACTAAAATCAAGGCCGTAGCAGCAGTTAGCCCAAGTGTATGAAGCTTCCATGCTGCTATAGAAATCATTACCGCCACTGCAAGGTTTAAGACGCCTATTTCTTTTGCCCCAGTCTTTCCAAGCAGGGTTACCCCATTACCAAAGAACACAAAACCAACCATTAACAAAACAAGACCAAGTAACGCTTCTACTGGAACCATCTCTCTCCGTACCTCCTTTTATGTGGTATTTTATCCTTCTTAAACTGTTCCTCTACACTGGTGTGTAGATTCCCACCTGTAATTGACATACCACTAATCCACTAAAACTACCGCTTTAACCATACTGCAATAGCATTTAGCACACTTTATATATGTATGTCAAGAGAGTTTTTTATTCTATTAATAAACTTATTTGCTTCAATACAGTTGAATCATCTTATGTTACTGTAATTACAGTTAAATTTTTATAAACGGGTGGAAGCGGTTGATTCAAAAAAGAAGATAAAAGTGGTTAGTACGCCATATGTATGGGTAATTACTAAGCACAAAATTTAATAAATAAAAATCCTACAGGAAAATCTCTCTAGAGCCTTATGAAAAAATACACAGTATATAGTATAGGTAGTTAGTTTAGTTAAAATGCCCTATAGTTATATCAATTTTTAGCTATGCTGGACTGCATCATAACTAAATATACTGTCTATAAAAAGGCTAGGATCCTTTTCTCTGAACCAAAATCACCCATTTACCTTCCTGTACAACCTCATCAGCCTGGTTGTGAACTTTAACCTCAAAGATGAGGAATCCCATGTTGGGGCGTTTGTGCTCTCTTTTTTCAACAAGGTTTCGCGTTATTCGAATAGTATCGTCAAACTTTACTGCCTTAGAGAAACGCCAGTCCTCAAGCCCCATAAAAGCGATTGTAGCTAATCTTTGCATGGTGAACCAAAGACCAGACGCAATTGAAAGAACACAAAGACCGTGTGCTACTCTGGTTCCGAAGACAGTTTTTTTAGCAAACTCTTCATCAATATGCATGTTGTTAAAGTCGCCTGAGAGACCAGCAAAACTCACAACATCAGTTTCTGTAATCGTTCTGCCAGTGCTCTGGTCCTGATCGCCAATGTTTAAATCCTCATAAAAAAGTCGAGCCATTTCCTGAGCCATTTATTTTGCTCCTTAAACTAGTATTTTGTGAATCGCAATTCGTGTGTCGTGAATCGTACATGGAAACACAAGTCACGAAATAAGAGTAAAGTCATCATTTACCTATGGGTTTAAACTTAGGCAATGTTACCTCTGGGGTAACATCATCAAACACTACTTCCACAGCCATCCCGATACGAACATCCTCAGGTTTGCAGCCTACTATATTGGTCATCATCTTTACCCCTTCCTGAGTTTCTACAATGGCAACTACATACGGAGGCTCCCCCTTATAAGCTGGGGTAGGACCCATATGATGAATAGCAAATGTCCAAACCTTTGCTTTACCGCTTGCTTTTATCAATTCCAAATCCTGAGACATACAAACTGGGCAAAGTGCACGTGGATAAAAGAAAACCTTGCCACATTTCTTACACCTTGGTAAAGAGAACTCATGCTTTTTGCAAGCGTCCCAATAAGGCTTGGTCTCCGGACGAAATTCTGGCAGAGGCTTTTCATAACCGCCACTTTTAGTACTAGCTTTTTCAGACATTTTTTATAATCTCCTTTCCTAGGTATTTAGCCACAGAGTCTACAGAAAGAAAACTTCGTAAATTATTCTAAGTAATTTATCTATCTTCTGTGAGAATGATTTCTTTTTATTACGAAATAGGTTCTTTTCCTAAGACGATTGTACTATGTGCAGAAACGATTCCGCCATTTCCATGCACTAAGGCTACTTCAGCATCCTTTACCTGTCTAGGACCCGCTTCTCCCCTTAACTGCGTGGTTGCTTCGACAACATGGTGCATAGCCCCAAGATGAGCCTGTGAAAGAAGCCCTCCGTGAGTATTAAGAGGAAGATCCTTACCGATCTCTAAACGACCCTCTAAAGCAAAAGGACCCGCTTCCCCCTTTGGTACAAATCCAAGTCCCTCTAATTCTAAGAGGACTGTAATGGTAAAGCAGTCATAGAGAAACGCAACATCTACATCCTTAGGTCCTACTCCAGCCGTTTTAAAAGCCCTCTCGCCAGAGCTGCCGATAGCATTATAGATCTGATTTAAGTCAGCAAGACTGGTAAAGTATTGATGTGAATATCCCTCTCCCATACCCCAAAGATAAACAAGCGGTTTCTTAATTCCTAACGCCTTGGCTTTTTTTTCTGTTGTAACGATAAAGGCAGCGCCACCGTCGGAAATTATTGAGCAGTCGTACTTATGAAGCGGAGCAGCGATAATACGAGAGTTTACAACCTCATCTATTGTAAGAGGTTCTTTATTCATAGCATTTGGTTTAAGACTAGCATGCTTTCTCATCGTAACGGCCACGGCAGCGAGATGCTCCTGCCTTGCATTGTATTCATGGAAATACCTCTGAGCCGCAAGCGCATACCCACCCGGTGTAGTTAAGCCATAAGGAAACTCAAATTCCGCATGACACATCTCTCTAATGAGTGCAACCATACCGGAAGAGGAAATTCCAGAAAGTGTGTTATCTCCTCTAACACAAAGTACTACTTCGGCTTGTCCAGCTGCAATAGCCATAGCAGCTTCGGCTACCATCCAGACAGCGGTAGCCCCGCCTATCGCAACGGATGAAAAGTACCTAGGTCTAAGACCAAAGTAGTCAGCAAAAGTAGTGCAATGCATGAATGTTTGTTCCACGAGTGAAAATGCGGTTACTAAACCGTCTACATCGTCTTTTTTAATACCGGCGTCTTCTATTGCTAGCTTAGAAGCCTCGGAAAGGAACTGGAAAGAGCTTTTATTGGGAATTTTACCCTGTTCTGTTTCTCCTATGCCTGCAATTACGATTTTATGTTTCTTTAGAATTTCACGTGCATCTTCAATGCCTGGGATTGAACTTGCCATTTTGCTCCCCCTTTTTGAAATTGGTACAAGAATTTACCATAAATTGAGAATAATGAAAGCCTGCTTCTTGAGTATGTTAATAACAAATTAATGAAAAGTTACAATGGAAGACTACAATGAAATTAAAATACTATTCGTCTAAATTCCTAGTTCGCGTGCTATTATGATATGTTGAATTTCAGATGTACCTTCAGTGAGGGAAGCAAGCTTTGCATCCCTATAGTATCTTTCTACAGGGTACTCAACCCCATACCCATATCCGCCGAGAATCTGGACAGCCTCAATGGCAACCCACTGAACTACCTCGGCAGCGTAAAGCTTAGCCATAGAAGCCTCTTTTACACATCGCTTTCCTTGGCTATAAAGCCACGCAGCCTTATAAACCATTAGCCTAGCGGTTTCTATCTTTACCGCCATATCAGCTAGCTTAAAACTTATAGCTTGAAATTTAGATATAGGTCTTCCGAATGCTTCTCTGTCCTTCGAATATTGAAGGGCGTACTCAAAAGCAGCTTGAGCCATGCCAACAGATTTCGCTGCATGGGTAATCCTTGCCCCAAGAAGGGTTGCCATAGCACGCTCAAATCCTCCCTCTCCAACTAAAAGGTTTTCCTCAGGCACCTCACAGTTTTCAAAAACGAGCTCTCCTGTGTCTGCTGCTTTATGACCCAGCTTATGTATTTTGCCGCTTACTTTAAAGCCGGGGAAACCCTTTTCAACTATAAATAGACTAATACCTTCACCCTTCTTGCTTTTATCTGTATAAGCAGCAACGACTGTAAAGTCAGCCATACAGCCATTTGTAATCCAGGTCTTGGTTCCATTAAGTATGTACTTATTGCCCTCCTTAACAGCCTGGGTGCGAATGCTACGAGCATCAGAACCAGCATTAGGTTCAGTAAGCCCTAGGGCTCCTATTTTCTGTCCAGCAATACCTGGAACAAGGTATTTTTGTTTTTGTTCTTCTGTTCCAAACTTATAAGTAGGGAAAAGAGCTAAGCTTGTATGAGCATTAATACACATAGCTATTCCTGCGTTTATCTTCCCCATTTCTTCGGCGAAGATACAATCAGTTACCTTATCTAGTCCTACTCCTCCGTATTCTTCGGGAAATACTATTCCTAAAAACCCCATCTCACCCAGTTTGGGGAAAAGTTCCTTTGGGAATTCCTCTTCTTTCTCACATTCCTCTATAAGCGGTTCGATTTCGTTTTTTCCGAAATCCCTTGCCGTATCCCTAAACATATTTTGTTCTTCTGTGAATTCAAAATCGAGAGGCACTTTATTTTCCTCCTATAGATTTTTAATTAGTTAGTCATAAATAATTAGTGATAGACAGTTTTGATTATATCACTTAGCTCACGGGTGTAAAGTAATCATTGGTGTAGAAAAGGTTCCTTATAGTTAGAGCATTCCTAGAATGTGTGTTAGGGATTATCAGCTTTACATTGATGAAGAAATATTAAGTCATCCCTCTTTTATACTTAATCCTAAATGAAAAAAGAGGATTTTATAAAATTCTATAGAAGGTCGATTAGAAGAAATTATCCTGCCTTCGGCGGGACATATACCCACACGAGCTCTGAATCATCGGCTGTAGCCATGACTTCGTACTCTGTCTTAGGTGGAAAACCAACCCAGTCTCCGGTTCCAATCTCTTTTGTCTGATCTTCACTTAAGATCTTAAACTTTCCTTTAGTAACATAGTAAGCAACATAAGTTTCTGTGTTTTTTCACCGTTTTAACTCCTGTCCTTTTTTGCGGTGATACCAACCGAACCAAAAGGGATACGCAGCGTTGCCAGCGGGAGCTCTACTTAACGCATCGCTGGCAGGACCAAAGGCAAGTGTAAGCATTCCACTACTTCCTGGAATAACATCACCGCAACTAAACTGTTTAAGCTGTGAGTTACTAAGAAACCCCATTTTTCGCCCCTCTTTATTATTTAAGATATTCTTCTTTAAATATTAATCTCGCCCTCTGTTATAAGTGTTTGATATCATGTCATAGCAATAAAAATCAACAGAAAACTTTAAACGAATATAAAAACTGTCCTCAGCTACTAAAGCTATACTTATGAATATATTTGATATTAAATGGTTACTTACCTAAGACTCCATTTAAGAATGATCTCATAAGACAAAATAAACTTTTAAATAAAGAATAGCTTGAGTGTGGTATATCTATAAATAAAGTGCTTGGATTTTTATCTTTACTAGTGTTTGAAGAGCGTTCTAAAAGAGGGTAGGGGGTAGCCCCGTTCTGACGATTCAATAATATTCAGTAAACCAAAAAGCATGAGGATAAGGTCGTGGCTAATGTGTTTCATTAGGTAGCTATTAGAGCATATCCGAGAAGGGTATATCACGTGATAACAATCGAAGAGAATTGAAGAGTTGGTGGACTGCCGATACGGAGGCTGAGCTTTGCAAAGGAAGAATTACAACCTTTGGATTTTTTAATCGTTTTACTGTCTTTAAGATGTGGATTGATGAATTGGTACTAAGTAAAACGGGTTAAATAGATTTGTGTTGGTGGGGCAGATGAATGGAAAGGAACAAAGTACCGATCTGATTTCGGGCCTAATACTGATGCAGGCACTATTTTACGTTTTAAACACGCAGGCTAGCGATCAACAAAAAGGGGGGGTGTTTGGTATGTGTAACACAATCTCGTGTGCTTTAACAATTCATTTAAAGGAATATTCTAAGGGGAGGATTTCGGAACCTTTCTTTTTAGTTTGATTGAGGTTGATGATGAAATATGCTTTTCTGACGACTTAATAGCATTACTTAATGCTTACTTATGCTGTAGAAGTCTGTTTTATCGTATATTATCTGTAAAGATCTGATTATTTTTGTTTTATATTAGCAAATTTTTACTGATTAAAGTATAATTTGATTTTAAACTGGAGTTAAGTTATATCGTAGACTAGAGCTTAGTCACCTTATGCAGATCCTAAAGGATATTTTGGAGATTGATGGTTTAATGCTAAGTTAGACTTGACTCATTGAAGTATAGCCTAGATATGACAATTTAGAGATAATACACTATGATTACTGCTAGTTATAATGTATTACTAATAATACTATAACGTTTGTTAAAGTATTTAATGTCTTTCCTTAGATATTGATTGCAACTTCCTATTTATTATGTCTTATATACACAGAATAGAACTAAGTTAATTATAGCTTAATCAAATCTACTATTACGAAAAGTATCTAATTTATAGAGCAATCAAATTTTCAAGCTTTTTATATGTTATTCGTATTATGTGCTAAGAATTTGTAACCCGGGAGTGTATTTACTCTAAAAGTTCAACAACGGCTTATAAACAGAAATCTATCATACTGAATCTGATAGTATGATTACCGTATCATGTTATGATCCTATCATCATATCATCTGATTGTAGTATTTATTATAATTTAACCTCAATATATACACTTCTACTCGAATAGACATTAAGGCTTACATATATTAATTATTGATAATTCTCGTCCGATGGCAATATACGAATTAAATTGATATTGAGCCGGTCGCTTAATCATCTGCTTCTAAAAAATACTTGAAACATTTAAATTGGGCAATCCCCATATTTACTGTTTTGAATATGTGATAACACATTACATTAGATAGACGTAGGTGAGTCCTAAGTAAAACGTAACTTATGCATAGGTAAAGTTGGCAAAGTGCTCTTATTTAAAGAAGCGAACTTATATTGAAAGTTTATCTATCATAGTCACGTAACTATAGAAGCTTAAGGTAATTAGAAGTTAAGGTATAGACCATTACGATAATAGTTGGCTTAATACCTAATCTTATCATTAATAAAAATATTTGAACAATTGTTTTGAAACCAGCATAATAAATAATGGAATAAGAAAGTATTACAGAGTTATAATAATATTATGCATGAAATATATATTACATCTGCCTGGTATTGTAGGATTATTAATGTACTATTGCAAAATACATCGCTATAATACAGTATTGACAGTATATTACCCTTTATTAGTAATGTAATATCTAAGGTGTATCAATTAGTTTCTCTATATTATGTACATAATGTAATATAATTGACAAACTAGCACTGAGTACCATGAACTGTAACTTAGACATATTTTTACACATATATGACATAGATACAAGTAGATTTAAACATCTTAGGCAAATAACTGATTATGAGCATATATTGTGTATTTAATTATGATATACTGAGATTTTCTTTAGATTAAATTAATATTTTACTATTAGGGCTGAAAATATATGAATAATATAGTATGATAATATTATCGTACAATAATATGATACTATGAAGGTAATATCTATATGCAACCAA
>Ga0209324_10001828_pt1 | contig 14782 bp, 17 predicted proteins | sample Rifsed19ft3_FD_184015 | JGI IMG/M metagenome (GOLD analysis project Ga0209324, IMG submission 184015) | Soil microbial communities from Rifle, Colorado, USA - sediment 19ft 3 (version 2) | ecosystem: Environmental > Terrestrial > Deep subsurface > Rock core/Sediment | place: Rifle, Colorado...
CGAGAGGCTCTTTGCGCAGGGGAGCGCCTTTGAGGAGGAGTACAGGTTCAGGAGAAAGGACGGCGGCTGGATATGGGTATTCGACCGGGCGCATGAGTCCTATGAGAAGGGCGGCACGATGTTCGCCGACGGCGTGCTCACCGACATAACCGGCCGCAAGCTCGCCGAGGAGGAGCGCCGGGAGCTCCAGCAGAGGTACGAGGATCTCTTGAACAGCATCACGGTAGGGGTCTACCGCGAGTCCGGGGGCGGGGAGGGCGTCTTCATCGAGGTGAACAAGGCCCTTGTCCAGATGCTGGAGGCCTCTTCGAGGGATGAGATAATCGGGCGCAAGCTCTCGGATTTCTTCGTTGACAGGTCCAGGCGCGTCGAAATGGCCCGGAGGATAGCCAGGTACGGTTTTGTCAGGAACGAGGAGGCGGAGCTCGCCACCCTGAAGGGCAGGAGGATATGGGTCTCGGTCTCAGCCGTGAGCAAGGCAGGCGCCGCCTCCTGCTTTGACGGCATATTCGAGGAGATCACCGAGAGGAGAAAGCTCGAAGAGCAGCTCCAGCACTCCCAGAAGCTCGAGGCCGTGGGCCAGCTCGCCGGCGGCATCGCTCACGACTTCAACAACATACTGACGGCCATCATCGGCTACGGGAACCTGCTCCTCATGAAGCGGGGCGAAGACGATACCGTAAGGACCTACGCGGACCACATGCTCACCCTTGCCGAGAAGGCCACGAACCTGACGCAGAGCCTCCTTGCCTTCAGCAGGAAGCAGGTCTTGAACTCCCAGCCCGTGGACGTGAACGACCTCGTGAGGAGGCTCGAGAAGATACTCGTGCGGCTCATAGGAGAGGACATGCAGCTGAGGACGGCGCTCTCCGGAGGCGTGCTCATGGTCAAGGCCGACCCGGTACAGATGGAGCAGGTCATGATGAACCTCGCCACCAATGCCAGGGACGCCATGCCGGGCGGAGGCACGCTCTCCATAAGCACCGGAGGGGTCGAGCTCGGGCCCGAGTTCGTCGCGGCGCACAGGTACGGGGAGCCGGGCCAATACGCCATCATAACGGTCTCCGACACCGGCGAGGGCATGAGCGAGGAGGTAAGGAGGAGGATATTCGAGCCCTTCTTCACGACCAAGGAGGTCGGCAAGGGCACGGGGCTCGGACTCTCCGTAGTCTACGGCATCATCAAGCAGCACAGCGGCTACATAAACGTCTACAGCGAGCCGGCCAAGGGCACTACGTTCAGGATATACCTGCCGATAATAGAAGACGGGGGGAAGTCCTTCGAGCCCGATGCGAGAGTGGAGGTAAGGGGCGGCACCGAGACCATACTCCTTGCCGAGGACGAAGAAGAGGTTAGGTCCGTGAACAGGAGCGTCCTCGAGGAGTTCGGCTACAGGGTCATAGAGGCGGTGGACGGCCAGGAAGCCGTAAAGAGGGCACTTGAGGACACGCACATAGACCTCATGATACTCGACATGGTGATGCCGAGGAAGAGCGGCAGGGAGGCCCATGACGAGATAGCGAGGGTCAGGCCCGGGATAAAGGTCCTGTTCACGAGCGGATACGCGCCCGACATCATGGAGGCCAAGGGCATGATCTCGACGGGCGCGCAGTTCGTGGCAAAGCCGGTCTCGCCCGGGGAGCTCCTTAAAAAGGTGAGGGAGATACTCGACAGATGAGCGCAGAGAACGCGGGCTCCATACTGGTGGTCGACGACAACGCGTTCGTGCTCGAGAGCACCTCGCTGCTGCTCTCGGGCTACGGCTTCATCGTGACCCCGTGCTCCTCGGCTGACGAGGCGATCGAGAGCTTCAGGGTACGTCCCTCCGACGCGGTGCTCACTGACATCAAGATGCCCGGGACCTCGGGCATCGAGCTCCTCGAGAAGATACGCGCATTGAACAGGGAGGTCCCGGTCATACTGATGACCGCCTACGCTGATCTTGACATCGCCGTCAACGCCGTCAAGAAAGGCGCGTTCGACTTCATAATAAAGCCCTACAGGCCGGAGTACCTCGTCCACGCCATCGAAAAGGCGGTTAAGTACCACAGGCTCATCGACATGGAGAGGACCTACAAGCACCGCCTCGAGGAGGACGTGAAGAAGAGGACCTCCGAGCTCGCCGAGGCCCTCCGGATGGTAAAGGACATCAGCAGGGAGCTCGTCTACAGGATAATGCAGATAGCGGAGTTCAGGGACAGCGACACCGGGGCGCATATCAGGAGGATCGGCCTTTACTCCGGGAGGCTCGCCGAGGCCATGGGCGCCCCGGCCAAGTTCGTGGAGACCATAACGTTCGCGAGCCCGATGCACGACATCGGCAAGATAGGCATCCCGGACAGCATACTCCTGAAGCCCGGCCCCCTTACCAGGGAAGAGTTCGAGGTGATGAAGGGACATACGCTCATCGGCGAGAGGATGCTCCTCGATTCGCCGTATTCCGCCATACAGGCGGCAGCCGTAATAGCGAGGAGCCACCACGAGCGCTGGGACGGCTCAGGATACCCGGACGGTAGAAGAGGCGAGGAGACCCCGATCGAGGGCAGGATAGTCATGCTCGTCGACCAGTACGACGCGCTCCGCAGCAAGAGGCCCTACAAGCACGCGCTTGCGCACGCCGAGACGGTAAGGATAATAACCGAGGGCGACGGCAGGACAAGCCCCGAGCACTTTGACCCGAAGCTCCTGCTGGCATTCCGCACCGTAGCCGACGAGTTCGACACGATATACGAGCGGCACAGCGACCAGGCTCAGAGCTTGTAGCCTATCTTCCTCAGAAAGGCCTTCCTCTCCGCCCTGTCCTTTTCGCCCTCTATCATAAGCGGGCTCATGCCGTCTACGACCCCGACTATGCCCTTGCCCAGGCCTGTCGTCGCGACTATGACCTCGAGAGGGTTTGCCGTTGCCGCGAATATCGAGCAGACCTCGGGGCAGTTTTTTATGGGATTCAGCACGCTTATCGGGAAGGCGCCCCTCATCACCACGATAAACAGGTGGCCCGCGCCTATGGCGATGGCGTTTTCGGCGGCGGACCTCTTCATCTCTTCGTCGTTGCCCTCAATGCGCACCAGGCAGGGCCCCGAGGCCTCGCAGAGCGCCACGCCGAACCCGGCCTCCGGGGCCGTCGTGCGGATTATCTCGTAGATATCCTCTACGGTCTTGATGAAGTGGGTCTGGCCGAGTATGACGTTGGCTCCTTCCGGTATCGCCACCCTTACTGATCTCAGCTCCATTTCTCCTCCTGTTCTCGCGGCGGGAATATTGCGGTCGACCGCTGCCCCTTTGCCCGAATATAGCGGATAATCTCCTGCCCGGCAAGGGGAGTGGAGTAATTCTAATGAAGCCTTAATCTCCGCCGTTTTATAATGGGACATAGAGCCAGGGAAAGCTCCGCGTACCGGGGGGGTAACGCGGGGCGTTTGACTGAGTCTCCCGGGCAATGATAAAATTCCCTAAAATGAGAGGCAGTTATGAAGGATAGCGAAGAGATGGTGCTGGTAAGCTCGTGGGACTGGCAGACAAGGGTCCTCCATTGGGTGAACGCCCTGCTTGTCATCAACCTTGCGCTTCTTACACTCGGCGTGGAGGGCATGGAGGCGCTCGGCGTTGAAAAGGCCGTGAGGAGGCCCGTTAAGGAGCTTCACGCCTATATCGGGCACATATTCATCGTCACCCTTATGCTCAGGGTCCTCTGGGGCTTCATCGGCAATAGGCACGCCAGGTTCTCCGACATGATGCCGTTTACGGGGGAGAGGTTCGCTGCCCTCGGCCGGAACATAAAGTGGGTCTTCTCGGGCTTCAGGGGCGAGGGCCCCAGGACAGTCGGCCACGACCCGCTCGCCTCTCTCTTCTATCTGGCCCTTTTCATCGTGCTCATAAGCCAGGCCGTCACCGGCTTGCTCCTTTCAGGGGCTGAGTTCAAGATCTTCCCGGGCGTTCTCTTCTCCGGCGGCCTCGGGGAGCAAGGCGCCGAGGCCCTCGAAGAGGTGCACGAGCTCGGCCTGCTTTTCATGTACTTCTACATAGCGGTCCATCTTCTGGGCCTTGTGATACATGAGGTGAAGGAGAGGACGGGCCTTTTCTCATCGATGATACACGGCAAGAAGTACTTCCCCAAATCGGATGTCCGGGAGTGATCGGCAGATGAGGATACTCCTTGTTGAAGACGAAAAGGACCTTGCCGGCATAATAAAGCAGGGTCTCGAAGAGGCGGGATACGCCGTTGACATGGCCCATGACGGGGAAGAGGGTCTCTACATGGCCGAGACCTATCCGGTCGACGCCGTAGTCCTCGATATCATGCTGCCCCTTATGGACGGGATCGAGGTACTCAAGAGGCTGAGGAAAAAAGGCGTAACAACGCCGGTCATTCTCCTTACCGCCCGCGACGCGCTCCTTGACAAGATAAAGGGCCTCGACACCGGGGCCGACGACTACCTGACGAAGCCCTTTGTCTTCGACGAGCTCCTTGCCCGGATAAGGTCGCTCCTGCGGCGCAAGGCCACCGTGAAGGAGGCCGTCATAAGGGTCGCCGACCTCGAGGTCGACACGGCGAGCCATCAGGTGAAGAGGGCGGGCAAATCCGTGCCGCTCTCGGCCAAGGAGTACTCGCTCCTCGAGTTCCTGGCCTACAGAAGGGGCAACGTCGTCAGCCGCACCGACATAGTCGAGCACATCTACAACGAAGAGGCGGAGATGGACTCCAACGTGGTGGACGTCTACATAAACTATCTCAGGAACAAGATAGACAGGGACCACAGGAAAAAGCTCATCCACACGGTGCGCGGCGCCGGCTATATCCTGAAGGAAGATTGAAGCCCTATATGTTCAATTCGATCAAGCTCAAGCTCGTAATCTGGTTCATCATCGTCTTTTCGGTCTTCTTCGCCGCCCTCGAGATATTCCTGTACAACGAGATAGAGGAGCTTACCCTCGAGCTCGCGGACGAGCACGTCCATTCGGAGCTCGAGACGCTCGCGAACCTCATGGCGATAGAGGAGGCGCAGGGGCACATGGTGGATGAGCTCCAGGAGCTCTCCGCCGCCGTCACCGGGGTCTATGCCGAGAAGCTCTCCGGCCATTACTACCAGATACTCTCTTCAGACGGGCGGATACTCGTACAGTCGCCTTCTCTCTCGCTCGCCGGCGGGAGCCTGCCGGTCGTGGCCCCGGGCAAGGAACCGGTCTTTGCGACCATAACGGGACCCGGAGGGGAGCCGGTGCGCATGATGACGCAGTCGTTCGACTTCGCGATGGGAACTCTCACCTTCCAGGCCGCCGACTCCCTTGAGGAGACCGCGGAGCTCATGGGCTCCTTCAGGATGATAGTGCTCGCGATATTCCCGGCCGTCTTCATCGTATGCATCCTCGGCGTCTTCCTGATAACGGGATGGGCGTTGAGGCCGCTCCGGAGCTTCTCGGGCAAGGTGGGCGAGATAACGGAGGAGAACCTCGGCGAGAGGCTCGATGAGAGGGGCACGGCCGCGGAATTGAGGCCGCTTGCCGCGAGCTTCAACACGATGCTCGGACGCCTCGAGGAGTCCTTCTCGAAGCAAAGGCAGTTCCTCTCGGACGCCTCCCACGAACTCCGTACGCCTACTTCCATCATAAAGAGCTTCTGCGACATCACCCTCGGCAGGGAACGCGGCGCCCAGGAGTACAGGGACGCCCTGAAGAAGATAGGCGAGACCGTCAACAGGATGTGCGACATCATAAACCGCATCCTCGTCATTTCCCGCATGGACAGCAAGACCATCCAGTTCAAGCCCGCGAGGGTGGAGCTCATGGACCTCATGAAAGACGTCAAGAGGCTCATTGAGCAGACCGCCCTGCACAAGGGCGTCACCATGAGCATCGGCGGCAGGGACGTGGCCGTAAAGGGGGACAGGGAGGGCCTTACCGAGGTCTTCACGAACATCGTCGAGAACGCCATAAAGTACAACAGGCCCGGCGGCAGGGTCGACATCAATGTCGGCGAGTTCATGGGGAACGCCGTCGTGAGCGTCGAGGACACGGGCATAGGCATACCCGAGGAAGAGCTGGAAAGGATATTCGACAGGTTCTACAGGGTGGACGCGAGCCGCGGCGTGACCGTCGGCAGCGGCCTGGGGCTCTCTATCGTGAAGACCATAATAGAGGCCCACGGCGGCAGGATAGAGGTGAAGAGCCAGCGTGGCAAGGGCTCCACCTTTACGGTCTTCCTGCCGATAATGAACGGGAACGGCGCCGCCCAGGCCTGAAAATCATCGTTCAGCGGCAGGGGATTTTTGTTTTTTCGGTGAAACTCTCTCTCCCCTGCGGGAGAGGGCTTGGGCGTTTCACTCCCAGAACTCCTTCTTGAGCCTCTCCTTTACGCACAGGGCGAGGGCGTTGACCAGGCCCGGGCCGCTGTTCGTCACGAATATCCTCTCCCCGATAGAGAAGGTCTCCTCCTCGACCCTCCTTATGTCCCTGCCGGGGAGCAGGCCCTCGAAAAATGGCATTATCTTGTCCTTCATCCGAAGGCGCGTGTCCTCGATGAATATGGCGAGGTCGGGGGAGAGGTCCAGCGTCCTCGCGATGAAGGCCCTTACCTCGGCCTCTTCGATGTTCTTGGGCGGGGATGACTTTACCTCGACGTAGACGAGAGTGCCTTCCACGGACGATATCACGTCGTAGTCGCCGCCCGCGGAGCCCCCGCCGAGGCGCACGCCCCAGAGCGCTGGCGCAGAGAGCTCCCTTTCAAATACGTTTGCCGTAAACCATTCGAGCGTGTCGCCGAAGCTGAAGACGGCCCCGGACTTGAGCCTGTACGCCCCTCCTTCCGTCTCCTCTATCACTCCACGGTCAAGTATGAACTTCAGATACCGCTCCACCCATTCGAGGCTCGAATACTTGATGAGGTCGCCCGCCCTGAACGACCGCCTGTTCTTTATGACCTCGCGGACAAAGAGCCTGAAGGAATATTTTTTGAGCATCTCGTAGAGCTCGTCCTCAAAGGCCCCGTCCATGTCAGGCGGGAAAAAGAGGTAATCCGTGGGGTTTGAAAGCAGGACCTCGAAGCCCCTTCTTTGGAGCATGGCGGCTACCGGGTGAGTGTTTTTTCTCATTTACCTTATACCTGCTATATTATATAAGTAAAAGCACTGAATTGCTTAAAAACCCAGATTTTATTCAGGCTGCTCAAAAAGCTCCATATGCAAGGCGTCGAGGAACGAGGAATGAGGCGTACTCTTCATGTACGTCGCAATGACGAGCGACGATGACAACGCAGCAGATGGACTTTTTCAGCAGCCTGCCAGTAGAATGAAAGGCGGTAAAATGGAAAGGCCCATACCAAAGAGAAAATTCGGCAAGACCGGCGCCGAACTGACGATACTCGGGCTCGGCGGCGAGGGGGTCCTGAGGACCTTCGGACGCGAGAACGAGGCCGACGCCCTCATCAATACCGCGCTCGACCTGGGGATAAACTACATGGAGTCGGCGAGGGCCTACTCCGGCAGCGAAGCCTACTACGGCCAGGCCCTGAGGGAGAGAAGGGACAAGGTCTTTCTCGCGAGCAAGTCGCACGCAAGGGATAAGAAAGGCGTCCTCGACCACCTTGAGGAGAGCCTCAAGAACATGAAGACCGATCACCTCGACCTCTGGTACATACACGACGTGAGGACAGAGGAGGAGATCTCACAGATATTCGGCCCCGACGGCGCGCTCGAAGGCTTCACCCAGGCAAGGGCCAGGGGGCTCGTGAAATACATAGGCGTCTCAGGACACCACGACCCGGCGATAATAAAGAAGTGCCTCGAGTCCTTTGACTTCGACGCGGTCCTTGTGCCCGTTAACCCGGCGGAGCCCTTCTACAAGTGCTTTCTCGACGAGGTAGTGCCGGTGGCGAGCGCAAAGGATACCGCCATAGTCGGCATGAAGGTCTATATGAAGGGCCTCTTCCAGGCGCCGAAGAGGCTCCTGCTGAGCTACGCCCTTACGCAGCCAATCTCTCTTGCGGTCGTGGGCTGCGACAACGTCGAGCAGCTCAACGAGAACGCCGAGGCGGCGAGCGGCTTTCAGCCGTTGAAGTACAAGGAGGTGCAGCGGTTCACGCAGATGGTGGAGCCGTATGCGAGGCAATTGCAGTATTACAAGCCTTAAGCAGGCATGAAATAAGTCCATCTGCTTTGTTGGCCTCAAAGCTCGTCGCTGCGACGTACATGAAGAGTACGATTCGCTCCTCGCTTATGGAACTTTTTGAGCAGCCTGAAAAGCTATTAGGAAAGCCTACGTCCACGAGCAGGACCTCCGAGTCGCCAAAGGCCTCTATCAACACCCCGTCCCTGCCGCGCTCGTCCGCGTGGCGGAACTCGCCCCGGCGTTATCCGGGTCATGGTAGTCCCCGAACGAGAAATGCCACCGGCCCCGGAAGGTGCCGTCCTCTATCTCGCCTTTGGCCTGGTATATTTCGCCGGGGTCCCGGACGGTTATCATTGAACAAGCCCCTCAGGCGGCCTTGCCGCCTGAGACGATCTTTCTCGCGGCCTTGATGGCGCCCTCGAAGTTGACGTCATGCGTGGCCTCCGGGACTATCTCCACGTACGTGAGCGTATTGCGCGCGTCGGCGACGAAGACCGAGCGTGCAAGGAGCCTCAGGCCCTTCATGAGGACGCCATAGTTCTCGCCGAATGAGGCATGCCGGTAGTCCGAGAGGGCTACGGCCCTGTCGATCCCGGCAGTGCCGCAGAACCTCTTGAGGGCAAAGGGCAGGTCCACGGTGACGTTCATGACCACGACGTCCTTGCCTTCTGACGCGGCCTGCTCGTTGAACCGCCTGAGCTGCGCGTCGCAGACGCTCGTGTCCACCGAGACGGCGACGCTTATGAGCTTCACCTTGCCCTCGAAGTCTTTGAGCGTGAGCTCTTTCAGGTTGGTGTCGACCAGTATGAAATCGGGCGCTTTGTCGCCGGCCTTGAGCTCCGGACCGATGAGTGTTACCGGCTTGCCCATGAACGTTATCCTGTCCTTTCTTTCCATGGCGTCCTCACTTTCTATAGGACTGGTAGCTTACGAACTCGTCGAGCTCCCGCCTGAACGCCCTCGGGAGCAGGGTTACGCCGGGCTTCAGGTAGCCGACCGCCACCAGCATAGGTATTACCTTGTCATCAGGTATGTTGAACTCTTTTTTTACGCATGCCTCGTCAAAGCCGTCCATCGGATGGCTCTCGAGGCCCATCCCCTTCGCGGCTATCATGAGCGTCATGGCGAATAGCGCGGTGTTTTTGACCGCGAACAGCTTCCTCGTGAGCGAGTCCCTGGCGCCGTAGAGCCCGAGCATCATCTCGGAGTAGGCCTTTCTCATCTCGGGCTTCATGTAGCCGAGCTCCTGCCAGCTCTCGAGGAGCCTGTCCATGTTCTCCTCGACGCCGTTTTGGTCGGCCACCATTATGAGTACTACCGGGGCCTCCTCCACCTTCTGCTGGTTCATGGCGCACCTGCGGAGCGTCTTCTTGCTTTCGGGGTCTGTTACGGCGACCACCTTCCACGGCTGGAGGCCAAAGGACGATGGCGAGAGGTTGGCGAGGTTCAGAAGCTCTGTTAGCGCGTCAGGGGGTAGAGCCCTTGCGGGGTCGAAGAAATTGACGGCGCGCCGTTCCTTTATCGCCTGTAGGGTATCCATTCCGGACCTCCTGAGTATTGGGAGCAGGGAATCTACCTAAAGCCTATCATATTACGAATTTCTGTCAATTTACCGGGGTCTTCAGACAGAGCCCCCCTCTGGTATAATGAATGTCTGTGACCCGGGAGCCCTGGAGGGGCCATGCGTATTCCATATCGCTTAAGAGGTCTGCTGCTCGCTCTTGCCGTATCCATTGTATGCGGGTGCGCCGCCCCTGTGGTGCCGCTGCTGCCTATTGCCCTGCCCGCCGTAATAGCGGGGGCCGGGGGCGGCATCTCCTATACTGTCACCAACATAGCCTACAGGACAATGACCAACCCGGTCGAGGAGGTCGAGCGGGGGGCCTTGAAGGCAGCCAGGGAGATGTCGCTCAAGGTAATAAGGGTCGAGCGCAAGGACCTCGGCGTCGAGATAATAGCGCGGACAAGGGTGCACAATATCTCCGTCACGCTTGAGAGGGTGACGCCGACCCTTACCCGGATGAGCGTAAACGCGAAGAGGGGATTTATTTTCAAGGACAAGACCACGGCCTTTGAGATAATATACCAGACGGAGCTGGCGATAGCCGAATACGCGGTCGAAAGGGGCGCTCCTCCGGGCTCCGCTCGCCCAGGAATGGACGGAGGCCAGAGGCCTGGCGCATGATACCCATAAGGGACAACATACCTTCGAGCACCTACCCGTTCGTCACGGTCGCCATCCTTTCCATCAATGTCGCGGTATTCCTCTACCAGCTAACGCTCGGGATGGAGGGGGTTGAGCTCTTCATCTACAAGACCGCCGCGATACCCCTCGAGATAACGAGTCGTACCGACATCGGCCCGAGCTCTCTCGTGCCCCTGCCGTACACGCTTCTTACGGCCATGTTCGTCCACGGAGGGCTTCTGCACGTGGGCGGCAACATGCTCTTCCTCTGGATATTCGGGGACAACGTCGAGGACAGGTTCGGCCATATATTGTTCCTCATCTTCTACATCGCCTCCGGCGTGGCGGCGAGCCTTGCGCACATAGCCCTTGACCCCGGGTCCACCATGCCGATGGTCGGCGCGAGCGGCGCCATAGCCGGGGTGCTGGGCGCCTACTTCCTCCTTTTCCCGAGGGCGCAGGTCAATACGCTCGTAATACTCCCCCTGTTCATATCGATGGCAAGGGTCCCGGCCATCCTCTTCCTCGGCCTCTGGTTCCTCTTCCAGATAGTCAATTCAGGGGTCTCTTCAACTGACGGCGGCGGTGTTGCGTGGTTCGCCCATATAGGCGGCTTTGTGGCAGGCGTCCTTGCCGCCCTCATCTATAAGGCCTTTGCCGCTCTCTGGCAGATGGCCCGCTGACATCTGACATCCGGAGGCTCAAGATGTTCCATATCTCAGACCCAAAGGACATAAAGAACGGCAGGGTAACGGACGTCTATTTCAGCCACACCCTCGAGGTACTGAAGGCCAGGGGCATCGACAAAAGGGTAAGGGCCGAGTTCTTCGCCAAGAAGCTGCCAGCTCCATACGGCTGGGGCGTCCTCGCAGGCGTAGAGGAGGCCGCCCGCCTGATGGAGGGGAAGCGGGTAAACATAAGGTGCATGGACGAAGGCGAGGTCTTCCTCCCATGGGAGCCGGTCATGGAGATAGAGGGCGGCTATCAGGAGTTCTGCGTCTTTGAGACGGCCCTCCTTGGGCTTCTCTGCCAGGCGACCGGGGTCGCGACCAAGTCGGCGCGCATACGGATAGCGGCCGGCGATAGGATGGTAGTGAGCTTCGGCGCGAGGAGGATGCACCCGGTGCTGGCCCCCATGATAGAGAGGGCGGCCTTCATAGGCGGCTGCGACGGCGTGGCGGTCGTCGTCAGCGCCGAGCTCCTTGAGGTGGACCCCATGGGCACGATGCCGCACGCCCTCATCCTCGTGCTCGGCGATACGGTCGAGGCGATAAGGGCCTTTGACGAGGTGGTGGACAAGAAGGTGAGGAGGGTCGCCCTCGTAGACACCTTCAACGACGAGAAGTTCGAGACGATACGCGTGGCAGAGGCGATGGGAGGCAGGCTATACGGGGTGAGGCTCGACACACCCGCGTCGCGCAGGGGGGATTTCTACAGGATATTCGAGGAGGTCAGGTGGGAGCTTGACCTCCGTGGATTCAAGGACGTGAAGCTCTTTGCCTCTGGCGGGCTTGACGAGGAGGAGATATTGAGGCTGAAGCCGGTGGTAGACGCCTTTGGCGTCGGCACGTGCATAAGCAACGCGCCGGTCGTGGACTTCTCGATGGACATAATGGAGATAGACGGCAAGCCCATCGCGAAGAGGGGCAAGTGGTCTGGCGCCAAGAACGTCCTGAGGTGCGCCTCGTGCGGCAGGAGGGAGATAAAGCCCCTCGGAGAGGTCACGAGGTGCTCATGCGGCGGGGCGTCCGAAAGCCTCCTGAAGCCGCTTATCTCAGAGGGCGGGATAATAACGGACCTCCCCAAGCCCCAGGCCATAAGGGCAAAGGTCGTCGAGAGGATAGCGGGGATGTCCCTGTACACCTGAGCATATAGTTCCAGTCAGGGTCATTGCGAGGAGCGCCAGCGACGAAGCAATCTCATCTTTTACACAAGTCAGGGCCGGTCGCCAAGGCCTGGGATTGCTTCGGGACTAAAGTCCCTCGCAATGACAACGGGAGAGGCATCCTGAAATGCTGTTGAAAAGCTGATATGCTTAATATAAGATGAAAATAGGCTCGGGTTTTGAGGCCGTTTTCAAATCCGTTATAAGGGGAGGGGCAATGGCGGCAAAGAAAAAATTCAGGGTGCAGAAGGTCCTTTTTCCAACTGATTTTACCGGCGCTTCGATACACGCGGCCGCGTACGCCCTCTCTTTGGCCGAGAGCTACAAGGCAAAGCTCTTTGTAGTACATGTTGTTGAGACCGCTCACGAGGCCAGGGGCTTCTACCTGCCGCACCTCCCCTATGACAAGATGGACGAGGAGATGGTAGAGAGCGCGAACGGCATGCTCAAGCGCTTCGCCAATATGAGGTTCAAGGGCTATAACAACATAGAGCTCCGGGTGCTCGAAGGCGAGCCCTACAAGGAGATACTGAAGGTAATATCGGGAAACGATATAGACATGGTCGTGATGGGGACCTTCGGCAAGGCACGCATGGACAGGGTCATCTTCGGCAGCACCACCGAGCGCGTGATGAGAAAATCCGCCTGCCCGGTGCTCGTCGTCCCGCCCCCGAGGTAGATAAGGTGTTCGGCATAGGCTTAGGCGAGTTCATACTCGTCCTCATAGTGGCGCTCATCGCGCTTGGCCCGGAGAAGCTCCCGGGCATGGCAAAGGCGCTCGGCAAGGCCTACTCCGAGTTCAGGAAGGCTGGCGATGAGGTGAAGAAGAGCTTCACCGAGGCCGCAGTATCCGCGGACGAAAAGAAGGGCCCTGAGGCCGATACTCTCCCGGAGAAGAAGGAGTAGGCATGGCCGGAGAAGACAGGGTCATGTCCTTTACGGCGCACCTCCGCGAGTTGCGCCGCCGCCTCATCATAGCCGTAGCCGCCGTTACGGCCGGTTTTCTGGCGTCCTATTATTATTCAGACAGGCTCTTCCGGTTCCTTGCGCGTCCGCTCCTCGAGGCGCTCCCGCAGGGGCAGGACTTCATGGTCTTCACGGGCGTCGTCGAGCCGTTCTTCATCTATCTCAAGGTGGCGCTCCTCTCTGGAATAGTGCTCGCGAGCCCGGTAGTCCTCTACCAGGTCTGGGCGTTCGTTGCGCCGGGCCTGTACAGGAACGAGAGGCGCTGGTTCTTCTTCACGGTCCTCTTCTCGATCCTCCTTTTCGCCGCAGGCGTTGTCTTCGCCTTCGAGGCGGTATTTCCGTTCGGTTTCAAATATCTCCTGAGTTATTCCGCGAAGGAATTAAAACCCTTCCTTTCCATGGGCCAGTACTTCTCGATGGCCACGAGGCTCCTTCTGGCCTTCGGCATCGTCTTCCAACTCCCGCTCGCCATACTCGTCCTCTCGAGGCTCGGCATCGTGTCCGCCCGCCAGCTCATCGCGTGGTGGAGGTACGCCATAGTAGCCATACTCGTCGTCTCGGCGGTCCTCACCCCCACGCCCGATATCTTCAACCAGCTCATGATGGCAGGCCCGCTGGCGATCCTTTACATAGTCGGCATCGTAGTCGCGCTTGTCTTCGAGAAAAAGGCCGATAAATAAAAAAAGCCCCTCTTTGCAGAGGGGCTTTTAAAGATCCTTTTCAGCGGCCGCTACAGCTTCTCTATGTTCACCGCCTGCATGCCCTTCTCGCCCTGGACAAGGTCGAACTCGAATATCATCTCCCTGCTCGGGAGGGTATTGAGGTCGATGCCGGTTCCGAAGCTCGATTCGTGGGCAAAGGCGGTGCCGTACGGGGAATCCGAGCGCCTCGTGTCCGTTATCCAGAGGCCGGGGCCTATCTTGGAGAGGTACCTCATGAAGCCGAAGTTCTTGGCGCGGTTGAACGTGTAACAGATGCCCCGCACCTTTGATCCTATCTCGCCCCAGTTCTTCTTGGGGTCGGGGTTCTGGATGGGCAGGAGGTTGGGTATGAGATAGCCGGACATGAAGAGGTCGACCTCTCGTTTGAGGTTGGACGATACGTTCACGAAAGCGACCGACTCGACCCTGCAGCCCTTGTTCTGGAGGGCCCGGACGACCTGTATGAAATCCCCGTCGCCCGTGGCCATCATGACCTTGTCGAGGTTCTCGGACTGAAGTAGGGCGTCGACAGCCATGTCGAGGTCGGCGTTGGCCTTGCCGAAGCGGTTGCCCGACTCGTCCGTGTACCAGGTGACGATCTTCTCTATGACTTTGTAGCCGTAGTCCCGCAGCGTCGAGTGGAAGTTGAATGTCCTATCCCTGTAGTCGTGGTCTGTCCTCGCCCTCTCTTCGTCGTAGGCCACGTAGGCGTTCAGCCTAATGGGCTCTCCGTTGTCCCTGCACGCGAAGTCGCGGAGCACGTCGAACCTCATGCCGTAGCCGCCGTTCCTCGTTATGTTCGCGACGTCTATGTAAAGTCCGATCCGCTGGGCTTTTTTGCTGTTCATAATAATCCTTTTTAAAGCCGTGAAATAATTTAAGGGGAATCCCCCTCTTGTCATTGCGAGCGAAGCGAAGCAATCTCAGGTCTTCAGGTTATTT
>Ga0209324_10001832_pt1 | contig 14766 bp, 22 predicted proteins | sample Rifsed19ft3_FD_184015 | JGI IMG/M metagenome (GOLD analysis project Ga0209324, IMG submission 184015) | Soil microbial communities from Rifle, Colorado, USA - sediment 19ft 3 (version 2) | ecosystem: Environmental > Terrestrial > Deep subsurface > Rock core/Sediment | place: Rifle, Colorado...
CGTGGCGCGACCGACCGACTACGCCGAGCAGAAGGCCGCGCTGGCCGAGGCCATGCGCGTGGCGCCGTACTGGGACCCGCTGTTCCTTACGCCGGACCAGCGCGAGGTCGACGACTCCGTGCTGGAGGCCCGCACCCAGCTGTGGCACGTGGATCGGGTCACGCACCTGCTAACCGCGTCAGACATAGTCACCGGGGAGGACGGGGTTCTGGAGTTCGGCGCGTCCGTCGGCCAGAGGGTCCTGCTGTACGACGACATGAACCTAACGTTCGGCGAGCCGCCGCTTCGCAAGGTGCAGGTGTCGGCTGAGCTATCCTGGAACCAGGGGGGCGCCGGGGACGTAGACGTGACGCCCGCCATAAGGGCGGCCTTCCAGGCGGCCGGGTCCGGCCCGTACGTGTTCGAGTCCTACACCGGGGACGGCCTGGTGAAGGACTGGCCTAAGGCTGGCGCCGGGATAGGGTCCGGCTGGACTGTGGGGGCCGCCAGCGCCGCGCTATTCGGGCTGCAGGCACAGCCCACCTTCTTCTTCATGTCCAAGTCCAAGTCCACGGTCTTCGCCATAGGCGGAGGCGGATACCCGAGCGGGCTGGCCATATCGCTCAGGCCCGCCCAGGGCACGTTCCTCGGCCAGGACAGCTCGCGCATAGTGGTCTTCCCGAAGTACAGGCTGACGGGCACCGTCTCGCTATCGTTCAAGGCCTCGCGCTCCAGGGTAGAGCTGGTGGAGTTCGAGCTGAACGCGGACACGCAGGCCATCCTGACGGAGGTGGCGGACGCAGAGGTCCTGAGGATAGCGCTGTCCACCTCGTTCGTGGGCTCGGACCTGGACCCGGAGTCCGGGACTGGCCACGACGGCTCGGCCATAGGCGACATAAGGCTGGCGCACTACCTGCCCACCGAGCGAGGCCGCCGCAGCCTGACCTACCTGATAGCGCTGGCGCGGGCCAAGCTGCTGTCCCGCGCGCGCACGGCCAGGCTAAGCTTCCGCACCAGCTTCCCGGACGCGGTGGACCTGACGTGCAGGCACAACGCGCTGGTGGCGGACGGCAGGCTGCCGGGCGGTCAGGTCGCCGGCAAGGTGGTGAGCTACGAGCTGTCCATTGATGGCTCGGTCGGCGAGCCTGTGGCCACGGTGGAGATCGCCGCCAGCATAGGGAAGGGGTCGACCGTAACCGAGGAGGCGGGCGAGCCCGTCTACGCGGAGGAGGGCTACGTCGACCCCGGGTATCAGTTCTACGACGGCGCTACCATCATGCCCTTCGCGGGCGAGGTCACGTACTCCGACTTCACGGGGCCGGACGAGGACGACTACGACGGCGTCGACCTGCTTGACATGCGGCACGGCACTGTGCTGCGCTCGTGCGAGGTTGAGGACGGGCCCGACGCCCAGGAGGCCCACATCGCCTCGGAGGTACTCCTGCCCGGCCGGCCATGGCAGGACCCGGCCGAAGCCGCCGCGGCGCTGCGCAGCAGGCCCACAAAGGTCCGCCTGGACCTCGTGCCGCTGGAGGGCGGGCCGTTCACGGCCAGATACGCCATAACCGTCTCCGCGCTGTCCGTACCTAAGACCATAGACCTGGAGGCCGCGTGATGCTCGGCCAGCTAGAGGGCGTAGTCAGGCCGTTCCAATCGGAGCAGGCCTTCAACAGGGCCCTGAATAAGGAGGCTAAGGAGGAGCCGCGCGAGGCCATAGCGGAGTGGGGCGTGGCCGGGGACGCAGAGATAGCGCTCGTCAGCTCGTTCACGGGCTTCTCCACGCTGCCCGCGACCAACTACAAGGAGCAGTACAGGCAGGTGGAGAAGGTCCGCGTGGAGAACCCGGACGACGGGTCCTTCGTCGACATCGAGAGGATAAGGAACATTGCCTTCCAGGACGACGGTGCGTTCAAGACCCACAAGTTTACGCTGAACAACTGACATGCCCCTAATAGTAAGCGCCGGGAATCCTGTCCGCCTTGACCCGTGGCAGAACATAGTGAACGTCAGCTGGGGCAGGAAGGTGGCCGTGCTGACCATAGACGACAGCAACCTGTTCGGCGTGGGCGGTATTCCCGGGGTCCAGCTTGTACAGCCCCCGAGGGTAACGGTGGTCGGCATACACGGCGACAACTTCGGGCCCTCCATAATAACCAAGTCGTCCGACCCGCCCACCGCTCAGGACGAGGGCATAGACCACGAGATGACCAAGTACTTGTCCTACGCTGGGAGGCACGTTTTCCCGGGGTCGCCGCCGAACGCGTACAGGGACATGTACACCATAGGGCTGACCAAGATACGGGCTGACTTTCCGGAGCTTGACGTCAACTCCCTCTCCATAATGCAGTCGCGCGGGGAAGGCGGGGCCCCGCCAACGTCGCAGGTCCTTAGGTACAGGGCTTGGAGCGTGGGAGGCTCGGGCTTCTACTCGCTTAGCGGCGGGGACCTGGTGGTAGAGAGCGGAACGCTGCTGAACGACGTCTCTAAGGGCACAACGAACGGGGTCCCGCTCGGGGTAGCCGTCATAGCCACGCTAAACATAGACCCGACCTCCAAGGAGGGTTCGTTCGTCTGAGGCGCGGTGGCATAGTGAAGGAATCAGGGGACAGAGAGCGATGCCGTATCAGAACTTGATCTTCAGGGGCACCAACCTACTGAAGTGGGGCGTGGGCAAGGGCGTCAATCTCATAGCCGAGGAGATAGACGAGAACTTCTGGCAGGTGATCCAGCGCATCCTAAGCTTGGAGAACAACCCGCCCGTACCGGTCAGTATAGACTTCATCACCGTGGTCGGCACCAGCATGACGGTCACTCTGACCGACGCCACCGTGCTGGGTCCGTTCACGCTGCCCACTAACGCATTCACGTGGCGCGACGAGTGGCAGCCCGGCACGGAGTACAACCAGCTGGACATATTCTTCGTGCCGGAGGACGGCGTCTACATGGTGCTGCACGCGCACGAGAGCGCGTCGGAGTTCTCCGAGGAGGAGGCCAGCACTGAGGGGCCGCTCTACCACCTCATGTTTGGCGTGCCCAAGGTGTATGACTTCGGCTCCTTCGTCGGCGGGCCCGTAGGTGCCTCGGAGAACCCAGGCGAGTCCATGTGGGAGTTCGTCTGCGTGCGTCCGTTCTACCTGCCCGTGGACGCGGTCGGCAGCGTGTTCAAGCTGAGGGTCCCTGCGCTGGACGACATGACGGTGCCGGTCCACAGGAACGGCGTGGAGGTCGGCCAGGTGTTCTTCGAGGGGGCACCGGAGCCTCACACGGACTTCCCGACTGAGGTCACCGAGCCGCACACCGAGCCTCCGACGGAGTCCCCGACCGAGTTCGAGGGGCGCAGGTCGGGCGTCGCCACGGTGCCCGCGCTGACCCAGTTCGTGTTCGGCGACGTCATACAGATGATACGACCCAGCCAGCTCGACGCCAACGCCGCCCACCTCACCTTCACCTTCGCCGCCGTCCGCGGCACCGCATAAAGGGGGACAGACAGCCATGCTTCGCTGGATAGACGGATTCGACCACTACGGCACAAACACCGCGCGCCTGACCGAGGGCGCCTACAGCACCGTTGGCACGAACATAAGCCTGAGCACCACCACGCCGAGGACCGGGTCGCACTGCCTCCGACAGGGCAGCGCCAGCGGAGACGGGCCCAGGAAGTCCCTCGGCGGCAACACCTCGTCGTTCGTATTCGGCATGGCGTACAGGATAGACGCCTACCCGACCGTGAACGGCGGCCAGGGCGTGTGGAAGCTGCTGGACGAGAACCTGGCCGCGCAACTGTCGCTTGTGGTCAAGGTAGACGGGTCGCTGTCCCTGCGGCGCGGCAGCCTGTCCGGCACCGAGGTGGCGAACTCGGGCGCCTATGTCCTGGGCCTGAACAACCAGCACTACATAGAGACCAAGGTAACCGTGTCGAACTCCGGCTCCTGCGAGGTAAGGGTGGACGGCGTGGCCAGGGTGACCTTCACCGGCGACACGGCCGACACCTCGGTCCAGAGCGCAGCCAGCCTGGTCCTGTTCCCGGCCACAAACGGTTCGGGCGGCAACAAGGACATAGACGACCTGTACCTGTGCGATCTAACGGGCGGTGTCAACGATGACTTCCTGGGCGACCTCAGGGTTAGAACGCTGTACCCGGACGCGGACACGGCCCAGGAGGACTGGGACAAAAGCGCGGGGGACGACTCGTTCGCCATGGTGGACGAGGCCGCGCCGAACGACGACACGGACTACCTGTCCTCCGATACGCCGGGGGAGGCCACGGAGCTGGAGCTTGCCGCGCTGCCCACCACGCCCGACGCGGTCCACGGCGTGATGGCGGTGGTCCGGGCGCGCAAGACCGAGGCGGGCACCGGCGTGATAGACTTCGGGGTCAGGAGCGACGGCGTGGCGCAGGCCTCGTCGCACGCGCTCACCATCTCCTACCACGACTACTTCCACGTCATGGACGAGGACCCGGGCGTGACCGACGGCGTGTGGCTGCCCGCGGCGGTAGACGCGCTAAGGACCTACCTGAACAGGGCCGCCTGAGCGCGGCGGCGGATAGACAGCCATGCCGCTCCAGGCGGAAACCCAAGCATACCTAGACGAGCTGGACGTCTCGCTCGGCGCCCCGCGCGAGGCCGTCATAGACGGGCTAGTCGTCGCGCTCAAGGCCGGGGGAGCGTGGGCGAAGATGGACTGCGCCTACCTGCTGGCCGAGGCGGACGGAACGCCTAGCCGCATCAACCTTAGGCAGCCTGGCCTCTTCACCCTGCAGCCGATCGGCTCCCCGGTCGACGTGCCGGACGTAGGGAAGTACGGCTTCTTCAACGTAGACGGCTCCCGGGTCGGCGGCATGTACCTGTCCGGCTGGAACGTGTCGGACGGTCCGAACGCGTCGCAGGACGACTTTTCCATGGGCGCGTGGGTCTCCCAGCAGTCGTGGTACACGCGCGGGCCGCTCGGGCTGGTGAACAAAAACGCTGGAGTGTGGGAGGGCAATTTCATCCGCATGGGCGGCGGGGGATTCTGGCCCGCCGGCACTATCTTCGGCGGACAGGCCGGGGCCAAGGCCAACCAGTCTACCGACTCCGACGCGCTAGCGGCCTCCGCGGGCGCGGGCTCGGAGGGTTTCTGGATAGTCAACAGGTCCGGCGCCAACGCCTCGCAGCTACGCAAGGACAAGGTCGAGCTGGACACGTCGGCGGCCGTCTCCGCGTCCCCGGTAGAGGAGGACGAGGCGGGCTTCGGCGTGCTCGGAGAGGTGGAGAAGACCGGGACGTCGCAGTACTTGGAGCCGGACCGCACGCCGGGCTTGTTCTACAGCCAGGCCACCGGCTATTACTTCAACGGGGTGGTGTCCTTCGTGTTCTGGGGCGCGGCCATGACCACGGCCGAGCACGACGCGCTGCACGACGCGGTGGAGAACTACCTAGCAGAGATAATCCCAACGGACCCAGGCCTGCCGGAGCAGCCGACGGAGCCGCCGACGGAGCCTGTAAACCCTGTGCGCGTGACGCGCGAGGCGGCGCTGGCGGCGGAGGCTACGGACTCGGCCCTCCGCGCGACGCGCGAGGCGGCGCTGGCGGCGGAGGCTACGGACTCGGTCCTACGCGTGACGCGCGAGGCCGTGCTGGCGGTAGAGGTCACCAAGGTTCCCACGCGGGCTACGCGTGAGGTGGTCCTGGTGGCCACGTCATACGAGGACGAGCTGCCCACCGAGCCGCCGACCGAGCCTCCGACGGAGCCGCCCACCGAGCCTCCGACGGAGCCGCCGCCGGAAGTCCTTACGGAGCTTGCGCCTAAGCGAGTGCGGACCACCGTGGCAATAGTGGGTTGATTAGGCACACGGATAGGGCTATCTTAAGCCCTTGGGAGCGCTGAGCCGATGCAGACCTCTGACCGAGGCGAACGCAAGATCATGGGCTGGGAGGGCTGCGCCCTCCGCGCCTATCGCGACGTCGTGGGCGTCTGGACGATCGGCTTCGGCCTGACCAACCAGGTCGGCGAGCTTCCGTTCAAGATCGTGGCTGGCGTCACCATCACCTTCGAGCAATGCGTGGACCTGTTCCGCAGGGCGCTGCGCAATCGCTACGAGCCGAGCGTGAACAAGCGCATGGCCGGGACCACGCAGTCCGGCTTCGACATGGGCACCTCCTTCCACTACAACACGGGCGGCATCTCGCGCGCCTCCTGGGTCAAGCCCTTCCTCGCCGGGAACTTCGCCGCCGCGCGCTCGGCCTTCATGGCCTGGAATAGGGGCGGCGGTCGCGTCATCGCTGGCTTGACCCGCAGGCGCGGCGAAGAGTGGGCTATGGGTCAGGGCAACTACGGCGTGATCCAGATGCCGGCGCTCGTCGACGAGCGCGGTCGCATAGTGGGTAAGGTAAGGATAGACGGCAAGGACGTGCCCGTCTCCGAGGCTCGCACGATAGGCCAACTAAGGCTCGGCATGGTCGACCCGGCGATCGCGACCTACCGCGCACAGCTCGGAGAGCTGGGCTTCCTCGACGTGTCCAAGCCGCCCGCGGTGGCGGGACGCTTCGACGAGGCGATGGACGTAGCGGTCAGGAAGTTTCAGTCGCACCACCCCAACCTGACGAAGGACGGCGCGATCGGTCCCGCCACCAGGGCCGCGCTCACGCGCGAGCTTGACGCGGCGCGCAAGCTGAAGTCCACCACCGCGACGGGCACCGTCGCGACGGGCTCGGCCGAGGTGGCGCGCGAGACGCCGCAGGTCCACGGCTTCGAGCTATCCGAGTACCTGGTCTACGGCATCGGCGCGCTAGCCGTGCTGGCGTTGCTATACGTAGCGTGGAAGTACCGCGACGAGCTGGTCGCCTACGCGAACAAGCAGCGCGGCAAGGAGGTCGCGTGATCGGCAGGGCGTGGCGAGCTACGCTGGGGTTCCTGAACGGCATCAAGACCCTGCTGTTCGCCGCGGCGATCGCGCTGGTGGCGGCGTCGGAGTACCTGGACCTGTACCTCATTAGACAGTTCCTGCCGGAGAGCAAGGCGGAACTGCTCGGCTACGTGTCGCTGGGGATAGTGTTGCTGCGTCTGGTAACCACCGGCCCGGTCAAGTGGCCGTGGTCGAAGAAGTCTGATAGCGACGGGCCGGTCGAAGTCCCGACCGGCGACAGGGATAGCTAACATGGGCCTCGTACTCCCGTTCCTACTGAAGTTCCTAGGTGGCGGCGCGCTGACGTCGATCCTAAACTACATGAAGGCCCGCAACGAGTCTAGCGCCGTCAAGTACGGCAAGCTAGGCGAAGTCATCATGCGGACGATCGAGGGCGAGGTCGAGCTGAGGAAGGTGCAGGCCTCGGTGCTAACCACCGCCATGGGCCACCCGATCTTTTGGCTCGGCTGGATTCTGTTCGTCATCCCCACCGCCTTCTACAATGGCTCGATCATCTATGTGTCGGTCCTCGACGCGCACCTTAACATACAGGGCTGCGTCATACCGGCGATCGGCCAACTGCCGCCGCCCGGCAGGCAGGTCTGCCAGTATTTCGTCCGGCAGATTCCTGCGCTGCAGGAGACGTGGGCGAATACTATGGTCATGTTCATCTTTGGTGGACAGATCGTCACTGGCACCATGAACAATGTTATATCGCGTCTGCTCCCAGCGTTGACTAGCAAGGCGTAACGTCATGGCCACCAAGAAGGAAAAGCGCGACGAGATTGTCACGATTGCCACCGTTGCTGCTAGGGAGGCAGCTAGGGTGGCTACGCATGAGACGCTGACCGCTATAGGCATCGACATGAATGATCCGATACGGGTGCAGAAGAACTTTGCGCACTTGGATCGCTGGACGCGCAACGTAGAGAAGATGCAGAGCAAAGGCATGTTGACGGCCGTGGGCATCCTGGTGACTGGTGCGCTAGGCGTGTTCCTCGTAGGCGTCCAACAGGTCCTAAGCGGTATCGCTCACATCGTAAAGTGATAGCCCCGCCAGACAGGAGGAGCCATGGCCAACCCGGCCGGTAAGAATCGATCGTCAGACGCTGAGCTACGCGCGGCGGTGGCCGCGTACGAGGAGTCCGGCGGCAACCTGTCGGCCGCGGCTCGCGCCCTAGGAGTGCACCGCATCACCCTGCGCGACCGACTGGACAAGGCTCCGGGCCGGCTAGGCATAAAGCCCGAGAAGCCGCTGGCGGGCGGCAAGATCGCAGCGTCCGCGCCGAGGGTGCGCAGGCTGCCGCGGGCGGGACACGTCAGGCGCTACATCTTTACCTCCGCGCAGAACAACACGCATCTCCACCGCGTCGCCTGGGATAACCTGCAGGCGTATCGCGCGCACCTGGACGCGCTGCCGACGGGCGACTGCGAGCTGATGGTCGGCACCTTCTCCTATCAGATGGACGCCTATGGCCGTAAGGCCGTGAAGCGCGGTCGCTACAAGGCGCCGGACCGCGAGCTGTGGTTCGACCCTGAGGTGCTGGCCTTCGCCAAGGACGAGAGCGTGGAGCTAGCGCCCGCGCTCGTCTGGTGCGGCGAGATGAATATCCTGCCGACGGCTCAGCACCCGCTCACCGGCATGGAGACCTACAACGGGCGCAAGTCCAACATCGTGCCGCACGCCAAGATCGAGTTGGTCAGCGTGGCCTCGCTCGCGGGCGAGGGCACGAAGCTCAACTTCTCCACCGGCACCGTCACGCAGCGGAACTACGTACAGAAGCGCGTCGGCATCATGGCCGAGCGGCAACACGCCTACGGCGGCCTGATCGTAGAGGTGGACGCGGGCGGGCACTGGTGGGTCAGGCAGCTTCACGCCGACGACGAGGGCAGCGTCTACGACGTGGGCCCGTCGCCGTCGCCACCGATCCGGATCCGATCGGGCAAGGTCGAGCGTATGGGCGGCTCGGAGCGCTTCGTGGACTCGGTCGGCTGGGGAGACGCGCACGCCGCGGAGATGGCGCTCTGGGTCCGCCGCCTGTCCTGGGGCAAGGGCGGCATGCTCGACGCGCTGCGGCCGCGGCGCCAGTTCCTGCACGACGTGTTCTCCATGCGCGCCCGCGGCCATCACGACATGAAGAACTTCCTGCGCACCTATGAGAAGCACGTCAGCGGCGAGGGCGGGGTCGAGGACGAGATGCGGGTCACCGCCGACTTCGTGAACGAGTCGCTGCGCGGCTGGACGGAGACCGTCGTCGTGCCGTCCAACCACCATCGCCACCTGCTGAGGTGGGTGAACGACGCCGACCCGAACCTGGACCCGCTCAACGCGCGGTACCATGCGAAGCTGCGGCAGCGGCTCCTGGAGCTGATGGACGACGGGCTAACCGCCAAGGAGGCGCCTCAGCCTCTCCTCGAGTGGGCGCTGCGCGAGGCTGGCATGGCGGGCGACGTGCGCTTCCTGCGCGAGGACGAGTCCTTCGTCATCTGCAAGGGGCACGGCGGCGGCGTAGAGTGCGGGCTGCACGGCGACCTCGGGCCGAACGGGGCGCGCGGCTCCACGCGCAACCTGGCGAAGCTCGGCCGCGCGGTGAATAAGAACCACGACCACATCGCCGCCATCCGCGACCTCGTCTACTCGGGCGGCGCCGCGGCGCTGGACTTCCCGTACATGCTCGGGCCGAGCGCGCACTCCATCTCCGACGTCGTGACCTTCGAGAACGCGACGCGCCAGATCGTGACGATGTACGCGAACAAGTGGAGGGCGTGATGGCCGAGGACCCGGACCGGTTCGGCTACGTGCACGGCGTAGAGTGGGCTATGGCCCGCGTCGCGGAGGGCAAGCGCGTCCGGCGAGAGGCCTGGCCCGAGCACTGGAACGGACACCCGAGCAAGCCGCATTTGTGTCAGGTGCACCTGTTCGGGTATGGCGAAGGCATCATCCGCGGGTACGGCGGAGTGGTCGGCGCCGACCCACGGGACGGAACGCAGCGCTCGCGCGACATGAGCGGCCTCGGCTGGTCGCCTACCGTCGAGGACGTCTGCGCTAAGGACTGGGGCTTAGTCTAACGCCCGAGCGGGACTCACGTTGTAGGCGCTGCGCTCTCTGACCCACTCCTTGTCTGCATTAACGAATACTGGCGCAATCCATACGGGCCGCACAAGTTCTAGGCGAGGCCCGTAGGGCTGGTGACGGATATGTCCACGCCTATAGTGAGGAGTCTTTTCGCAGCCCGTCTCTGTGCTGTCTTCGGTCTCTTCTCGTATGGCTGGAACGGTAAGCGTAGTCACGTATCGGAACCTGCGGGTAGGATCGGACTTCTTACCGCCTATGCCGAGCGATGCTAGCTTGTGCTCCCTAGTTTGCTTGCAGATATTTCGTGCTGCCAGCATCGCTATTAGGAAGGGTACGAAGATTCGTGCTGCCAGGTTGTACTTATCTGTGTCAGCTTCGCCCCACCCGTGCGGAGAATAAATCCTGCTCATAGTGTTCCTGCCTTCAAGACCTTCGACGGACACATCTAAATAGTCTACGCCAGAGGAATCTCTAAGAGCAGGAGCGATGTGGAATCTATCGTCGGGGGCAGGTCTCCCGCCGGCAGCCACTATAAGAGCATCATCCAGTGAGAGAGGAACGCGTATGTTGATCGAGGGATAGGGCAGACTATACAATCCGAGTTCTTTAAGAGCCGCGCACGTGGCTCGCACGTCTTCCCAACTGGTTGCTTCAAACAGCTCTCTGCTTAGGATGAATAGCTGGTTTGGAAACTTCATTGCGTCATGCCCTTCAGCTTGCTGGCGTACCAGCGGATGGAATCTATCTTGGTCCTGCAGTCGGGGAAGTGGTACCTGACGCCGCGCAGCACCGCCGCGTGGGAGAAGCCCTTTCGCAGCCCGTAGAACGCGCAGTCCTGAATGTTCTTGAAGACCTTAGGCCGCGGCGGCTCCTTGGCTGCACGCTCGCGCTGGCGCTTCTCCTCGCGCTTGCGCTCCTGCCGCCGCCTGACCTCGGCGTTCATCCGGCTGATGAAGTCTTCCATATCCTCCGGGGTGAAGCCGCCGCGCTGTCCGTGCCCGAAAGGGCTCCCGGAGGGCTGTGGCCTATGGCTCTGCTGAGCTGTGGTCGGTTCGTAGTGCGACAACACCATGCCCTCGCGCTGCGCTATCTCCTGCGCCTTGGCGCGAGCCGAAGCCTGCTCCCCCGCCGTGGCGCCGCGCGCCACGGTCTTGGAGAGCAGGGCTCGGAGTATCGCGCCGTGGTCGCGCACGTCACGCGGCCTTCTTCAACGCCGCGAAGTCGGCGGCGATCGCCCACAGCTTGCGGTTGAGCGAGAGGTCGCCGCTGATGTGACGCACCGCGCGGGAGGTCACGACGCGGCGGCCGCCGCGCACGGTCGGGTCCTCCACGGTGCCGTGCAGCCCGCCGCGCAGCACGTTCTCCTGGATGACGTTGAAGGTCGTCCAGAGGTCTACGCCGCGGTCCTCCGGACGGCGAGCCTCGAGGAGCTGGTCGGCGCGGATAGGCGGGGTCTCGCCGAAGCGCAGCGCTAGCGCCGCGCGGGCGAAGCCCATGCGGTCGTTCGTGCCTAGTGTCAGCTTGGTCCAGTCGCGCACTGCTTCGAGCGAGCGGACCGAGTGCTCCATCACCAGCCGCGAGCCGTCCACGACCTTCTCGGAGACGTCGCCGACGTGGCGAATCTTCAGCGTCTCGCAGAAGCCCGTGGAGACCACGAGGCCGTTGAGGCACACGAGCCGGAAGAGGCCGGCCATGAGCTGGTAGGTGGAGGTGCGGTCGTGCGCGTTCACGAGCACGACCTCGGGCACGCAGTCGCCGACCTGCTTCGCGTCCGCGTCCGCGTGGCGGAACCGGACCATGTGCTTGGTGAAGCCGCGGGCCTCGTCCGTGCGCGAGCCGCTCTGCTTGGCGGCGACGGGCATGAAGCCCGCTAGCCGCATCGCGTCGAGGACCCGCTCGGACGATATGAAGGCGTAGCGCTCCGAGGCGCTGCCGTGCTTCGAGACCGCGAGCACCGCGGGAGCGGCCGTGCGAATCTCGTCGTTCGTCATCGCGTGGATGGTGGGCATGGACTTCTTCCTTCCTCTGTCTGGTTCAGTTCAGTCTTCCAGCTTGCGTTCCTGCACGACCACGACGGCGTAAATATCTTCGCCGCTCATGAGGTGCAGGGTCTTGGAGCGACGGACGTCGTGGTTGCCGCGCTCCCATTTATTCTCGAACCAGCGCAGCGCCTTGAGGAACTTAGCGTCCTCCGCGTTGTCTGGCTCGAAGCCGTCGACCGCCGCCTCGTGGCACTCCTTCTTAGCCTCCTCGATCGAGCGCTTCAGTCCACGCGCGGTCGACACGGTGCAGACCTGCGGAGACGCGAAGTCCTCGAGGTCTTCGTCGCGGACGGACGGATCGTCCATCTCAGCGTCCAGCGTGGGCTGGTCGGCCCACGCAAGTGTATAGATTGTTCTCGGCATAGCTCTCTCCTCTTAACGCTGCTGGACGATGTAATAAGTCCAGTCGGCAGTCTGGAAGACGGGCATGCCACGAAGGCACAAGAGAAGCTCGGTCTTCAAGCCGCGGTAGATGCTCGCGGCTTTATCCCAGCACTCCTGCGGATCGTCCGAGCTAAGAAGGAACTCGGGCGGTCGCGGCTTGCTGCAGAACTCCCGCGCGCTCTTTAGCGAGGGAAGCACAGTCTTCGTCGCGATAAGATGGAACATGGCAGTCTCCTGTGTGGCAGCGCTTAGCGCTCCACGAAGCCTTCACAATGAAAGTGGGCGAGGATGGGTTCAAGCTGGCGGCGAGCATAATTCACCGAGCCGACATGGCCCCAATCGATCGGCGAGCCGTCCTTGATTTCCTTGACGGTGTCGATCATGTAGATGGCTTGGTGCTGCTTCACGAGCGCATCGCGGACCATGTCCAAGCGGCGGATGGTCTCGGAGTATTGCTGCTCGTAGGCCTGCTTGGCGGTGAGCGACTTGGCTTGGAGGTTCTTGAAGGTCATGGCAGTCTCCTGTCTGGCGGGCTCGCGCCCATTCGTTGGTATGAGGATAGCAGCGAGCGCAGCGCTTGTAAACGAAAACTTCGATGGAGTTGTGGGTATGCCTAACGGTCCCCTAGTCTGGCGCTGCCGCCCGAGGCTGTACTCTATACACGTCTTCGGGCGCTCCCGGCGCACCAGCGTTAACCCCTCGTTGGGCCTTTCCATCGGATCCGGATTAGGCTCGGCGGCAGCTTGCCGGAACCACTAGGATTGTCTGAATCAGAGAAGCTGCGGTGCGTTAACCCTGTGTCAGGCATCTTTCACACGGGCTTGGATATTAACCCCTCGTTAGGACCTAGCTGCTATCCTAGCAGCATGAGAACTGAGGAGACTGCCATGACCATCAAGCCTCAAGAGAAGCACTTCCCTTACGACGTCGCGATGCGAGCCTTCTTCGCTGAGACGATCGTGAATGAGATCAGCTACGAGCCCGCGACTGAAGATACGGACGCGGCTTGGGAGTTCAAGACCGCCAAGCTCGAACTCCTGTTCGGCATCCAGCTCGGCATGGACAATTCTTATTGTCCGCTCCAATACACCTTCAACGAGGAAGGGATGATGGACGGCTGCGTGTTCCATCAAATCTTCAGCACAATGGGCGAGGCTATGACGTCGCTGCGCAAGATCATCAAGGACGCGACGCTGGCGAGCCGCAAGTTCAAGATCGAGGAGATGTAAATGAAGACGAATCTGTTCCTGCTATTCTTCGCAGGCGCAGCCGCGGGCTTCGCGCTCGCGCTGACGCTGGCGCCTCTGGTGTGCTCGTGAGGAAGCCCATCGAAGTCCGCGGCATCCGCGTCCTGCTCTGCGAGAACTACGAGGGCGGTGCGCTGCGCGGTCGCTGGCAGGTCACGCTGAAAGTCGACGGCGTGCGCTGCCTGCTGACGCCCGAGGGCGCGTTCAGCCGCAACGGCAAGCCGCTGCACAACCTGCCGCGCTCGAAGATCGTGCGCGACGTGGAAGTGTTCTGCGGCTCCTTCAAGGAGACCATCTCGCGCGTCAAGAGCCACGAAGGCGAGCCCATCGGCGAGGAGCACCTATACGACCTGCGCGAGCACCTCGACGGCGGCCGCATCCAAGACGAGCGGCTGCACGTCACGTGGATCGACAATCCTTCCGAGGCGGACATAATCGCGCAGCGCGACAAGGCAATCGAGGCGGGCCACGAAGGTCTCGTGCTTCGCCAAGGCGACCACTGGATCAAGGTGAAGCGCCTCGAGACCTACGACGTCCTAGTCACGGGCGTGGTCGCGGGCTTGGGCAAGCACGAGGGCCGGATGGGCGCGCTCGCAACAGCGCGCGGCAACGTCGGCACTGGCTTCTCGGATCGCGAGCGCGAGGAGTTCAACCACGACGGCATGATCGGCCGCATGATTGAAGTAGCCTGCATGGAGCTGACCGAGTCCGACCAGTTCCGGCATCCGCGCTTCGTCGCGCTGCGCACGGACAAGGAATAGCCATGACGCTCACCTACCTGCGGCGCTTCGTCGCCGCCAACGAGGCAGCCTTGGCGGGTCAGCTCGAACCCGCCGAGCGCCGCCGCGTCCAGCTCGAAGTCGCACACGCGCGCCGCGCGTGCGACGTGATGACCTCCGGAAGCTACGACTTCGGGCAGGTCTGGTCGGCGCTAGAAGGATCGCCACGATGAACAAGCACATAGCCCCCACCTTCAACCAAGCGGTGGAAGAGAAGCGCGCCCGGGACTTTCGGCTCTACGCGCTGCGGGACCTCGCCAAGCGCAGCGCCTCGACGCGTCGGTCGCAGTGGCCCGAGCTGGCCGCGGCTCTCGTAGCGCTCGTCTCGCTCGCCTACGTCCTGAGCTAACCGCTGTTCACCTTCGGCCACGCT
>Ga0209324_10001873_pt1 | contig 14608 bp, 20 predicted proteins | sample Rifsed19ft3_FD_184015 | JGI IMG/M metagenome (GOLD analysis project Ga0209324, IMG submission 184015) | Soil microbial communities from Rifle, Colorado, USA - sediment 19ft 3 (version 2) | ecosystem: Environmental > Terrestrial > Deep subsurface > Rock core/Sediment | place: Rifle, Colorado...
GGCGCGATCCCGGCGTAGGCCCGGGCGGCGGGAAGCCCCTTCTCGGCCAGCGGGGCATAGTCGTAAGTATGAATCAGGTAGTGGGCGACCCCCGGGTGGTCGGGGTACTGCTTGAACAACGGCTCGAGGATGCCAGCCGCCTTGAGTTGATTGGCGAACGTCTTGTCAGTGGGCAGCGCCGTGACGTTCAGCACGAGTGCATAGAAAATCCGCGCTTCCACGTCCTGCGGATACTGCGCCGCCACGCCTTCCATGGCCTTCTCGAAGGCCACCGCCCGCGGCCGGTGCTCGGTGGTCTCCCAATCCTCGAAGAACGAGGCAAGGGCACGGATGTACGCGCGTTCGCGCTCGCTCTTGGCGCTAACCCGCTTCGCCTCCGCCATCGCCGACGCACCCGCCTTGAGCGCGGCCGGGTTGGGCGGCCACGCGAAGGGATTCCCCATCGACATGATTGCGATTCCCCAGTGCGCCATCCCGCACTCCGGATCGTGTTGGAGGACTTTCGAGAAAGATTTCTTCGCCGGGTCGAACCAGAAGGAATGAAACAGCGCCATGGCCCGGTTGAACTCCTCTTGCGCGGCGGCGTTGCACGAGACGGGAAAGTCCACTTTTCCGAGCTTTTCAGGCGGAGTCCCTCGCGGCGTATCATTCTCACCGTGTCCCCATGCTCCGGAGGCGCCGGCGCCGAGCATGATTGCCAATGTCAATGCCCCGACAGTCCTTCCCCTTGTCATGATCGCCTCCCTGAGTCGGTTGTCCGCGGCACGAAATGCGATGGCATCCTTAGTACTCCGTTTCACAAATACGGTTGCATTCGAGCGCCGCTGCATCCGCTCCAGCTTCGTTGCGCTCCTTGCGCCGTACTGCTGCGAGTACGTCTCAGTCGCGCTCCTCGCCGGCGCGGCGCATCGACGCTCTCGGTGCGACACCGTATTTATGAAGCGGAGTACTTAGCCTGATCCCGCTTTCTGCCCGCGTCTGTTTTTCATTAGGTGTCCGGCATCCGTTGCCGGATTCGCATCGGATCACTTTTCGCCAGGCCGCCGATGTTGATGTTTTCGAACGCCCCCTTGGGCCCCAGGACGTTCACGACCGTTTGTTCGCGGTAGGCCGCCACAGGGGTGACGTTGTGGTCTTCCCGGGCGATATGGTCGATCCGGAAGTAGACCTACAGCTCGATCCGTCCGGGGCGGGATCTAATACGGTTACATTTGGGAACCCATATTGGACTCGACCTGTTCGAATCTTACTCCTCTCAATTCGTGTTCTGGAATGTTTGGCATGGTTGTAACTATACGATAATGAAAAGGACTGAAGTGCTTTATAAGGCCGGGGCTTCTTGAGGGGATGGTGGGGAGACCCGTGGGGGTTCGAGTCCCCCCTTCGTAACATCGCCAAGTTGCTGCAAGCCGATGACCATCAGGAAGGGGGGCATGAGCAGACGACCTCGCGGACATATCTTGGCCTATTCTCGATAGGAAGTGGATGAACGGACTGCAAACCCCGTGCAAACAACTGTCTTTTTCGGTGTGAAATAGGGGTTGCCCGTGGATGGTGTTGAGAGGATGAAGAACAACGCCGAAATAACCCATTACGCCATCCAGACCAAACTTGTGGATTGATCCGAACCCTCCGGTGCCCCTTCCTGCCATAGGACAAACACCGATCCGAGAATCAGACAAACAGCGGCTCGCGTTTCGGACAGAAGCCGATTCCGAAGGCTGGTGGACGGTATTACTGTGGCAGGTGTCCGCGAGGGACGACAACAGGCCCTGGGGGGGGGCGCCGCGATGTCCCTGGTCTCGATATACCGGGGCCCATAGGAAGAAAGGAGGAGAATTATGCCGTTGATTCATGTGGTAATCGTTCTGGTTGTCGCCGGTGTAATCCTGTGGCTGATTAACACCTATCTTCCGATGGATGCCAAGATAAAGAGCATTCTGAACATCGTGATTGTGATCGCGGTGGTCCTCTGGCTATTGAGTGCCTTCGGGGTCTTGGGTTCTCTCTCCAATATTCGCATCGGGAGGTGAATTTTCGCGGGACCTCCCTTTTTTACGAACAAGAGGAAAGGAGGGCGAACATGAATGAAGATGTTCTGAAAGGAAAGTGGAATGAGATCAAAGGGAGGGTCAAAGAGAATTGGGGCAAACTCACCGATGACGACCTCACCGCGGTGGAAGGAAAAAAAGAGAAACTCTTGGGGCTTTTGCAGCAGAAATATGGATATGCCAAGGACAAAGCCGAGCAGGAATACAAGGATTTCATCGGCCGCTACAAGGGGAAGTAGCGTGCTTCAGCTTACTATTACCTGGAATTAAGGAGGTTTCTATGTGCCAGACCTGTGGATGTAGTCCATGTAAGACCTGCGGTAAGGAGATCAAGAACGGGGTATGTGTCGGCTGCAGCAAGCCATCCGAAAAATGCACTTGCAAGAGGAAATAGGGGAGTTCCAAAAGGCATTAACATCAGAGAATAAAATCGGCACCGTGCTTCCCGTGATTGAGGTGGGAAACTCGATTCCTGGGAGGCGGGTCGTGGCGGTTCTGGAGCGGCTGGCCAAGACGCGTGGCTTGCACAGGATCATCACGACGGACAACCGGACGGAGTTCACCTCGCGGGCGGTGGACGAGTGGGCTTATCGGAATGGGGTGAAGTTCATCGTTCTCGGCATGGAAGATGCCCCGGAAGTCATCGATTCCTGCATGGCCGCAGGCGCCTCGGGATATCTGCTGAAGTGGACCGCGGGGAAGGATTTGATCAAGGCGGTAGAGACCGTACGACGCGGTCTTACATACGTGCCGGACCGGCGCGCGGGATAGGCCGGTTGCCGGCGAACGGGGTGTGAACCACGAAAGCATCGGGCAAGGAGGAGAACATGAACGTTGAAAGGAGATTCAAGATGAAACGGTTATCGGCGATGGTGTTGGTCCTGGGGATGGTCGTGGCCCTGGCAGGGCTGGCGCTCGCGGCGGAAAAGGAGAAGGAGCCCGACGCGACGCTCAAGCTTTCGGAGGGGCAGGTTGCCGTAGGCATCGGATGGAGTTGGGGAAAGGGTGTTCTGGCATTGAAGGGGAAAGACTACCCATTCAAAGTCGGTGGGCTTTCCGTAGGCGACGTGGGAATCACGAAGGCCGAGGCGGAGGGCAAGGTCTATAACCTGAAGAAGCTCGAGGACTTCAATGGGACGTACGTGTCGGCCGCCGCGGCAGCCACTGTGGGCGTCGGAGCCGGCGCCACGGCGATGAAGAACGATAAGGGGGTGGTGATCCATCTCTTCCCCAAAACCAAAGGGGTGAGCCTGAAGCTGGCAGGGGAAGGCGTGAAGTTCACCCTCGAGAAGTAATAGCGGCTGGCTCAACGGGGTCGGGACGTGACCCGACCCCGACCGCCTCGGGCGACGAAAATAACCGATCAGCGGCCCCGGGGACAATCCCCCGGGGCCCGTCCTTTCTCCCGTTTTTTCTCTCGACACTCTAACCGGGCCTGCCCCCCCCAGTTCGGTCCCGGATGTGTTAATGCTTTCCAGGAATCCGTACGGACTGCAAACCCCGTGCAAACAACTCTCTTTTTCGGAGCAAAAAAGGGGTTTTCCGGAGACGGTGTTGACGCGGGGAAACCCCGTGTGCAGTTGGAGAGTTTTACGGGGAGCAGGTCAATCGCCAAGGAGTTGCGCCTGAGCGTGAAGACGATCAGCAGCTATCGGGCAATTATCCTGCTGAAGACGAGGATGAAGAACAACGCGGAAATAACCCATTACGCCATCCGGAACAAACTGGTGGATTGATCCGAGCCCTCCGGCGCCCCTTCCTGCCATAGGACAAACACCGGTCCGAGAATCAGACAAACAGCGATTCGCGTTTCGGACATGTGCCGATGCCTATGGCAGGCGGACGGTATTACTGTGATAGGTGTCCGAGAGGGAGACAACAGGCCCTGGGGGCGGCGCCGCGATGTCCCTGGTCCCGATATCCCGGGGGGCCCATAGGAAAAAAGGAGAAGGATTATGCCGTTGATTCATGTGGTAATCGTTCTGGTTGTCGTCGGTGTAATCCTGTGGCTGATTAACACCTACCTTCCGATGGATGCCAAGATAAAGAAAATTCTAAACATCGTCGTTGTGATCGCGGTGGTCCTATGGCTATTGCGTGCCTTCGGGATCCTGGGATCCCTCTCGGAGTTTCGCATCGGGAGGTGAATTTTCGCGGGACGTCCCTTTTTTTACGAACAAGAGGAAAGGGGGGCGAACATGAATGAATATATTCTGAAAGCAAAGTGGAATGAGACCAAAGGGGGGGGCAAAGAGAGGTAGGGCAAACTCACCGATGATGACCTCACCCATCATGAAGGGAGATTCCGGATGGGAAATTCGAGAAGAGTATGGTGGTGCCTGCTGGCGGGGGCAATGATCGCCTCCGCATGGGGGTTTTCGGAGCCCGCGAGGGCGGAGGTGAGCGTCAGCATCAACCTCGGGCCGCCGCCGATCATAGTGTCCCAGCCGCCGGAAGTTGTGATGATCCCGCAGTCCCAGGTCCACTTCGTCCCGGACCCCAACATCGACGTGTTCTTCTACGGGGGGTTCTGGTGGTCGCCGCGCGGTGAGCGGTGGTACCGTGCGCGGGCGTACAACGGGCCGTGGGGGGTGATCGAGCGGCGCCGGGTGCCGAGGGCGGTGCTGTACGTACCCCGGGACTACCGGGCCAGGTGGGAACGGGAGCGGCACGTTCCGTACGGCCAATGGAAGAAGGATCGCGTCCGTTGGGACAAGGAGAACCGTAAGGCGCACAAGCAATGGGAGAGGGAGCGCGAGATGGAGTGGAAGAGGGGCGAACAGGAACACAGAAAGGACGATATGCACGGGGACCGCGGTAGGGGTTACGGAAAGCAAGGTCGATAGCGGTTCAGGAGAGGCGCGGTGGCTACATCAGGCTCTTTCCGGTAGATGGCCGCGACCTCTCCCGGGCGGTCCTTCCCGCTGGTTCAATGAATGAAGACCGGTTATTTTCTTGGGGTATGTGGCTCAACCGGAGGTTTCCGGTCGGGCCAGCGGGGGCTCGTCAGTTCGATCCGCCAGACCGGTCCTTTCATATAGAGCGGCCCTTCGAACTTCACGAATGCCGGCACATCGGCGGTAACGATCCAGGCGTGATTGTCCGGGGGCATGCGCCCAAGCAGCGAGGCGAAGAGCTTTAACCAGATTCCGAGTATTGGCTTGAGCACGTAATGGGTTGCGGTTTTTTCGGATCCACCGACACGCATTTTGTGCTCGCCCGCCGGTACCAGTTCCAGCTGGATGAGCTTCGGTGCGGGCGTGAAGGCTACCATGTGGACGGTCTCGCCGGCCTCGCTGGAGAGGTTCTTTAAGACGGTGAGGACCATACCGTTGTAGGCGTCGAGGGGAAGATCGATCGTGCCGTCGAGCACCTTCTCCCGTCCGTCCTTGTGGGCCTTGGTTTTCACCTGGTACTTCCCGGAGGCCCGCTCCAGCGAGATCTCGGTGTCCTCGGGGAATACCGGCCCGCGCTGCACCAAGTGGTAGCTCTGCATGGTAAAGACGTTCCGTTGGGTGAACACAACCGTCTCGTCGAATACCGATCCATCCTTGAAGTGGAACACCAGACGACTCTGGACTTCTCCGTCCCGGCCGACCTGGAGAAGATCGCCCGAAGCAATGAGGACTTCCTTGGGGGTGCTCAGCACGAGGAACCCATGGAGGGATCCCTCGGCGAAACGCACCGGGACCGGGGCCGCCGCGAGGGGGCGCTGCCAAAGCAGCGCGGTCATGAGGACCAGTAGGCCTGCCATCGCTCTCCTCTGAAACGACATCACGGTGGCACAGGAGGGTGGCCGGGCCGGGTGGAAACAACGATAATGATTGCCTCCTCGATTGCCGGTATGTACCTGGTAACACAGGGGTTGCCGATCGGACGACGACGGAAGCCAGAGGATATTGCACGAGTAGTTTTGCGGTTGGCATCCAAACATGCGTGGTTTGTCGTTGGCCATATCTTGGTACCCGTGGAGGGTTTCCCTCGTCGTGAGCCACTCCCTCAACATCCGTGGTCAACGGGCGAAGCGGCACAAGGTGTGGCCGGCACACCGCCCGCCCCCACTTCGGGCGGCCTTTCATTGCCAGTATAGGGACCGTGTTACGGGATGCAAAACGAAATCCATGCACTCGCCTGGCGTCGAGGTGGAAGGGGCGGATAAGGAAACCCACCGCTCTTTGGCGAAGCACGGAGGTTGGAGAGGTTTCAGGAGGGCTGGTTCATCGCAGTAGACCCCTCCCAGGCGGTCCGGTATAATTTCCTCGACCCAATCCTCCGGAGGGCTCAAGCACGTGGAATTGGAAACGGATAAATCCCGTGTGGGGTTATGGATAGTCGGTTTTTTCCTGGCGGCGGCGCTTTTGTTTGCCGGCTACACCTGGGTCTCCTTGACATGGAGCTATGCCAAGGGAGAGCGTGCCGGCTACCTGCAGAAGTTATCCAAGAAGGGGTGGGTCTGCAAGACCTGGGAGGGAGAACTGGCCATGGTTGCGGTCCCCGGGTCGATGCCCGAGAAATTCTACTTCTCCGTCCGGAACGATGCGGTGGCAGCGCAGATCAACCAGGCCATGGGCCGGCGAATGGTCCTGTATTACGAACAGCACGTCGGTGTTCCCACCAGTTGCTTCGGGGAAACGGAATACTTCGTCAAGAGCATGAAAGCGATCGAGTAGGCAAAGGAACCCCAATCCCGCTGGATCACCCCTGTCTTGCAATTGCATTCAAGCTGACCTGCCCCCCGTTTTTATACCAATTGGACGAGGGGAATTTCACCTGATTTCTGCTCCTCGACCCGACCGGCGAACTCGGCCGGGGTCACATCATCCAGAGAGCTGTGGGGACGGACGGTGTTATAGCTCTGCCGCCACGATTCGATCTTTTCTTTGGCATCCGACAGATTTGTGAAGCAGTGCTGGTCCAGACATTCGTCCCGGAATTTGCCGTTGAAGCTATCCACGCAGGCGTTCTGCGTCGGGCGAGATTAAAGGATGAAACGCTGGCCCGACGCAGAGCGGTGAACACCCAAACGCGAAGGCCGGAAGGAGAAATCGTACCTTAGATCAGCCCTCGTAAATTCTCATTCCTTATGACGACGTACACTCTTCAGCTCCGCGATCACCTTTTCCAGCAGGGTCGTCTTCCCCGTGCCCGATTTCGCAATGAACGAGACTGCCTGTGCTGGACCGCAAACCCCGTGCAAACAACCGGCTTTTTGGGGCTGAAAAAGGGGTATCGGGGATCAAGCCGGCGCACCCTTGCCCCCTCCCGATCGAAATCCCGGCGCGGTTGATCAGGTTGGACTCTAAGGACAAGGACTGAATCGCGGCCCTCCGCCGCCTTGGCCCGGGCGGCTTGGGGAAATTGGAGTGAAGAGATGTGCCGACCCTCCGGCCTCTCGTCCTCCGGTTCTTGTGGAACTGGTCAACCTCACCGGAATACGCATCTTCCCCCTCCGCGCATGCATCGCTAAAGATAATCCTGATGCGTCGCAGCGTTTTCGCCGCAACGCCGGGACGTAACGGAAATGACTTTTGAGGTTTCCGAAATACGGAAGAGTGACTTCGAGGTTTCGTGGCATTCCGCCGTTAGCCGGCGCGTTGGCGGGCGTGACGGGGCCGATTCCCGCGTAATTCTCTTTCCGGGGCCCCAAAATGTGGTTCGGAGGAGGTGCCCATGGTCCAGCAATCGGCATTGGTTCGATGGCTCTTTGTACTCTGTTGCGGTGTCTTTTTCGGTGTCTCCGGGACCCCAGCGTGGGCAGAATCACCATCCGAGAAACCGCTCACCCTTGCCCTTGACGATCCGCAGCTCAAATGGAACGCATGTCCACCTCTATTTCCCAAGGGGTGCGAGATCGCCGTTCTTCACGGAGACCCTGCCAAATCTAACGCGGACGTGTTCTTCAAGGTACCTGCGAACTACACAATCCCGCTTCATTGGCACACTTCAGCGGAGCGCATGGTCCTTGTGTCGGGAGAACTGCACGTTGAGTATAGTCGCTACAGCCCGTCTGTGCTCAAGCCGGGAACCTATGCGTATGGCCCCTCCAAGGCTCCGCACAAAGCTTTTTGCACCGATTCCTCGCCGTGCGTTCTTTTCATTGCGTTCGAATCTCCTGTTGACGCCCATCCGATCCAGGGCTCGCAGGAGTGAAGGGTGCCACATCACCAGACGTTGGAGTCCACGCCGAGAAGCCGTCCTGGCTCAACGCCGGGTTGCTATGTCTATAGTGCTCCAAGGGAGTCATGCGAATGCAGTTGTTGAATCGGGAAACATGATGAACAAGAGGACGGGGACTTCGGCCTCCGTCCTCATTATTGGTTCATGAAGATAAGTGTCCCCCCGCCTGACTCGCCCGCGAAACGTGATCATCTCCACAAAGGGAATTCCGATAGAATCCGCACGGACTGCAAACCCCGCGCAAAAAACGGGCTTTATCGGGGTGAAAAAGTGGTAATTCAGGGATGCTGTTGACGCGGGGAACCCCTTGCAGTATGAACACCTTCCTCCCGGACGTGTCCTTGGCTAAACCGGCCATTTTTCGAGCGGACGAAACGGGGATATTTCGGGACCCATCTAACCTAGAAAGGGGGACATCGGGCGGAAGTGGAGGGCTCGCGCGCTGGCATGATGCAGCGGTAACGAATGCAGCAGCACGGTGGTTCCTGGTCTTGTAGGAGGGGGCCATGAAGCAACCCGATCTGTTCATCAAGCAGTTCGTCGATGAAGGACTCGGCAATTCGTCCTATTTGATCGGTTCAACGGAAACCGGAAGGGCCGCCGTCATCGACCCGCAACGGGATGTGGACCGTTATCTCCAGGTCGCCGAGGGGATGGGCCTCCGATTGGCGTATGCCTTCGACACGCACCTCCACGCCGACTTTGTTTCCGGTGCACGTGAGTTAGCAGCGCGGGTGACCAAACCGTTCTGCATTGGCGCGAGTGCCAAGGCCGCTCTGGATTTCGATCATATGCCTCTCCACGAGGGGGACACTTTTTCGCTCGGCGATATATCGATCGGTGTGCTGGCCACTCCAGGCCACACGCCGGAACACATCAGTTTCACCGTGACGCCGGCCGGATCTGCCGCGCCCCATTCGATCTTTACCGGGGGTGCGTTGATCGTCGGCGGCGCTGCCCGTACCGATCTGCTTGGTCACGATTTCAGCGAGCCGCTGGCGCGGCAGCTCTATCACACGCTGCACGACAAGCTGCTGCGCTTTCAGGATGAGGTTCAGGTTTATCCCACGCACGGCGGCGGATCGTTCTGCGCCGCACCGACCTCGAACGAACGAACGACGACCATCGGTCGTGAACGACATACGAATCGACTGACCCAGGTTTTCACGGAGGACGAGTTTGTGCGGATGGCGCTGAGCGATCTGCCGTCGTATCCCACGTATTATCGCCACTTGCGCGAAGTCAATCGAAGAGGGCCGCGCGTGCTGGGAGGGGTGCCGGTGCTTGAGCCGTTGCCGCCGCGTGATGTGGAGAAAGCCTTGGCCGACGGCGTTGCCGCCGTCGATATACGCCCGCCGCGTGAATTTGCGGCCGGTCACATCCCGAGCTCGTACGGGATCCCGCTGGAGTCTCCGTTGATCACGTGGGGAGGCTGGGTCGTGCCGTTTGGAATGCCGATGATCCTGGTGGCAGACGATCCTGTTAAGCGCGAAGAGGCCACGCGGCAGTTGATCCGCATCGGCTACGACGATCTACGCGGTTACCTGGACGGCGGCATCGCGGCCTGGCATGCGGCAGGCTTGCCCACGGCCCGCACACGGATTATCGATGTGGACGAATTGCATGCCTGGATGCAACGCAACGATGCGCCGATGGTCGTTGATGTGCGTTCCGATGCGGAATGGCGCACCGGTCATATGCCCGACGCGATACACATCGAAGCAGGGCGGATTACGGAAAGCGCGGCCACTCAAGTTCCGCGTGATCGGCCGGTGGTCATTCATTGCGGCGCCGCCAATCGTCGCGCAACGGTGGGCCTGTCGTTATTGGAACAACTCGGCTACCGCAATATCATGGTGCTCGATACGGGCATCGTAAATTGGCGAGATGCCGGGCATGAAGTCGTCAAAGAGGTTGCATAAAAGCGCCCGTTCGTGCGGACTCTGGTACCACGCTAATGGGATGAAACCGCAGGAAACGCAAACCCCGTGCAAACAACGGCTTTCTCTTATGCGGTCTCCCGTCAAGGGATGTTTCACCAATAGCCCTCGGAGGTCTGCTCCGGGGGCTTTGTTTTTCATCAAGTTGAGTGAAGCCCTTTTCTTATTCGTGCCCTGCGGACGTCTCGGGCGGTATGTAACCGGAGGTTGACAGCCGTTCTCCGGAGACTGCATAAGCAGCGGCAGTCATATCACTCACTCCCGTGGCGTCAATCCATTTATTGTAGAAATTGAAGAGTGCGCACACGGTAATGGCGTCATACAATGCCTCCTCGCTCCAGCCCGCAGCCTTCACCTCGTCTATGTCTTCCTTCTGAAGCCGGTTGGATTCCCGATTTACCTTCTCGACGAATGTAAACAGTGCCTTCTCCCGATCGCTGATCGGAGCAGTTCGATAATCTTGCAACACCGCGTCGACCAGGGAGCGATTGCCTAACAAGGACGCCGCGACCGCGGCGTGGGAACCGATTCAGAATAGACAGTCATTACGCCGGGAGGTAAAAGCCGCGATCAGCTCGCGGAAACCGGCGGGTAGCGGAGAAGGCCCGCGCATCACGCCCTGAGTGAACCGTGACAGAAAATCAGTCCGGTCCGGCTTGTAGGCAAATAGGTGCATGATTTGCGGAACCGGGTGGCCCGCTGCGCGCAGCTCGTTGATCAGGTGAGCGTAAGCGCCCGCGGGATTCCTCTGCTCGACCTCGGTTAGAAACATCGGATGCATAGAGAGCTCCTCGGCAAGCGTATGAATTTAGTGGTGTTCGACGAGCCGCTAAGGGCAAGAAACGGTCGTCGTCTCCAGCACGTTGATGGCCATCAATCACAGAGACTGCCGCCACGACTCATTCCGTTACGAATAATGCCACTGTATCATGATGACCTGCCTCCGGTTTTAGACCAACTGGACGGAGGGAATTTCACCAGAAGTCCGTACGGACTGCAAACCCCGTGCAAACAACGGCCTTTTGTGGGGGCAAACCGAACCCGGCTAAACGTTCTTTCTTTGGGGAATCCCCGCCGCAAACGGGTAGGAAACAGAAGACCGCTCCTCCCCATCCAAATTCGCCCCCAAACCCCCAACCCAGAGCGGGGTTTTTGATCCAGGAACGATGATCTGCGGTAGAGGAATCCCGAAGGATGCCAGTGTGGTTTGAAGGGGCCGGCGAATTATTCTTTATTTTTCTGATTTCAAAAGATAATTGCTTGATTATCGTTTGCGTCTTCCTTTTTGGTACGCCATGGGTATGTTGTTGATCAACCCGGCTGCATACCCCGGGGGTGTCGTGGCCAAGTTCATGCCCCCATCCCATCCTGTTCGAGAAAACGGCGGCAGACATTCGCGATGTTGAAGGCCGCCGAGCCGTTCTGAAGCGGCATCAGCCGACGCAATTCGTCCATGTCGAAGTCCGAGTAGGTTTCCTTGCCGAGCGCAAGGCCGACAAAGGCAGTCGACGAAAATTGAGTGATCAGGACATCGCAGTTCGCGATCATTTCTTCTGCGCTCCCAGTCGTGAACACCATGGCTCCCGGCGCGTGCTGGCGGATTTCCCGGGTGGCGCGCTCGACATTTTCGTTCGGGTGAAGCTTGAAGATAAGTTGCCTTCGGCCGGCGAGCTCGACAGCTCTTCGGATGAAGGCCTTGCGGTTATCGCCCCGGAATGTCTCCCTCAGCGGCGACGTGCAGGCCAGCAGGTAGTTCCTATAGGGGAAGTCGTTGCTGCAATATCGCCTGCAGTCATCGAAATTGGGTATTCCCGTAACGACGATCTTCTCGGGGCTCACGCCTTTTCGGATGAAAAAGTCGCGATATCCCTCACTTGCGACGCAAAAAGCCCTGTAGGCATCGCTGAGACCCGTCGTTGAAGTACCCGCCCACCAGAGAGGAATGAATCGGAAACGCTTGACGAGATGGAACATCATGGATTCCGGGTCTGTAATCCCTTCCTGAACAAGTACGATCCTATTGTCTCGAATGTTCTTCTGAAGGTACACGTCCGAGCAGGTAACCACCAGGTCGTAGGGCCGATTCCTTCCCTGGTAGTCGATGGGGAGGCCATGATCCTGAAGATACCTCCGGCAGCATCCCGACAGTTTGTCCCCTGAGATCGTGAACTCGATCAAACCGAGTCTTCGAAGAATCTCGTCAAAGCCGTGGACATAGTAGGGCGAGAAGGAGTGCTCATACTCAGGAAGATGCTCGGAGATCTGGTGCATCTGGGTTGTCTGATTCATCGAACCACAAATGAAAAAGATCCTTTTCCTCATTCGCGCCCTCCATCATCGCTTAGGAACCAGACCCGCTCTCGAGCGCCTGACCGCCCGGCGGACATTCTCCCCGAAGGCCGCTGTATCACCTTCCCTTGCCTTCCTGATGAGGCCGATTTCCTGTTCCTGCCGCATCCTTCCATCTCCTCTACCTAATAGATAAGGCCGCCCCGGAAATGTTATCAACGAAAATCGCCAAATGAGGGGATGGTGGGGAAACTCGTGGGGGTTCGAGTCCCCCCTTCGGCACCATTGCAATACTAAAATTAAATTTGGCCCCGCGCCAAGTTCTCTTTTCGTATTTTAAACCCGACTGGCTGATTTATGGCTCACGGAAGCCAGGATGGTTTTTCGCCTGACATCCACCCATGCAATTTATACGGAAAGACTTTCAGGGAACCAGTGCTTAGTTCGGTTGCAGAAAGCGCAGACGGAATGGACTTCCCCTGGTTTTGTAGACACCTTTTCGGGCAATATTGAGGATCCAGGGAGGTGTCTATGTCGAGCAAACGGTACAGGGAGGAGTTCCGGGCGGAAGCGATCCGGGCCGCAAAGCTCAGGGATTGGCCGGTCGGAGAACGATTGGTGACGAGCTCACCGGTTTGTTCCTACAACGAATGGGACCCGCTCGAGGAGGTCGTTGTCGGACGCCTCGAGGGCGCGATGATCCCGTCCAAACACCTCACGGTCAGCTTCAACATCCCCCAGAGGCTGACGAGGATCTATAAGCTGATCGCCGGGCTTCCTTATCCCAAGTTTGTCGTGCGCCCGGCACAGCGCGAGCTGGACGAGTTCATCCACATCCTCGAGGCGGAAGGCATCACCGTGCGCCGGCCGGCGGTGACGGACTTCTCCGTCACCTACAAGACGCCGCACTGGCAGTCGAAGGGCTTCTGCGCGGCCTGCCCGAGAGACGGGCTTCTCGTCGTCGGCGATGAGATCATCGAGACGCCGATGGCCTGGCGGTCTCGTTACTTCGAGGTGGACGCCTACCGCCCGCTGCTCAAGGAGTACACGGCGAGAGGGTCAAAGTGGACCACCGCGCCGCGCCCGGCGCTGGTCGATGCGCTCTACAACCACGACTATCGCCTCCCCGAGGCGGGCGAGCCGATCCCCTTCGTCGTGAACGAGTATGAGCCCGTTTTCGACGCCGCCGACTTTGTCCGCTGCGGCCGAGACCTGTTCGGCATTCGTAGCAACGTGACGAACGAGTCCGGCATTCACTGGCTCCGGACTCACCTCGGCGACAGGTTCCGCATCACCCTGCTCGAGACCCGCTGTCGCCAGCCCATGCACATCGACTCGAGCCTTATGCCGCTCGCACCGGGGAAGCTGCTAGTCAATCCGGACTACATTGATCCGAGCCGGCTCCCGCCGATGTTCGCCTCGTGGGACATCCTCATCGCCCCCGAACCGAACCCCGTCCCGTGGCGCATCCCCTCGATGTGCAGCCGATGGCTCAGCATCAATGTGTTGATGCTCGACGAGAAGCGAGTCATCGTGGAGCGGTTGCAGGAGTCTCTCATCAAGAAGCTCAAGGACTGGGGCTTCGAGCCAATCCCCTGTTCGTTTGCCAACTATGCCCCCTTCGGCGGCTCCTTCCACTGCGCGACCCTCGACGTGCGGAGGAGAGGCGAGCTACAGTCGTACTTCTGAGCGCTGACTTTTCATGTGAGCCGCCTCAGACGAGCAATTTGGGGCGCATTCTCGGCAGCCTTCCGCTGCTCGGGATATTTTGATAAGACTTTGCTGATCAGGGACTTCCTCATAGAAAGGAAGCTGGGAATCCGATGAGTCTATCTGAAATTCGTAGGAGTCCGCCCGCTATAATCCCTCCCTACCCCCGCGGAGGGGTACCGAAGTGGCCGGAACGGGGTCGACTCGAAATCGACTTGGCGGTGCGAGTCGCGACGTGGGGTCGAATCCCACCCCCTCCGCCATCCTCCGATCCACGTGCTCTATCCGGTGCTCCCTGTTAAGATTGGGTATGAACGAAACCGGGGGGTGTCTCGTGGGCATTCTGCAAGGCAGGAAAGGGCTGATCCTCGGCGTCGCCAACGAGAAATCCATCGCATGGGGCGTGGCCAGGGCCTGTCACCGCGAGGGGGCCGAGCTCGG
>Ga0209324_10001876_pt1 | contig 14599 bp, 18 predicted proteins | sample Rifsed19ft3_FD_184015 | JGI IMG/M metagenome (GOLD analysis project Ga0209324, IMG submission 184015) | Soil microbial communities from Rifle, Colorado, USA - sediment 19ft 3 (version 2) | ecosystem: Environmental > Terrestrial > Deep subsurface > Rock core/Sediment | place: Rifle, Colorado...
CAAAACACATATCAGTACAGAGTTCATGTGTCGAATTCAGAATTGAGAATGCCTACAACATGAGTTTTCCTGATATGTGTTTTGATAGTGTTGTGGGTAGTTCAGTCCTTCATCACCTTGAGATTGATGAGGCGCTTAGTGAGTGTTACAGAGTGCTTAAGCCGGGAGGTAGTGTGTACTTCACAGAACCCAATATGCTGAATCCGCAGATAGCGTTACAAAAAAATGTACCATGCCTGAAAAAGAAGCTGGGAGATTCACCTGATGAAACGGCTTTTTTTAGTTGGAAGTTAAAACATAGTCTAATGCGACATGGTTATACCAATATTATCATAATCCCCTTTGATTGGCTGCATCCTTCGATTCCAATTTCTTTGATACAATTTGTAAATTCGATAGGACAGTTTATGGAAAGAACTCCGATACTGAAAGAGTTTGCCGGGTCGCTATATATTAGAGGTTTGAAGCCGCTGCCGGTAAACAGGACGTAAGGCGCACTGACAGTTAAAGAAAATAAGAAATATTAAATGCACTGGCAAGCCATACGCCGGTTGTCGTTTCTGAAGGAAAGGGTATGACAGAATTTATTGAAGAGGGAAAGAACGGATATGTATTCCCAATGGGGAGCGTAGAAGGATTGGAGAAGGTTCTAAAAAAGATCATAGATAATCCCGAAAGTTCCCGGGCTATGTTTAAGACAACAGAATATTTACAGACTAATGAAATGATGGTTCAGCAGATATTAGCGGTTTATGAATCAGTTATGAGTAAAAGATAATGATGATAGATGGGTGAAGTTCATTTGAGACAAATATCTATGGGACACCATTATGACGATTTCATCCGCTTATTGGCAATTGAAAAAGTAATACACATAAAACAGTCTATTAAGACTTATATGCTGACATAAGATGAGAAAAATTAACTCCTTAACATCTCTGCGGTTCATTGCGGCGGCTATGATTGTGGTACTTCATTCATACCAGTTTTTAGGAAGGGTAGGAATATTATTGAATACGTTTGCCTTGGTACAAGGAGTATCTTTCTTCTTTGTCTTATCAGGGTTTATCCTGACTTATGTATATCCTGCCTTAAACAATCGCGATGACATTGGACGTTACTTTATTGCACGCTTTGCCCGAATCTGGCCGGCTCATTTTTTCTCATTAATAATTGTGTTCATACTCTTTCCAGTTAATGGTCCATTAACTCTTTTGACGAACCTTTTAATGGTTCATAGCTGGGTCCCGTTAAAGGATTATTATTTTTCATTTAATAGTGTGTCATGGAGTATTTCAACAGAATTCTTTTTTTACCTATCTTTTCCAATATTAATTTATAATTGGAAGCATAATTGGCGATTCAAATTAGTTTCCGTAGGCCTGCTATTACTTCTTATTATATATCTTTGTTATGCTGTGAATTTGCCCCCATTTTCGGCAGAAGAGAGGAGAATTACGACTGCTTCTTTGGTTTATATACACCCTTTAGGACGGATATTTGAATTTGTTCTGGGAATGACTACTGCATTATTGTTTGAGAAGTACATTAATAGAGTTCACCTTTCCAGGGTAACAGCTACAATAATAGAAACTCTAACAATTATACTTACTGTAGTAAGCCTAAAATATTCTAAATTTCTTGCCTATCATTTTATTATAAAATATATTGGCAGGGGGGGGGCGGATTGGCTTGCACACAATGGATCATGCTTTATGTTTGCATTATTGATTTTTATTATTACCATGGAGAAAGGTCTTTTTTCTGAGCTGTTATCTTATCGTTTGCCTGTATTGCTTGGAGAGATCAGCTACTCTATGTATTTAGTACATCAAATTATATTTCGTTTTTATACAGCTCACTTAACCTCATCATCGGATGTTGTGTCTTCTTTATCTATATATATAATCCTCTGGATAGTTATTCTGTCTATATCATATCTAATATGGTATTTTATTGAATGTCCAAGCCGTAAATTCATTGTTAGTCTATGGCCTAAAAAAGTGTCAGTTCTTATTTGATTTGCGGAAGAAGTTACTTATTTGTTATATTCCTTTTAATCCTGATAAGATAACGAGATTGATCTCTGAAATGCGAAAAGCTATAGAACGTCTGACGGTTTAAAGGATGCAGTACTTAATGATTTATTTATAGAAGGGTTGTATCTGAAGTTGAATCGCTTTATTTCTTGTGTAACTTGCGTGACTTGCGGTCTGACAAAAGAACTATGATGACACCAATTACGCCTATTACAGCTAAAGTAGTAAATGCCATGTCAATGTTAGTCATAGTTATTAACCTCCATTATATCAATAATAAATCCTGCGATAAGGAATAACATTACTCCGATAAGTCCTATCCACAAGGTATGCTTAGAGAACTTATCAGATATAAGGTTTCCAATTACCGCAAGACCCATCACAAGCTTGCTTATATCATAGCAATACTTGGAGAGGTTGTCTATCTGCTTAAGGAGAAATTATGAAGTGTCTTGTTCTGGGAGGTGGCGGGTTTATAGGCTCGCATGTCTGCGATGTTCTGGTTTCTGCAGGGCATGATGTGCGTATTTTCGAGAAGGATCATGTGAGCAAGGAAAATGTTGAGCACCTGATATCAAATGTGGAGTGGGTAGAGGGAGATTTTACGAATCCTACTCATCTGAAAGAGATCGTGAAGGGTGTGGATATTGTTATCCACTCTATCGGCACTACTCATCCAAGGACTTCAAATGAATATCCGGTTTACGATATATCTTCAAAAAACTGTTCTATCATCTCTATGGGCTTGATTACGCGATTATGAGGATATCAAATCCCTATGGTGAGAGGCAGAGGCCTCGTGCCCTGCAGGGTGCTGCGGCAGTATTCCTGTATAAGGCGCTGATGGGTGAGGAGATTGAAATATGGGGAGACGGATCAGTGACAAGGGATTATCTGCATATCCGGGATGTGGCGCGTGCAGTCTTGCTCCTTACGGACTACACAGGAAGCAATAAGCTATTTAATATAGGCGGCGGCCATGGATATTCACTGCTTGACCTGGTCCGGATAATTGAGGCTGAGGTGCTATCCAATCTGGATTTTCTGGTCATCCCTTCGAGGTGGCATGAAAACAGCCCCCTGGTGCTCCTGAATTCTCTTGCAAGCCACACGCCGGTTATAGTTTCTGATGGAAAGGGGATGACGGAATTTATTGAAGAAGGCAGGAACGGCTATATCTTCCCGATGGGAAGTGTAGCGGGATTAGAAAGAGTTCTTCGAAAAATTATTGATAACCCTGAAAGTTCAAGAGACATGTCTAAGACAACTGAATATCCATGGACTAATGAGATGATGATAAAGGAAGTACTGTCGGTTTATGAGTCTGTATTGTGAGAAATTAGAGTCAGCGCTATTTCTTTTTTAAATTGCGTAACTTACGATCGTATAATAGGACAAGGATGAGCCCAATTATACTTAAAACAAGCAAAGTTGTGAATGTTAATTCAATGTTTGTCATTATCGCTCACCTCCATGCGGTCTATAACAAAACCCATAATAAGCAAGACTATAGCTGTAATAAGTCCTATCGTCAGTGCTTTCCAGGAAAACTTGTCGGATATAACATTTCCGACGACAGCAAATCCTATCACGAGCTTGCTTATATCATAGCAATACTTGGAGAGGTTGTCTATCTGCTTTTGTTTCAGCATGGTAATATCAAGAGAGCAATGGATGTGCCATAATATGAAGCCATTGAAACCTGTTGAAAAATATCGTTTTGCTCAGATTGTCCGATGAGGAAGCATAAAATTAATGCACTGGTTTTTGTGCGAAATGCTTATGTTGTTGGCATTGGAGTGGTGATGGAGAAATTATGAAGTGTCTTGTTCTTGGAGGTGGCGGGTTTATCGGTTCGCATGTCTGCGATGTCCTGATTTCTGCAGGACATGACGTGCGTATTTTCGAGAAGGATCATGTTAGCAAGGAAAATGTTGAGCACCTGATATCAAATGTGGAGTGGGTAGAGGGGGATTTTACGAATCCTACTCATTTGAAAGAGATCGTGAAGGGTGTGGATATTGTTATCCACTCTATAGGCACTACTCATCCAAGGACTTCAAATGAAAATCCGGTTTACGATATATCTTCGAATCTTATCTCTACACTCTATTTACTGGAATCCGCAAGGGACGCCGGAGTCAGGAAGGTTATCTTTTTTTCTTCAGGTGGTACGGTCTACGGCATTCCGCAGACAATACCAATCCCTGAAGATCATCCGACGGAGCCGATATGCTCCTACGGGATTCAAAAACTGGCAATTGAGAAGTACCTGAAACTGTTCTATCATCTCTATGGGCTTGATTACGCGATTATGAGGATATCAAATCCCTATGGTGAGAGGCAGAGGCCTCGTGCTTTGCAGGGTGCTGCGGCAGTATTCCTATATAAGGCGCTGATGGGTGAGGAGATTGAAATATGGGGAGACGGATCAGTAACAAGGGATTATCTTCATATCCGTGATGTGGCGCGTGCAGTCTTACTCCTCACAGACTACACAGGAAGCAATAAGGTATTTAATATAGGCGGCGGCCATGGATATTCTCTGCTTGACCTGGTCCGGATAATTGAGAAGGTTGTCAATCATCCCGTGAAGGTGCGGTTCACACCTGCCAGACCGTTTGATGTTCCTGTTAATGTGTTAGACATAACACGGGCCAGGGAAATTCTTAAGTGGAGACCGGAGATTGGGCTTGAAGAAGGGCTGCAGAGGACGATGAGCTATTTGTCTGAACATTCCTGAAGGAAATTAGGGACAGCGCCCAATTCTTCCAGCATGGAATGTGTTAAAGAGCAATTCATATAGAAGAGGGTTGATTGAAGATACTAATGCCAGTACATTATTTCCTGCCAGAGCGCCAGGCAGGGGCTGAGATATATACCTATAACTTATCAAAGGAATTGAGTAAGAGGCATGAGGTCGTTGTCCTTTATAAGGATGCAGATTACACGAAGGATGACTACTCAATATGCAGGGGAGAATATGATGGACTGTCCGTCTATAAGATTATCAATAATAGCAGTTATTCCACTTTTGAAGAGACATATAACAATCCCGGGATGGATAAACGCTTCCATGAGATACTGGATGAGTTAAAACCTGATGTTGTTCATTTCCAGCACCTCCTGAATCTTTCTGTAAACTTTATTCAGATTGCGAAGAAGAAGGGGATACCTGTTGTTTTTACTCTTCATGAGTACTGGCTTATGTGTCCTAACGGTGGTCAGATGATAAAGAATCGAAAGAAGGGTTCATCGTGCTTGTCACCGGAGTTATGTTATGATGTTAATCCTCAGGAGTGTGCCCGTTGTATTACCTCGTTGTCCGGGAAGAGGTTGATCCCTAAGAGATACTACAGTCTGATCAGGAAAAGGTCTGCCAATTTTATTGTCAGAGGAGGTCAATCCTCCGGTCTAAAGAAGTCCAGTTTTGGCAGTGGTCTGAGAAGGACGATCATATCGTGTGACAGATTTGCAAAAACCTGGAAGGAAAAGGTTCTGTGGACACTGAAAAAAAAAGATTGCTTTGCAATGGCACAATACAGGTCAACCCATATTCGTAATATTTGTAAGGATGTAGATTTATTTATTGCCCCATCGCCATTCCTTAGGAGTATGTTTATTAAGTTTGGGATACCTGAGAATAAGATTGTATATGCGGATTACGGGATGAATACGGCTTTTTACGGGAATATCAGCAGGCAGGCTTCAGAGAAGATCCGTTTTACATTTATCGGGAGTCCTGTGGTACATAAAGGGGTTCATGTATTAGTTGAGGCATTTAATGGTATTGTTGATGACAGGGCAGAGCTTAATATCTATGGGGACTTGTCTCTTCAACCGGAATATTCATATCCATTGCAGAAGAGTGCAAAGAACCCGAATATACATTTCAGGGGACGGTTTGAGAATGATAAGATTGCCGATGTCCTGTCTAATACTGATGTCCTTGTTGTTCCTTCAATCTGGTTCGAGAATTCCCCTCTTACGATTCATGAGGCATTTATTGCCGGGATACCTGTTGTTACTTCAAACCTCGGCGGGATGGCGGATCTGGTACAGGACGGGGTTAATGGCCTGCTGTTTAAGGTTGGGAATGCCGCTGATCTCAGGAGTAAGATATTATCGCTGATAAGGGATCGCGGCTTGATTCAACGCTTAAGTCAGGGAATACCTAAGGTGAAGACGATTGAAGAGGATGCCCGGTTTATCGAAGGATTGTATCTGAAATTAGTAAAGGGATATAAGACTGTTGCCATTGATGCCTAAGGTTATCATAATAATTGTCAATTGGAATGGCAGGGATGATACCATGTCCTGCCTTAATTCAGTGCAGAAGCTCGATTATCAAAATTATCATGTGATTGTAGTTGATAATGGTTCAGTGGATGGCTCTGTAGAGGCTATCAGGGATTCCTATCCATCGGCATCATGGCTTACGGTTATCGAGAATGGTGAAAACCTCGGTTACACAGGCGGGAACAATGTTGGGATCAGATATGCTATGAATGAAGGGGCTCGGTATGTGTGGGTCCTTAATAATGATACGATTGTTGCACCGGATGCCCTTGGTAGATTGATCAGGACTGCAAAAGTTAATCCTTCGGCAGGTGTTCTTGGTCCTAAGGTGTTGTGTTACCCTGACTCACATCTTCTGTATTCACGTGGAGAGAGGCATAGCCTTTGGTTTAATCGCAGGACGGTTGATATCGGTGAGATTGACAGGAAGGATGATGTTGAACCGCGGCAGGTGGACTACGTCGTTGGATGTGCGATGCTAGTATCCAGGGAGTTTGTTGAAAGGGTGGGGTTCTTTGATGAAACCTTCTTTGCCTATTTTGAAGAGATTGACTGGTGTTTCAGGGGGCGTAAGGCTGGTTATGATGTTCTGTATGTGCCTGATGCGGTGATTTATCATAAGGGCGGGGCCAGCACCGGAGGGACGTTCAGCGCCATCGCTTCCTATTACCGTACAAGGAACTGGATCTACTTTATGCGTAAGCATGCGGCGTTTTATCACTGGTTTACGTTTATTCCATTATTTTCTTATGTTTATATGAGGCGATTCCTGAAGGCTTTATTGAAATGGGATGTTCCGGTAATGAGGTCTCTTGGACAGGCTATACTGTGGAATATCCACGCATAACAGGGACAGCGCCCTATTTCTTTTGCATCTTGCGTAGTCTGCGTTGGTATAAGAGAATGACAATGATACCAATGACGCCTATTACTGCCAAGGTCGTGAAGGCTATGTCAATGTCTGACATTTTTATTAACCTCCGTAGCAAGTCCCATCACAAGCTTGCTTACATCATAGCAATACTTGGAGAGGTTGTCTATCTGCTTTTGTTTCAACATGGAATTACTCAGATAGCAATGGATGTGCCACAGTATTTGGTCAGTGAAACCTATTGATAAATATCGTGTTGCTGAGATTATATGTTGATGATGCTGGAAATAATTGCACAGAATACCCTCTCCCTGAGGGAGAGGGATGTTCATGATAACTGATATGGCCAATCCGGAATATAGCATTGTAATCCCCAATCTGCACTCTCCCAGGATTGGGGATGTTCTTGATGCGCTGCGCCGTCAGGAAGGTGTTGATGGTGAAAAGTATGAGATCCTGGTGGTTGGTAGGGACAGGTATGGTTTGGTTCGAAGGCATGAAGCAGAGGATAAGCGGGTCAGGTTCCTCGAGTCAGAGCGGGATTTAAATGCTGCTGAAGCCCGTAACAGAGGTATAGATGCGGCTCAGGGGAATCTGATTTTCTTCATAGATGCAGATTGCATAGCTTCTTCTGACTGGATGGCCATATTACTTAGAACACACTCAGAGGGATATCCTGTTGTTGGCGGACCAATATGGTTTGAGAGCGGCCCGTTCTGGATACTTTGTGACAATGTAGCACATTTCCATGACCTTCTTCCTGATATTAAGAGGGGCGTTGACCGCCATTTTATGCTCCCTACTGCGAACCTGATGATTGAGAAGGCTGTTTTTGACAAGGTCGGGAAATTTGATGAGACTTATCCCCCTTCAGAGGATTTTGAACTGATAATGCGGATACGAAAGGCAGGGTATGATTTATTTTTTGAGCCAGAGGCAAAAATAGTTCACAAACCTTCGCGAGATTCATTGGGTGCTGTACTGAGTCACTCTCGTGGATGGGCAAGGAAATCAATTAAAATCAGGTCGGAGTTTCGCGAAATACTGGGAACACCTTGGTTTCTGTTTCAGCCTAATTTGTTGAGGCTCATGTCTCCTGCGATTGCTGCCGCGGTTACTGTAAAAATCTTTGCAAAGCATATATGTGTACGGCGCTACTGGTACACGGCGCCTGTAGTTTTTCTGACAAAGCTTGTATGGTGCTGGGCAGCGGCAAAGGAAGTGGCTGAGGGAAGGCATATGTAGGCTCGGGAGCCTTAGCGCCGATCTTTATGGTCGGCTTAAAGTGGGGGATGAAACCCCCACGCTACGACAAGTTTTGACAACCAGGAGGATTTCATGAAAAAGACGCTTATTAGCGGCATTACAGGGCAGGATGGGGCTTATCTGACTGAATTACTGCTTTCAAAAGGGTATCAGGTACATGGGATAGTGAGGCGATCAAGCACGTTCAGCACCAGCCGGCTTGACCATCTATACAGGGATCCACATGATGCTGATGCACGGCTTTTCCTTCACTATGGTGATTTAAGTGATGGGACTGTGCTTAGGCGGGTGCTTGAGTATGTACAGCCTGATGAAATATATAACCTTGGGGCGCAGTCTCACGTCATGGTATCCTTTGAGGAGCCTGAATATACCGTGGATATTGATGCCCTTGGGACGCTGCGTTTACTGGAGGCATTAAGGGACTATCAGGTGCAAAGGGAGAAGAGGGTCAGGTTCTATCAGGCAGGCTCTTCAGAAATGTTTGGAAAGGTTCGGGAGACACCGCAGAAGGAGACAACGCCATTTTATCCGAGAAGTCCATACGGATGTGCCAAGGTTTATTCGCACTGGCAGACAGTAAATTACAGAGAGGCATACGGTATCTTTGCATGCAATGGGATTCTCTTTAACCATGAGTCGCCGCGGCGGGGGGAGACATTTGTTACGAGGAAGATAACAAGGGGTGCGACGAGGATAAAGCTTGGATTGCAGAAGAAGTTATATCTCGGTAACCTTGAGGCAAAGAGGGACTGGGGTTTTGCAGGTGATTATGTGGAGGCTATGTGGCTGATGCTTCAGCAGGATGAGCCTGATGACTATGTTATTGCTACAGGGGAAACCCATTCGGTAAAGGAGTTTGTGGAGAGGGTCTTCGGAAGACTGGACTTGGACTGGCAGAAACATGTGGAGATTGACCCGAAATATTTCAGGCCGACTGAGGTGGATATGCTGCTTGGTGACGCCAGTAAGGCAAAAGAGAAACTAGGATGGGCGCCTAAAGTTAAGCTGGATGAACTTGTTGAGATGATGGTTGAGCATGACTTGGAGCTTGCCAGACAGGAGAAGACGCTTAAAGATGCAGGACACAAAATCGTGGAGAACAAGTGGCATAAATAGTTCTTATTGCATCGTTAATAGTTATGAAGGTTATTTGGCAACGGATGAAAAAGAATAGCTCATACAATAATGTGTATTGGATCGTTATACTTATATTGTTCGCAGCATTTATATTAAGAATCTATAGTATAGGGGAGCAGAGCCTGTGGTTGGACGAAATTATACAAGTAAAGGTATATAATTATAATTCTATTCTTGAAGTGATAGATGGCGCTGCAAATCAAGCCCAACCGCCACTTGATTATTTAATTGGATTTCTTCTTCTGAAGATATTCCCATTCAGTGAAACAATCGTAAGGCTTCCGGCTGCTATATTCGGGACACTAATCGTTTATATGATTTTCATCTTAACGCGGCTACTTTATTCTCAAAACGCCGCAATCCTGGCATCTATTCTGGCTGCGATATCCTCTTACCTGGTCATGTATGCTCAAGAGGCTAGACCTTATTCAATTTTTATTCTCGCACTATTAATGACGCTATACTTCTATTTTAGAGTTCTTGAAAGCAGCAAAATAATTAATTGGGCTGGATTCGCTATTTCTCTCTATTTCCTTCTGATGACACGTGGGTTTGAACCTCTCATAGTTATTCTGGTCATAAATATACTGACTATTCTGTTCTACAGGTTTTCAAGGAGGACTTTTGTCATCGCCTCTTTGTCCTTAGCTGATTTCATATTATTCCTTCCTTTCTTCATTAGGACATATTCATATCTTCAGTATTACAGTGAGACACAAATAAATTCTATGACCTTCTGGGAGAATATAACTAATAAGATGCAGGATTTTCCATTTACGAATCTTGTTAATATGTGGCATTCATTCACAAGTCCTGTTTCTATCTTATTTATTGTTTTTATCGTATTTGGTTACTATGCTATTCTTAGCAATAAAGAGAAGAAGAATGCCAGGATATTTGCCTGTTTCTCGGTGTTTTTACCGATTCTCCATGTTGTTATATTTACATATAAGGTAGACTTAATTCATCGGGCCGCGTTTGCATCACGTTATTATGTCTATACCTTGGCTCTTATTTTTATTCTTACTGCTATCGGCGCGGTTAGTCTTTTTGAATTTATCAGGTCGAGATCCATTCATAAGTATTTCAGCTATGCAACAGGTATTGTTATTTTCTTATTCATTATTGCTTATGGAACAAATTTAAAGGCGTACTACGCCTCGGAAAAACAAGACTGGCGAGGTGTATCGGCATACATAAAAAAAGACACACGAAAGCACAACATCATAGTGACCGATAGCGTTCATCAGGTCTATGGGCAATGGATGATGAGATTTGAAGGTCGTCCTATTTATTATAAAGATGCGAAGGAACTTAATCTGAATGAATTTGTGGAAATTGCTATAAAGATGTCTAACTATAAATTTAATGGGGATATTTACTTAGTATTACATAATGAGTGGCCAATTGATAAAAATATTTATTGTAAGGAGTTGTGTCAAAATAAATTTACAGTTTTCTGTGTATATAAGTTAGTTAATTATAATGAGAGAGTAGTTGACAGATTAGAAACACTGATTGACACGATGATAAAAGAATACCCTCAGAACGGGAGCAGGATTCGGCTCTACCTGAATAAAGCCAGGATAAGGAAATATCGTGGTGATTTAAATAGTACTTACGATTATATAGAAAAATCCCGTAATTTAGTGCTGCCAGGATACTCAAATATGCTTGAGCATGAGATAAAAGGAATACTGGAAGACCTATAATTGATGGTTGAAATATCTTACAGTGTGATTATTCCTAATTTCATCTGCTGTCACGGGGGTATTAATGGAACATGTGCTGAGAAAGAGATATATGTAGTGTTTGAAAATAAGTGGCATAAATAAGGAGATGTTGCGGGATGGATAAGGGATCTAAGATATATGTTGCCGGGCACACCGGCCTTGTTGGTTCGGCTATCCTCAGAAGACTTCAAAACGAAGGATTCAGTAATCTGCTTGTCAGAACTCACAAGGAGCTGGATCTGTGTAAACAGTCTGAAGTCGAACGATTCTTCAATCAGGAAAAACCGGATTATGTATTTATGGCCGCGGCAAAAGTTGGAGGTATTCTTGCAAACAGCACTTATCCGGCAGAATTTATATATAGTAATCTTGCAATCCAGTTGTCTGTTATTCATAGTGCTTATCTATACGGGGTAAAGAAGCTGCTGTTTCTTGGAAGTTCCTGTATATACCCGAAGGTTACACCACAGCCGATGAAGGAGGAGTATCTTTTAACAGGGGCACTTGAGCCTACAAATGAGGCTTATGCTATCGCCAAGATAGCCGGTATCAAGATGTGTCAGGCTTATAATAGTCAGTATGGCACCAATTTTATCTCTGTCATGCCTGCTAATCTCTACGGACCCGGCGATAACTTTGATCTTCAGACCTCTCACGTACTGCCTGCACTTATAAGGAAATTTCATGAAGCAAAACTATCTGAACAATCGGTTACTATATGGGGAACCGGAAAACCACGGCGTGAGTTTCTATTTGTAGATGATTGTGCGGATGCCTGCTATTTTCTGATGAATCACTATGATGAGAGTGAAATCATTAATGTTGGTGTTGGAAAGGATATCAGCATACAGGAGCTTGCAGAACTTACCGGGGATGTTGTCGGCTTTAAAGGGGATATCGTCTATGATCAGGGCAAACCCGACGGGACGCTCTTAAAGCGTCTCGATGTCAATAGTATCAACGGCATGGGGTGGAAGGCAACAACAGACCTTCGGGACGGGATTGCCAGGACATACCAGTGGTACCTGACCCATGACATTGCAAAAAACAAATAAATTATCCCGCTTTTTCAGGATTGCATGGCACTACAAGCGCGGCAATGCGAGGCTGCCATATGCGCCTGTGCGGTTATGGGTGGAGCCTACTTCTTTCTGTAATCTTAAGTGTCCTATGTGCACAAGCAGGGATATACCGGAAGATAAGACAGGTTACATGGACTGGGGTCTCTATAAAAAAATTATTGATGAGGCTAAGGGCTTTGTATTTGACATCAATCTATTTATTGGTGGTGAATCACTTTTTCATAAGAGACTGCCTGATATGATCCGGTATGCTAAGGATAATGGGATTGGAACGCGGCTATCTACGAATGCGACTGTGCTGACTAAAGATAAGACGAAGGCGCTGCTTGATGCAGGGCTTGATTTTATAATCTTCTCGTTTGATGGTTATGATAAAGAGTCCTATGAGAAGATCCGGGTTAACGCCAATTTTGAGAAGACCTTGGGGAATATCAGGGGTTTTCTTGAGGAGAAGAAGAGGCGGGGGAGCAGTACGCCGTATGTCGTTTTTCAAGTGATAGAGGGGCTGGATGATGATGAAAAAAATCCCCCCATCCCCCCTTTAGAAAAGGGGGGTAAGGGGGGATTTGACGATAAGCGTAAGGCTTTTCTTCAGGGCCTTGAGGGACTGCCGATAGACAAGATTTCCCTGATAGAGCCTCACACATTCGGTGGGAAGATCTCACGGGAGGGAGACAAAAAGTTTCGTACAGTAGGGCGTAAGTATGTCCCCTGCACGTTCCTCTGGTATTCCATGTCTGTCAGATGGGATGGGACGGTGGTGCCGTGCTGTGTTGATCTGTCCGGCGATATGCCCCTCGGGGATGTTGGAAAAGAATCACTGCTTGAGATATGGAATGGTCAGCGGTTGATGGAGTTAAGAGAGAAGATTGCCTCAGGCCGGTACACAGATGTCCCCCTTTGCAAAGGGTGCGATATCCTGTGGAAAGAGCAGTTGTTCGGGATACCTGTAAAGAGCCTGAAGGAGCTCAGATATTTCCTGAAATTCTAATTCAACATAAGGAACTACATCATGGACGACAAATCACTAAAGACATTAGAAATACTTGAGGAATTATCCTCCAATGGCCAGGTTACCCAGCGGGAGCTGAGTCACAAAGTAGGCATAGCCCTTGGCCTTGCCAATTTCTTTATTAAACGGCTTGTCCAGAAAGGGTATGTTGAAGTTGTATATCTTGAGCGCAACCGTCTGGGGTATCTGATAACCCCGCAGGGTATTGCCGAAAAGTCCCGTCTGACATACAGCTATATACACAGGTCGTATGGATATGTACGCAAGCTTCGTATCAGTATACGTGAGAGGCTTAAGGTATTATCCCGCGACGGTGTGCACAGTGTGGTGATATACGGAGGGGGGGATATTGCCGAGGTAGCGTATCTTGCTGTACATGAAGTGGGGATGAAACTTGTTGGGGTAGTTGACGGTTCCCGTGCAGGAAGGCCGTTTCTCGGTTATACAATTCAGCCTGTAAGTGTCCTGCCAGGATTATCCTATGACAGGATAATCATTACTGAGTCTGTGATGGTGCAGGACATGGGCATTCTGCTTCATGAATATGGGATTGACGAAGGGAAGCTGGTGCGGGTGGAGTAACCTATGGTTTCTGTTTCTTATGATACTTGTTTCTGCGCTCAGATATTAATAGCAAGATGATACCAATAACGGCAAATGCGAGTAGGATGGATAATGCTATCTCAGTCGGTGTCATGGTCATCTTTACTTACCTCCTTCTTATCCAGCATATATCCAATAAACAAGAATGCAATACCAGTTATTAGTCCTATTAAGATAGCCTTTAAATAAAACTTGTCAGACACTATATTGCCGATTACTGCAATACCAAGTACAAGCTTGGTCATATCATAACATAGCTTCGATAGGTTGTCTATTTGCTTTCTGTTCATTTTATTTATCATGGTGAGCAATATTAGTGCCATGAATTGCAGAAGATTTAACACATTGATAAACTTCATACTCTTTGATAATATACAGGAGTTGTCTTACTCAAAATGCACATGAAGTTGTGCAGAAAGGTACACATATGAAGGCACTCATTACAAGCGGCGGTAAGGGAACGAGGCTGAGGCCGATCACACACACGAGCAATAAGCATCTTATACCTATTGCCAACAAGCCGATGATCCACTTTGCAATAGAGGCGGTGTTAG
>Ga0209324_10001883_pt1 | contig 14565 bp, 17 predicted proteins | sample Rifsed19ft3_FD_184015 | JGI IMG/M metagenome (GOLD analysis project Ga0209324, IMG submission 184015) | Soil microbial communities from Rifle, Colorado, USA - sediment 19ft 3 (version 2) | ecosystem: Environmental > Terrestrial > Deep subsurface > Rock core/Sediment | place: Rifle, Colorado...
TTTGCACCTATCCGGTCGACAGGTGCTCGCAGTACGAGATAATGGAGGTCGCGTCGAGCCACAGCATGGCCCTTGTAAAGAAGGGTTCGGCATGGAAGGTAATAGAGAGCGCGGAGAAGAAGGCGGCCCTCGACGCGCTCATGGCGAGCGAAAAAAGGTACAGGCTCTTGACGGAGCTTACCTCTGATCTCGTCTTCAGGATGCAGATAGCCCCTGGCGGCAATCTCTCGCTCGAATGGCTCACAGCCGCCTTTGAGAAGCTCTCCGGTTATTGCGCGTGGGAGATAGGCTCGTCAGAGAGCCTCGAGAGGATAATACACGGGGAAGACAGGCAAAGGTTCAAGGACGCCGTCGCGTCGGCCCTTTCAGGCAGACAGTCGGAGATCGAGGCAAGATACTTCGCGAAAAACGGCGAGCTCCGCTGGATGAAGCTCTACGCGGTCCCCGAATACCATGAGACGGCCGACATAATACGCGCCGTGGTCTGCAGGGGGCATGACATCACGGGGCGCAAGACCGCCGAGGAGAGGCTCCGCGACCAGATGGTCATGATGGAAGGGCTCATCGAGAGCCTTCCCGGGACATTCCATGTCATAGACGGGGACGGCCGGATGATACGGTGGAACAGGACCCTGGAGACGATAACAGGCTACGCTGCCGCTGAAATACAGTCCATGGAGCCGGCGGATTTCTTCGACCCCTCCGAGAGGCCGCTCATACGGGAGAAGATGAGAGAGGCCTTCACGAACGGAAGCATGGAGGCGGAGGCCCGGGTGCTCACCAGTACAGGCGAGAAGATCCCCCACCTCTTCAGGGCCAGGCTCTTCCACAGGGACGGCAAGCCCTTCATCATAGGGATAGGGCTCGACATAACGGAGCGCTGGAGGGCTCACGAGGACGAAAGGCGCCTGAGGGCCGAGTTCGAGACAAAATTCGAGGAGAGCACCTCTGAGCTCCGCGAGCTCTTCAGCAGGCTCAAATCGAGCGAGGAGAGGCTGCGCGCCCTGGTCGAGACCACGAACGACTGCGTCTGGGAGGTGGACTCCTCGGCCGTGTATACGTACGTAAGCCCGAAGGTAATGGACATACTGGGCTACAGGCCCGAGGAGGTCCTCGGCAGGACGCCATTCGACCTCATGCCCACAGAAGAAGCCGGGAGGGTAAGGCCCATATTCGACGACATCGCCGCGTCCAAGAAGCCCTTCGCGCTCCTCGAGAACGTGAATATGCACAAGGACGGGAGCCTGGTTGTGCTCGAGACCGGCGGCGCGCCGATACTGGACCAGGCCGGCAACCTCCTGGGCTACAGGGGCATCGACAGGGACATCACGAGGAGAAAGGAACGGGAAGAGGAGCGCGAAAGGATTCGCGAGCAGCTCATCCATTCGCAGAAGATGGAGGCCATAGGCAACCTCGCCGGCGGCATAGCGCACGACTTCAACAACCTGATGGTCGTAATAAGGCTCAACAGCAACATGGCCGTCAAAAAGGAAGAGGGCGGGGCGGACGTACTGCCCTTCCTCGAGCAGATAAGCATAGCCGCTGAGCGGGCCGAGAACCTCACGCGCCAGCTCCTCATATTCAGCCGCAGGCAGCCCACCACCGTAAGCGTCCTGGACATCAACACGAAGGTCGAGAACATCCTCGGGATCTTGAAGCGCATTATCGGCGAAAACATAGCCATAAAGACCGACCTCGACCCCAAAATAGGCCGCATAAGGGCGGACAGGGTCAATATCGAGCAGGTCATAATGAACCTTGTAATAAATGCGAGGGACGCGCTCCCAAGGGGGGGCGTCATAGCCATCAAGACGGACAATGTCGTCGTCTCCGGCGGGGATTCCATTAGGGCCGCCTCGCTCGGCGCCGGGGCGTACGTCAGGATAATAGTCGAGGACAACGGCGTCGGCATGGACAGCGGGGTGATAAAAAGGATATTCGAGCCGTTCTTCACGACAAAGGGCCTGGGCGGCACCGGCCTGGGGCTCGCGGTGGTGCACAGCATAGTCAAAGAGCTCAAGGGGTGGATAGACGTGGAGAGCAAACCGGGCGCGGGCAGCAGGTTTGATGTCTACCTGCCGTCAACGGACACAAGGGAGGAGACGGAGCCCAAAAGGGAGGTAGCCTCAGGGTCTCCGGGCAGGGGCGAACGCGTGCTCGTGATAGAGGACGAGAAGCTCTTGAGGAAGAGCGTGGCGGTCGTGCTCTCGAGGAACGGCTACAAGGTCTTCGAGGCGGCTTCGGCAAAGGAGGCGGCCTCGCTCTTCGAAAGGGAGAGCGGGCGCTTCAACCTGGTCTTCAGCGACATGGTCCTGCATGACATGGACGGCATTCAGCTCGTGGACGGCCTCAAGGCCTCGAACCCCTCCTTCAAGGTGCTCATCACGAGCGGGTATCTCGACATCGAATCGCAGTGGCCCGCCATAAGGGAGAGGGGCTTCCATTTCCTGCAGAAGCCCTATGAGGTGCCGGACCTGCTGAAATCCATCAGGACCGTGCTGGACAGTTAGGCAGGCTGCTGAAAAAGGCCCATCTGCTTTGTTGTCTCGTCGCGCGTAGTAGCGGCGTACGGCAAAGAGTACGCCTCCTTCCTCGCTCCCCGATTTAACTGGGGCCTCGCATCTGGACCTTTTTGAGCAGCCTGAATAAGACACTCATCAAGGGTTCAGGTTTTTAACCTGAACCCTTGATGATTCTTTTGGATAATTACGAAGATTCGGGTTCAATTTGCAAAATTGAACCCGCCCTAAAGTCCATTCATAAACCCCAAAGACCGACCTTCCCCCCATTCAGTTTTTCCTTGACTTGCCCTTAAATAGGACTAAAATTATCCTTAATGTCCTTTTAAGGAGACGCACGATGCTGAACCTTACAAGGGACGGCGAGTACGCAGTCAGGGCCGTCCTTTACCTTTCATCCCAGCCAGAGGGCAAGATCTCCCTCATATCCGAGATAGCCGAGACCCAGGAGGTCCCGAAGAGCTACCTTTCCAAGATAATGCAGCACCTTGTGAGGGCCGGGCTCGTCAAATCCAGGCGCGGCGTAAACGGGGGCTTCATGCTCGCGAGGCCAGCCGAGTCCATAACCATGAGGCAGGCCATCGAGGCGGTCGAGGGGCCGATATTCCTGAACGTCTGCCTGGTAAAAAAAGGCGAATGCCACAGGGACGACTTCTGCCCGGTCCACCTGGTATGGAAAGAGGCCCAGAGAAGGCTCCTCGAGGTGCTCGACGGAAAGACCATGGCAGAGCTCGCCGTAGAGGGAGAGGCCCTCTCCAGAAAGGTCAAAAAGAAGAATCAGACTGCCTGAAGCAGGCTCATCACTCTGACGCCCGCCTTTAACTCTTGCCCTGCGTCTGCCTGGCCGTGCCTTCTTCAATATACAGGCTTGAAATAGGTCCGCGAGCCTCGTCAGGCCGGAAGCGGTCCCCATGGTAATGTGGTACAATCTGTCAAGTCCGGAAGTGCGCGCTTTCATACCCGGCATGGGTACGCCGGTAAAATACCTCGGAGGGCAGGGATGGGCGGCAGGTACAGGTATATAATCGTCGGCGGCGGGCTCGCAGGCGAGAAGGCCATTAAGGGCATACGCTCGCGCGACAGGGAGGGGAGCATACTCCTCCTGGCGGCAGAGTCCCACAGGCCCTACGACAGGCCGCCCCTTACCAAGAAGCTCTGGTTCGGCAAGAAGAAGCTCGAGGACATATACCTGGACCCCCCTGACTTCTACGAGAAGGACGGCGTGTCAATGCGGCTCGGGACAAGGGCCGTCAAATGCGACGCGACTGAAAAAACGGTCCATGACGAGACAGGCGCGGCCTTCCAATACGAAAAGCTCCTCATAGCAACGGGCGGCACGCCGAGGACGCTCGATATCCCCGGGGGGCAGCTCGAGGATATCTTCTATTACAGGTCGATAGACGACTATACGCGCCTTCGAGGGCTTGCCAGAGAGGGCGCCTCGGCCATAGTCATCGGCGGAGGATTCATAGGCTCTGAGATAGCCGCGGCATTGAACGTGAACAAGGTCGATGTCACGATGCTCTTTCCATCCGCTTACCTGTGCAGCCGCGTCTTCCCCGAACCGCTCGGCACGCATATACAGGAAGACTTCGAAAAGCGGGGCGTGCGCATATTCAGCCATACGACGCCCACTGCCATCCGGAAAAAAGGCGGGCGGTTCGCCTTTACGGCAAAAGGCAGGGAGTTCGAGGCCGATATCCTCATCGTCGGCGCGGGCATTTCTCCGAACATAGAGCTTGCGCGTAGCGCGGGCATAAAGGCCGACGACGGCATCCACGTAAACGAGTTCCTGCAGAGCTCAGACGTGGACGTCTTCGCCGCCGGCGACTGCGCGAATTTCCCGTACAAGGCCCTCTCCAAAAGGATGAGGGTAGAACACTGGGACAACGCCCTCACGCAGGGCACCGTTGCCGGAGAGAACATGGCGGGCGCAACGAACCCCTATGACCATATGCCGTATTTCTTCTCCGACCTCTTTGACTTCGGCTACGAGGCCGTTGGAGAGGTAAACTCCGCCCTTCAAACCTTTGCCGACTGGCAGCAGGAGAACTCAAAGGGCGTAATCTACTACCTGAGCGATAACAGGGTCAGAGGCGTCATGCTCTGCAACGTCTGGGACAAGGTCGAAGAGGCAAGAGAGCTCATAAAAAAAGGCGAAACACATACACCAGCAAGCCTCAAGGGCGCTATCCGCTGAGGGCGGAGTATTCTGGGGGAAACTTTCTGTAGAAAGTTTCCCCCAGGCCCCCTTCAAAGACTTTTAGTTCCCGTCCAGACCCCCCAAGCACTACCGGGGGGGCTGGACGGGAAGAACTGAAAGTTTTTGGAGAGAGTTTGAGAGAACCTTTTTACAAAAAGGTTCTCTCAATATACCAGCCCTCCGGCAAGGGAGGGAAGCCATGAAGTTATCTGAGGAGAGGTGCCGGCCGGTTGAGAAGGGCGAGGGGCCGCTTTCCGAGAGGGAGGCTGGCGAGCTCTCGCAAGAGGTGCCTGCATGGGCTCACAGGGATTCGTTGATAGAGAGGGAGTTCAGGTTCAAGGGCTTTGACGAGGCGATGGAGTTCGTGAACGAGGTGGCGGGGGTAGCCTCGAGCGAGGACCACCACCCTGACATATGCGTCTCTTACAACAAGGTGGACTTGAGGCTCTCGACGCACAAGATAGGCGGACTGACGAGGAACGACTTCATCCTGGCGGCTAAGATAGACGAGTTGGAGCTGCCGAAATAATTAAGCCGCTACGCCGCCTAAGAGCTTTTCAACCTCCCCTCCCTTGACGGGAGGGGATTGAGGGGAGGGTGAAAAAAGCGCGACAGGCGGCGAGCAAGAAAAAAATAGAGATCATCTGGAGCAGGATATGTCCTGGGAGATAAGGGGAAAGACCGCGCTCGTCACCGGCGCGGCAAAGAGGATCGGCAGGCAGATAGCCCTGAGCCTTGCCGATGAGGGAGCGAGCGTCTACATCCATTACAGGGACGCTGAGCAGGAGGCCAGGGAGCTGAAGGCCGAGGTCGAGTCAAAGGGTGTCAAGGCCTGGCTCATACAGGCCGACTTCGGCAAGGACGGGTACGAGGGGCTCATCGAGAGGGCCGCGGGGGTGGCGGGCGGCCTGGATATACTCGTTAACAACGCCTCGATATTCCCGAGCTCTACCTTGAAGGACATGACATTTGAGGGGCTCATCGAGAACATAAGGGTCAATGCCTGGGCGCCGTTTGTATTGATGCGCGACATAGCGAGGGTAATGAAGAAGGGCAAGGTGGTTAACTTCCTCGATTCTCGGCTCTCCGGCTACGACTGGACGCACGCCGAGTATATATTAAGCAAGCACCTCTTCGCGGCCATGACCCGGATGGCGGCTGCCGAGTACGCGCCGGACGTCGTCGTCAACGGGGTCGCGCCCGGGCTGATACTGCCGCCGCCGGGAAAGCCGATGGAATACATAGAGCGGATGGACAGGACAGTGCCGTTAAAGAAACACGGCAGCGCCTATGAGATTTCCAGCGCTGTGATATACTTGCTAAAATCCGAGTTCCTGGCCGGAGAGGTCATAAACGTTGACGGAGGGAGGCACCTTATTGACTATGGCAGGGGACCGCATCCTGATTGAAGGGCTCACAGCCCGCTGCATCATCGGTGTAAACCACGACGAGAGGAGAGAGCGGCAGGACGTCATAATAGACATCGACCTCTTTGCCGACCTCGCGAAGCCCGGGGCGTCTGACGATATCGCCGACGCCGTGAATTACCGGGACATAAAGAAGAAGGTGCTGGCCTTTGTCGAGTCGTCCGAGTTCTTTCTCATAGAGGCGCTCGCAGAGGGCATAGCGAGGAGGTGCCTCGAGCACCCGCACGTGCACAAGGCGAGGGTAAGGGTGGACAAGCCCTCGGCGCTCCGGTTCACGAAGACGGTTGGCGTCGAGATATGGAGGGGGCGTTAGTTTGCCCCTTGCCTATCTCAGCATCGGCTCTAACATCGACCCTGAGAGGAACGTCCTGGAGGCGCTTAAGTCGTTGAAGGCAGAGGGCCTTGAGGCGGTATCGACCGTCTACAGGACAGAGCCCGTTGGAAAGACAGGGCAGCCGAGCTTTTTAAACTGCGTTGCGAGACTCAATACAAAGAGGGGGCCTGCTGAGCTCAAGGCCGCGCTTAGAAGGATAGAAGACGCCCTCGGAAGAAAGCGCACAGGGGACAGGTTCGGCCCCCGGACGATAGACCTCGACCTCATATCGTATGACGGCATTGAATCGGCCGGGCCAGGCCTTGTACTACCTGACCCTGATATAGAGACCCGCCGCTTCGTCGCGATCCCGCTTTATGAGCTTGCCCCATCATTCACGCTCCCTGACGGGAGGACGTTGAAGGAGATAATCTCGTCCATGCCGGAGAAAGACGGCATGGAGCCCGAAGTCCCCCTCACCGCCGAGATCAGGCGGAAGCTGTTCGCCTGAGTTTTTGAACCCCGCAAACAAAGCGAAGTATGTGAGAAATAAAGATTCACCCTCCCCTTTGTCCCCTCCCGTCAAGGGAGGGGAGTTCAATGACAATCTCCCTCTCCCCCTGCGGGAGAGGGCCGGGGTGAGGGGTATATATGACCTGAATCCGCATGACCACCCTTCAGAGTCGCTGATTTTTTCCTAAGTTCTTGAAATAATTGAATTTTGTACAAAAACAGGTTGACATTCTACTTAGAGTAGAATATCATGGGGTAGGATTTGGCGCCAAAAAAAGCAGGAGGTCTTTTTAATGTTGACCCATTTGGCAAGGAAGATGAAGATAAGCCTTTTTATAGTGCTGGGCATACTCATGCTCCACGCCTATTCAGAGGCAGAGGCAAAGAAGGTTACAGGGCCGAAGCAGGCCAAGACGAGCGAGGTCTGCATGGTGAACGACGCTGTCATGGGCAAGCCCCAGATACAGGTCCCCTTCGAGGGCAAGATGTACTACGGGTGCTGCGAGGGCTGCGTTGAGAGGATCAAGACCGACAGGAGCGTGCGCTACTCAAAAGACCCTGTAAGCGGAAAAGAGGTCGACAAGGCAAAGGCCTTCATAATGGAGGGCCCGGCGGGAGAGGCGCTCTACTTCACCTCATCGGCCACGGCAGCGAAGTACAAATCGGACGTGGCTAAGAAATAAAGAGAAATTCACAAGAGAGGCCCGGCAGAGATGCCGGGCCTCTCTTGTAGACTTTCCCAGACACCCTTGACACTGAGCCCCAGTTCTGTTATTCTTTTAACCTGTAAAGGGGAGTAGCTTGCAGTGTGCCGCCGTCAGCACGGCCCAAAAAGGCCCGGCGCCATTGGTTAGCAGGAGGCTAACAGCGAGACCTTTACCGATGGGGCGGCGTGTCCTGAGGACGCGCTAACGCGCGGTAAAAGGTCTTTTTTGTTTTAAGGGGTACTGATAATCAACACTCGAAAAGGGGAGGAGAGGAAAAGATGAACGGCCTTAAGACAGCGGTCCTGATGGTTACGCTGACGCTTATGCTGGTTGCGATAGGCGCGGTCATGGGCGGGAAGAGCGGTATGACGATAGCCCTCGTCCTGGCCTTTGGCATGAACTTCTTCACCTACTGGTTCAGCGACAAGATAATCCTTAAGATGTACGGCGCGAAGCCGGTGACAGAGGCAGAGGCCCCTGAGCTATACAGCATGGTCGCGAGGCTCTCTTCAGCGGCAGGCCTGCCCATGCCCAAGGTCTGCATCATGGACCAGGCCCAGCCGAACGCCTTTGCCACAGGCAGGAACCCTGCCCACGGCGTGGTGGCGGTGACGACCGGCATCAGGAAGGTTTTGACGAGGGAAGAGCTCGAAGGCGTAATCGCCCATGAGCTCGCTCACATAAAGCACAGGGACATACTGGTAGGCACCATCGCGGCGGCCTTCGCGGGCGCGATAAGCTACATCGCCCAGATGGCGCAGTGGGCCATGCTCTTCGGCGGCAGGTCCGACGACAGGGAGGGCGGCAACCCGATAGTTGCCATAGTCATGATGATAGTCGGGCCGATCGCGGCAATGATAATCCAGATGGCCATATCGAGGTCAAGGGAGTACAAGGCCGACGAGGGCGGCGCCCGGATAGCGGGAAACCCGCTCTATCTCGCTAACGCCCTTCGTAAGCTCCATGTGGCATCCCACAGGATCCCGATGGACGCAAGCCCCGCCACCGCGCACATGTTCATCGTGAGCCCGCTTTCAGGCGGCTCGCTCTTCAAGCTCTTCAGCACGCACCCTCCGATGGAGGAGAGGATAGCGAGGCTGGAGGCCATGGTAGGAAGGCTCTAAAAATTGTTATTTTTCCTGATCTCTGTGTCAGGGCGGAAATAAAAATGCTCACATATATACAACATATGCTGCGCTTTTTATTCCCGCCCTTCCTTGACCTCAGAAAAAATTCCTAATTTTTAGAAATTTTTAGGATAGATTAATTGGCATTTGTGAATAAACGGGGGTTGCGATATCCGCAACCCCCTTTTTTTATTTAATCATTGTCTTTTTTGGGCGGGTTCAATTTTGTAAATTGAACCCGCGATCATGCTCGCTGCGCATTATGCCCCTCTGTTTTTGAAAGACACCCAAAAATTCCCCTCAAGTTTCACAGTAGCCCCTCCGATGAAATAAATAATGAAGAGAAGCGGCTGCCTTTTTCAGGCCGTTTCAAATAAGGGGGGTAATATGGAAGAAAAATGCGTCTATCTCAGGGAGAGTATCTGCAAGGCCTCGATAAGCAGGATGTCTCCGGCCAAGTTCGACTACGACGGCTACTGCGAATCCGAGGAGCATTGCAACTGCCCGGTGCTCCTGGCCCATACTCTCAGGAACGGTTACGGGGAGCTTCTCAGGGCTGTATAGGCCCCTTCAGCCCGGCCCCATCCGATTCCTTCTCTTTCAAAGCAGGGATTGCCCATTCTCCTGCTGACGGCCCGCTTTTACTGAAAATCACGCCTCCGCCCCCTTTCGCCTTGCCTCGCCCCGCCCCTTCACGTTAAAATATTTCTCTTATGAGTAACGCAGGAAAGAAACTATGCATGGTCAGCCTGGGCTGCCCGAAGAACCTCGTGGACTCGGAGGTGATGCTCGGCATATTGAAGCACGCGGGGGTCGAGCTTACAGCCAACGAGGCGGACGCGGACATCCTCGTCGTCAACACATGCGGCTTCATCGGGGACGCCAAGGAGGAGTCGATAGACGCGATACTCTCTTTGGCCGAGCACAAGAAGACCGGCAGATGCAGAAAGCTCATCGTTGCGGGCTGCCTGAGCCAGCGCTACAAGGACGACCTCTCAGAGAGCCTCCCCGAGGTGGACTGCTTCATAGGCACCGGCGAGTACCACAGGATAGCCGAGGTCATCGAGGAGGGCTTCCGCGAAAGGGTCCTCGTGGGGCTGCCGACCTACATACACGACTACACTACGCCGAGGATAATCTCAACTCCCGGCTTCTACGCATACGTCAAGGTGGCGGAGGGCTGTTCAAACCACTGCAGCTATTGCAGCATCCCCTCCATTCGCGGGGAGTTCAGGAGCAGGCCAATCGAGTCCGTCGTGAAGGAGGCAGAATCTCTTGCCGCCCAGGGCATAAAGGAGATAAACCTCATCGCCCAGGACACGACGTCCTTCGGAAGGGATAGGGGCGAGGGGCTCGAGCCGCTACTTAAGAGGCTTATCCCGATTGTGGGCATCGAATGGATAAGGCTACTCTACCTCTACCCTGGCAGGATAACCGACGAGGTCATCTCGATTTTGGGAAACGAGGAGAAGGTCCTGCCCTACATCGACCTTCCGCTCCAGCACATAAGCCCGCCGGTGTTGAAGGCCATGAACAGGCAATACACCAGGGCAGGTGTAGAGGCGCTGATAGAAAAACTCAGGACCCGGCTCCCCGGCGTGACCCTTCGGACATCGATGATAGTCGGCTTCCCAGGGGAGAAGGAATCGGACTTCAGGGAGCTCCTTGATTTCGTCGAGGGCGTGAAGTTCGACAGGCTCGGCGTATTCACCTATTCGAGGGAGGAGGGCACGCCGGCCTATTCGATGAAGGGGCAGGTGCCGAAGAAGGTAAAGGCCGGCAGGATGGACGCAATCATGTCAGCGCAGCGCGAGATATCGCTTGAGAAGAACGAGCTCCTCATCGGCAGCACGGTGAAGGTCATGGTGGAGGGCGCGAACGATGACAATGATGCCGCCCCCATGAAGGGCAGGGCCTCTTCGCAGGCCCCTGACGTGGACGGCGTTGTCTACCTTGCCGGAGGACACGCAGAGCCCGGCAGCATCGTTTCGGCAAAAGTCACGGGCGCCGGAGATTACGACATATACGCAGAGGCGCGCTGACAACCGCCCGCGGGTCAGCGGAGCTTTCTTTTGAGCCGCCTTTCGATGCTCTCGACCTTCGCGGTTATCCTTCCGGCCTTTCCCTTCCTGTAATCGGCCTTGATTGAGATGGAGATCCTCCCGCAGTCCTTCTGCATCCTCCTGAAGCACTTCTTCACGACCCCGAAGACCTCGTCCCACTCGCCCTCCACCACCGTGCCCATGGGGTTTAGCCTGTACTCGAGCCCGCTTTTGTCTATTATCTCGAGAGACCTCGAGACGTACTTGCCTACGCTCTCGCCCTTTCCAACGGGCGTCATGCTGAACTCAAGCAGAACTGACATGTGTCTTCCCTCCGTCCGGGATTTTTACCGATTTTCTCAGAGCCGCTTGAAATATACAAGGGTTAAGCTATGATATGATACTGACAAAAGCACCTCAAGGAGGCATTATGAAGATGACGTTGGCAGGAGCCGTCCTCGCGAGCGCTCTCTTATCGACGAGCGCATTCGCCCTGGACGCCGAATCCCTCTTCAAGTCAAGGTGCCAGCCGTGCCACGGCCCGGGCGGCAAGGGCACAGGCATTGCCCCGGCGCTGGCGGGCAACCAGTTCGTCCAGGCCGCCAGGGACCAGGAGATGGCAAATTCAATATTGAAAGGCAGGCAGGGCGCGGACAGAAAGTACCCTGACAAGTACCCGGCGGGCATGCCTCCGCAGAAGCTCTCCGAGCCGGAGTTGACCTCGATCGTCGCCTATATGAAAAGCCTTCAGGGAAAGTAGAGGGCAGGCCGCCGAGAAGATTACGTCACCTGAGATCCCCTCCCTCAAGGGAGGGGATTTTTACATACCGCTGGTAATCCCCCGCCGGTTATCCTGTCTGAAGATCCTTCAACTTGACTCTCGCCCAAGAGCCATTATCATTGGGATATGGAGCCATTCCTAAGGAGGTACTGACATGTACACGCAAAGACGACTCGTTACCTTTTTCATAGCCGTTCTCTTTTCGGTGATGGCCGGGATATCCCAGGCAGCCGAGGAGGCCATCGACTTCAAGGGCCAGAAGGACTTCAAGGACGCGAGGGGACACGCGACGATAACGGACGCCGGAGAGGGACAAAAGGAGATAAGGCTCGACGCGAGCGGCCTCAAGCCGGACTCGGTCTATACCTTCTGGTTCGCCAACCAGGAGCCCAAGATGGAGATGTCCGGCGTTGGCAGGCCTGACTACTCATTCAGGAGCGACAGCCAGGGCAACGCGAGCTACACGGCCGTGGTGCCGGCTGAGGATCTCGAGCGCTGGCAGGAGCTCGATATAGCCTATCACCCCGAAGGGGACCCCAAAAACCTCGCCAACATAGAGATAGCCTTATCCGGGGACCTCGAGGCGATGGGTTAGTTTTATTCAGACTGGATATATCGTAGAGAGGGGCGGAACCCGCCCCTCTTTTTTTATGCCTCCCCCCGCTGACGCCGGATTATAACGCCGCTGACATATTCCCTCAACAATCCCACGGTACTATCCTCGTAAAACAAGAATGGAAAAGAGAGGAGAAAGAGAAGATGGAAATGGAATGTCCATATCAAGAGAAGGGAAGGGTGACGGTGTGCGGCGCGTCGATAACGCGTTTGCACACATCGATGGAAGACCAAGAGGCCTTCTGCGGTACAGAAGATCATTACCGCTGCCCGATGCTCCTGGCCCACGTGCTGAGATTGGGCTCGGAGCGCCCCAAGCGGGTCCACTGATAAAGGCAAAATGAAAAGGAGGAATAGCAGACAGATGAAGAGGAAAGTTGCAGCGGCTCTTGTAATAAGCGCGCTCGGCACTATTGCGGCTGCCCCGGCATACGCGGGCTTCTACTTCGGCGATGAGACAAAGGGAGTGACCATCAGCAACAACGAATCGGACCTTAACATCGGGGTCAGGCTCCAGCCCAGGTTCGACTTCGGAGACATAGTAAAGAGCAAGGACGGCAAGACCTACGAGGGGGACAAGGACCTCTATCTGAGGAGGATAAGGCTCGAACTCGGCGGGAGCGTACTTACCAAGACGCTCCTCTATAACCTGACGGTCATGGCCGACAAATGGGAGAAGGCTGGGAATACCAACGCGGTCGGCATCCAGTACGCCTATCTCAAGTGGCTCGCGGACGACGCCTTTGTCCTTACGGCGGGCAAGGAAAAGCTTCCGTACTCGAGGGTCTCCTTGACGTCATCTTCAAAGCAGCTCCTAATAGAAAGGCCCATATCCACGGAGGACGCCAAGAAGGTCTTCGGCAAGACGGACGCCTACTACCAGCCGAAGATATCGGCAGGCGGCAAATTCATTGAAGGGGTCGTTGGCTATGAGGTAGCCATAGCCGACGGCTGGCAGAACGGAGAGGCCATACATACGGGAAAGACGGTCTTCAAATCGAACCCGGTGCTTGCGGCGAGGGTGGAGATCTCGCCGCCCGGGTGGACCGAAAAGTCAAAGAGCGACGCGCACCTGGGCAAGGGCCAGCACCTGACCCTCGGCCTGAACTACGTAAACCAGGGCGGCATCGAGTACTCTGCGACAGGCGAAGAGGACAGGAGCCTCTGGGGCCTCGACATATCGGGCCATTACGAGGGGCTCACGGCCCAGTTTGAGTATAACGAATGGGATATAGATTCTTCCAACGCGACCGTGAGCAAGACGCCGAAGGGATGGTACGCGCAGGCAGGCTACTTCATAGACGGGCCGAACATAGAGCCCGTGGCGAGGTACGAGGTCTACGATCAGAACTCGGACGCCGCGAACATGGAGGAGCGGATAACGACCGTGGGCGTCAACTGGTACGGCAAGGGCCACAGCATGAAGGTGGGCGCGAACTGGGTCCACCACGAGTATGAAGAGAGCGCCACCGGCAAGCTCGTTGACGACGATTCAAAGGACATATACCAGGTGCAGGCACAGTTGTACTTCTGAACGGCTGCATTGAAGCCCTGAACGATATAAGCAGTGCTGATGGTATTAGGGCGAGTTGGAGAGAGGGCTACTTCGCGGCGCCTGATATGACCTCGCCGCCGGACTTTATCCAGGCGTTGATGCCGCCCTCGAGGTGGCGGATGTCCTTGAAGCCCTTGCGCGAGAGGATGTCCAGGGCTTGATGGCTTCTCTTGCCCGAGCGGCAGTAGAGGATTATGGCGCCGCCGTTGGGCAGGTTGGTTACGCCTTCGAGGGTGTCCAGCGGCATGAGCACGCTGCCGGGTATGCGGGCCTCGTTGTGCTCCCCGGGCGTGCGCACGTCGATGAGGATTACGCGCTCCTTTTTCGCGAGCATGGCCTTGAGCTCGTCAGGCGTTACACTGTTCTTTTCGGCGGCAGTGGCGGACGCAAGGGACGAGAGCACGACCCCGAAGATTAGGATGGAGGTGATAAGAAGGTGTTTGACCATAGGGCGATTATATACCAGTCAAGGGACAAAGCAAAAGGGTTTTTGGGAGGGGGGAATGAGGGAAAGTCGCCATGATAAATCGATGGCCTGCGGCATTCGCTCTTCAATTTGAAGAAGCTCATGTCGGCGACAGCATCCTTCATCTCCTCTGCCACAAGACGCGCGTCCCCCGGGTTGTCCTCGCTAAGAAGAATCTTCGCTACATTGTTGCCGTCCATCGCCCTTCCGCGTTATTTTACCGGCAGCCTGACCACTGTAAGCCAGAAGTCCTCGACAGCCTCCACAACCTTCATGAACTGATGGAGGTCGACAGGT
>Ga0209324_10001885_pt1 | contig 14564 bp, 18 predicted proteins | sample Rifsed19ft3_FD_184015 | JGI IMG/M metagenome (GOLD analysis project Ga0209324, IMG submission 184015) | Soil microbial communities from Rifle, Colorado, USA - sediment 19ft 3 (version 2) | ecosystem: Environmental > Terrestrial > Deep subsurface > Rock core/Sediment | place: Rifle, Colorado...
CCTTACTAAAGACTTTCTTTCCTGATAGAAATCCTCAAAGTTTATGGCACGATCAAGAAATTTATCAAAAAATTTGCAAGACATCAGTTGATGAAACCATTAGTAGCAATGTCATGACTATCACCCAGGAAAATGCAACCGATATCCTTGCCCTGTCAAAGATTCTTGGGATGAGGACAATCTCACCAGGTTCGGCACTACCGTTTATAGCAATTGAGCTCAGCCTTGTAGCATGAGATCCCGGGCATAATGCTGACAAAAAAGAAAGGAGGTGAGGTAGGGATGGAAGATAAAACTCATTCTCGCGAACCACCCAGGAAGTAAGAAGGTCAAAATTAAACTTGACTGTCTTTGGTAGTAGAGTAGTTAAAAACCCAACAAAAAGGAGGGACAAAAATGAGATACATTAGGGTATTAAGCATGTTTGTGATTTTAGCCGTGGCCCTATTGTTGATTTCAACAATAAGGACATATGCAGGTATTTCTGCCCCTGCGGCGGCGATCATCGTGTGTGATGGAAACCTGGTGGTCGTAAAGACAGCCATCTCTGACACGGACGGCGATTGCAATACCGGCTTTGATTGCCAGCCAGGGGATCTGTGTGAAGACTGTTTGGAAGCCTGTATAGAAGTAGGTTATTCAGCAGACATCTCTCAGTCAGGCTCAGGCAAAATAACATACCTACTCACAATTGGCAATCCCGAGATGTAACAAGCACACGCACGTCCCCGAAATGCACGGAATCAAACTCGCATGTGGAGATCAAAGTTAAACTTAACTATTTTTTGTAGTATTGTTGTATAAGTAGTTAAAAACCCAACAAAAAGGAGGAACAAAAATGAGATACATTAAGGTATTGAGCATGTTTGTGATTTTAGCCGTGGCCCTATTGTTGATTTCAACAATAAGGACATATGCAGGTGCTGTTACTAGCTCTGACGTGGCGCTTATCCAGTGTGATGGAGACCTGCTGGTCGTAAAGGCAGCCATCTCTAACACGGACGGCGATTGTAATGATACGGGTGGGGGTGCTGACTGCGCACTTGGTGATCCGTGTGACGACTGTTTGGAAGAGTGTATAGAATCAGGTTATTCAGATGACATCGAGCAGTCAGGCTCAGGCAAAATAACATTCGTACTCACAGGATCAGATTAAACAAGCAAACGCACGTCCCCGAAATGCACGGAATCTAACTCGCATGCGGAGATCAAAATTAAGCTTGACTATTTTTTGTAGTATTGTTGTATAAGTAGTTACAAACCCAACAAAAAGGAGGGACAAAAATGAGATACATTAAGGTATTAAGCTTGTTTGTGATTTTAGCCGTGGCCCTGTTGTTGATTTCAACAATAAGGACATATGCTACCGGAATTTCTGGCCCTGCGGCGGCGATCATCGTGTGTGATGGAAACCTGGTGGTCATAAAGGCAGCAATCACTGACACGTCGTACGGATGTGATACGGGTTCGGGCGATGATTGCGCGACAGGGGCTCCGTGTGAAGAATGTTTGGAAGCCTGTCTAGATGCAGGTTATTTCGAGATGGAGCATTCAGGTATAGGCAAAATAACATACACACTCACATCAGAGTAAACAAGCATACGCACGTCCCCGAAATGCACGGAATCAAACTCGCATGTCAAATCAGAACACCGGCACGGGAGAAAAGAAACGCCCCTGAGTAGCCAAGGTCAATACAGGCGATCATGGACAAATAAAGGTACGACGACACCTCAACTGAACAAGCAACACTAATCAGGGTATGATACAGATGGCGACGGCAATGATATAGTCTGCGGCGACAAAGTGGATGATACGCTGAATGGCGGCGCTTACACGACTGGTGACTTCCGCGACGACGGCAACCACACTACTGGTGATAGTGCGAGCGACTGCGGGACAGTGGTTAGAGTTTCTTAATGCTTAGAAGATACGCAATGGGGGGTGGCGCTCTCTTAAGGAAGAGCCCCCCTCTCCGTTTCCAGGGCATAAAGTGAAAGCGTAATATACGGTAAAGGGGGCAGTAGAACTGATTCTCGGACAGCCTCTAAGCCCTTATCCGCTCATAAAGATTTATAAAGCCGTAAAAAGAATCTTAGCAGAAAAAAGAGCCCTAACGGAGGCCCTGCTTTTTAAAGCAGGAAAAGAAGTTAAAGATAGAAACGGTCTAAAGGACGCCTCAGTTTCCCACGATAAATATACCTATGAACGATTCCACAAAACTCTCGAAAAACATTCTCCGCTAGAGAATTAAGACGACCTATAAATCTGGGAATTTCAGTTTTAATAAGTTCTGGATTGATCTTCTCTTTTAAAGACAGGATCTCTTTTTGATTTTCTGGCACATTCAGCCATTCTAAAATCATCTCTGGTGTAACCTCTATGTGAAACTGTAAGCCATATACATTATCCCTATATCTAAAGGCTTGGTTTGTACACATAGAAGACTCTGCTAGACGAACTCCAACTTTAGGAATTTCAAATGTGTCTCCATGCCACTGAAAAACAATTTCCTCATTGTTAAAATGCATAAATAGTCTATCTTTACTTCCCTCTTCAGTGATTTTAAGTGGATACCATCCTATTTCTTTCTCTTTATTCTTTATAACCTTAGCTCCCAGTGCCTTTGCAATTAGTTGTGCACCAAGACATATACCTAGAATTGGAACATCTCTTTCTACTGCTTCCTTGATGAGTTTATCTTCCATTTCCAAATATGGATACCGATCAGTTTCATAAACGTTCATCGGGCCACCTAGAATAATCAGCCCACTTATATCGTTTAACGAAACGTCTGGATTTTCATTCTCATAGAAATTTACATACTCATAAGTAATATTGTTTGCAATAAGTGCTTCAGCAAGTGTTCCGAGGTGTTCATGTAGAACGTGTCTTAGAACCAGAACTTTCATATTATTATTCTACATGATTTACATGGGGTTTCTTTCCCAATTCCTTTTAGTTTCGAGAGAAAAGTTATTTAAGTTAATCTCTAGCATTTTCCTGAATTAGAATAGGAGCTAATAATTTTCTTAGTGGTTTAACTTGATAATTCCCTGTAGCTTAATACGGTTTCCACTGTAATCGAGTGTCATTGCAAATATTCTTTTTCTTGTCATTCCGAACATAGTGAGGAATCTAGATCTCTCACGTGCTCCTTCGTTTAACTCAGGACAGGGTTCGAGATGACAGCTCGTGGTCACACTCCTCAGTCACGGAGTTTATCGTTCGACTGAGCTCACGACGAATTCCTAAACCCTTTGGTTTCGCTCAGGGTAAACTCCGCCGGAGAATTCCTCGTAATGACAGAAGGAATGTCTGTTTTAAGGCTGATACCCCGCAGCTTGCCGAATGTTCTTCATTTGCAAATTGCGAGTTCTACTCGATCTGACGAAGAGCCAGGATAATTTTAGTAAACGCTGCCTGTGTAGCCGGCAATATACCGCCAAATAGGCCTATAAATAGCGACAGAATAATTCCTGTTAGCAGAATTTTAGGTGTTAAACGAAATGCAAAAACAACTTCTGAGAAGGTAGTAAAATTGGTTGTGCCGGTCACTCCTGAAAGTGCCAATTCGACAGTAAGTATCCCTAATAGACATCCGAGAAGGCCTCCTAATAGGGCCAGACAAAGTGCCTCAACGATAAACGAGGTTAAGATAGCCAAGCGTGAAAAGCCAAGGACGCGCAGCATGGCAATTTCCTTTGTGCGAGTAGAAACAGCAGCGTACATCGTATTCATAGCGCCGAAACCCGCTCCGATGGCCATTATGACTCCTATGAAAATTCCGAAGAACTTAATGGGGGCAGCGGTTGAAGTCTGTTCGTCATAGTAGACACGTTCTACCTTCCCTTCGAGAGCGAGACGGGGATCGCCGGCTAGGGCTGCGATAAACTGATCTCGAGAAGCCTTATCTGTTGTTCGAACAAGAACCGATGAGTAACTCGGTCTCTTGAAGCTATTCATGGCCCCTTCCACATCTGTCCAGATTTCACTGTCAGGCGCAGTTCCACCGGCGTCAAAGATTCCAACTACCTTCCATTTGTAAACACCAAAGTGAATGGTGTCTCCTAGACGACAATTTTTGAAACGTTCCGAGATACTCCTAGACACTATGACCTCTGAGAGACCTGGGCTGAACATACGTCCTTCAATCAGTTTGAATTGCGGTCTTAGAAGTGGACTCTTTTCTGAAATTCCCCTGAGCGTTACGTTCGAGGCACCCCCGTCAATCTTTTTCAAGTTGAGCATAACGACTAGTTCTGAAGAGGCTAGGGGGTTTCCATCTATATTTTTCTCAATCCCAGGGAGAGTGAGGATAAGAGGAACCTGGTTACGGGAAATGCCTGATTGAACCTCCGATTGAGAATTTTGGCGAAGAACTAAAACGTTTCTTGTCGAGCCGGATGCCTTGAAGACACGAGCTAAGCCCTCAGAAAGTGACATGACGGATAGGAAGACCGCTACTACAAGGCCAATGCCCAAAACAGTCAAGCCCGTTGTGATTTTACGAACAAAGAGATTCCGGACGTTGTATTTGAGAGGGATAGCCATTTTATTAGCCTATGTGTCTAAGTCCTTCTGTGATGGGGCGCATACTAGCTTGAATTGCTGGAACAAGTCCTGAGAAAAGACCGACGAAAATTGTAATTACTAAACCAAGCAAGAGCACTTCGGGAAAAAGGGTCATGGCGGTTGCAAAGCCAGAAAGAGGGGTGTTGATCAAACTAGCCTTGAGTGGTCTAAAGCCTACAACAAATAGCCCTAAGCCGAGGATGCCTCCAAAAAGCGCCAGCATAAGGCTTTCCCCCAGGGTCAGCATCAGAATCGTAACCCGACTGAAGCCCAACGTGCGTAGCAAAGCAATCTCTCTAATACGTTCACGGGCCGAGAGTGCCATGGTGTTTGCAGCGATCAAAAGGATGACAAAGACAACGATGGTTCCTAAGGATGTGATTAAGAGCTTTACATTGCCAAGCATGGAAACAAAGCCCATCTGGAAGGCCTTCTCAGTCTCGGTTTTGGTCGGGTAAGGAGAGTTCTCAAACATCTGGTCAATTTCGTCACTCAGTCTGGTGGCTGCTGCTCCATCCCTGCACTTTGTCCAGATTGTCCCGACCTTTCCCTGGAAGCTTGGAAGCGCTTCTTCCAGATATTCCCTGTTAAAAAAGAGTGCATCCGAATCTCCATCGGGTAATTGGTAGACCGCCCTAATGGTAAGCTGGATAGTAACAGGATAGATATCCCCAATTAGAACAATCTGATCGCCTATTCTCCAGCCAAATTTCTTCATCAGGTCTTCTCCTACAAGAGAGCCAGCCCGATCGTTAAACCAATCAGTAGCAGAGCCTTGAGTAATAGTAGCATCATCAAAGACCTGCACTAGGGTCTCAGGTTCCACAGCAAAACGAGCGAAAAAATTCCTAGCACTGTTGTCAATGTATTTGCCACCAAACCAATTAAATTTGGTTACTGCAAACGCACCATCTAATTGCTGAATCTTTTCTGCATAGCTCATGGGCAAAGGGCTTGCAAGTCCCACTTTGTGCCGTGTTACTATACGAAACATACCACGGGTCTCTGCCGGATCAGGCCTGTCGAGTAGGCGAAGAAAGGTGCCCATTAGACAGATAACTAAAAGGGGAAGAATAATGGAGCCAATCGTCAAAATCGCCCGCGCTTTCTTACGAAATACGTTCTTTAATATGAGTGGGAGTAATTTCATTTCGGCCTAGCCTCTACGAAAACACTGGCTGCCTCGGCAAATCTGGCCGAATCGAGGCTTTCCGTAGGGATGTCTTCTTTTAAGATCCCCTTTTCCAAACGGACTAGCCGACTGGCTCGTGCTGCGGCCTTTGGATCGTGTGTCACTATGATGATCGTCTTCTTAAATTCACTGTTTAAACGTTCCAAAAGAATGAGCACCTCCTCGGCACTCTTGGCATCCAGATCACCGGTTGGCTCGTCAGCCATGAGGAGGGTGGGATCCGTCACAATCGCTCGGGCAATAGCAACCCGCTGTTCCTGGCCACCAGAAAGCTGACGTGGGTAGTGAGACATACGATCTGCCAATCCCACAATAGACAGTGCTATCTCCACATGTTTTCGTCGCTCCGACTTTCCAAGTGGAGTAAGTAATAGGGGAAGCTCTACATTCTCAAAGGCGGTTAGAACCGGAATCAAGTTGTATGTCTGAAAAATGAACCCGATGTGTCGACTGCGCCACTCGGCAAGTTTGTCCTCGCTCAGAGCGGAGATTTCATCTTTTCCAACAAATATATACCCTGAATTAGGGCGGTCAATCCCGGCAATCAGATTAAGGAGTGTGGTTTTACCTGAACCGGATGGTCCCATAAGCGCTACGAACTCTCCTTCGTGTACCGTGAAGTTGAGGCTGTTTAAAACTGTAAGCTCCTCAGCGCCACGGTGATACTTCTTAACAATATTTTCAACTATAATGAGTGGGTTAGTCATTGAAATCTCCTACTCGCTTTTCCTCCTAATATTTTGTCCATCCTTTAAATGAATAGTGTCGACCTCAACGACGAGTTCCTCTCCTCCTATGAGTCCCTCTTTCACCTCTACCTGGGAGCCAATTGTATAACCAAGTGCAACCGGTCGAAACTGCGCCGTATCCTGCTCAACAAGGAAAACCCCCTTTTTCCCATTGTTTTCAACAACTGAAGACAAGGGAATCATTACTTTTTGTTTCCCGTCTGTATCTAGAAGACCTTCTGAGTTCTGGAAATTGACCCGACACGACATTTCAGGGAGAACCCTTTCGTCCTTGGTGAGAAGCTCCACCTTTACCTTGATTGATCCTTTTTGTCGGTCAGCGGTAGGTACAATCTGGCGAAGCCGCGCGTTATATAGGTAATCCGGATAGGCATCAAGTATTACCTCAGCCGGCATACCAAGGCTTAGCTTTCCTAAGTTTTGCTCGTTGATATCCGCTTCCATCTCGAGAGAGTTGAGGTCAACGATAACCGCAAAGGTGGCTCCAGCGGAGCCAGCACCCCCAAAGCCTTGTGGGGTCACAGTCTCTCCCAAAAAAGCCTTTTTGACTGTTACAACCCCATCAATTGGAGCATAGATTTCCGTATTACGGATTTGTTCCTCAACGTTTTTAAGCTGAGCCTCAAAAACTTCAACCTCTGTCTCAGCATTGTCTAGGGTTTGCTCAGTAGTTATACCTTTGGTAAAAAGCGACTTCTGCCTCGCTAATTCCCTCCGAGCATTCTCTAGATTGGCGAGAGCCTTTGTTTTCTCTGCCTGAAGCTCTTCGTTTTCCAGTCGAGCTACAAGTTCTCCTTTTCTAACTCTCTGGCCCTCCTCAAGATTAATCCAAGCTATGCGTCCGACTGATTTAGGGGAAATTTCAGCCTTGCTTCTGGCTACTATGTAGCCAGAAGCAGTAAGTACTGTTGCTGCTTGAGAAGGGGACACAACAATCGCCCTAGCTGTTGAGACTTCTGGGGTTAGAAGAGAGAAGGGACCTATAGTGAAAAGGATCACTAAACATAGTGGAATTCCAAAAATTAACCCCCAGATCAAAGGGCGAAAATAACGCTTTCGGGATGGGGGCCTATCCCGTTCAATTCTAAGTGAAGACAAATCTATGCTTTCTTGTGGAGAGTCGTTAATCATATATAAATAATGAGAGGATTATATTCAGGTGTTTCAAATTGCTGAATTATTAACAAGAGGTATTAATTAGCCATCTAAAGCAAGTATAAGTATACCTAAAAATGAGTTCGTTACATCATTCTATGCATATTTGGTTTTTAAACTTGCTAATTATATATAGCTTGCTATAGGGTTTCTATCGTCATTGTAATGATGTTTCCGTGTTGTCATTGCGAACAGATTGAATCAATCTCGTCTTTAGATTGCTTCGTCACGGAGTTTATCCTGAGTCCTTCGGCTTCGCTCAGGGTAAACTCCGCCGAAGGGCTCCTCGCAATGACAGAAGCGAATGTCCGTTTGTATGCTGATACCCTGCAGTTTGCTGCAGGGTTTTTCATTTTAAAGGATATTTGTTATCTCCGTAAATTTAGTAACTTCGTAGTCGGGATTAGTGATTTCATGCCTATTTTTCTCATTACCTTTATTAACCCAAATAGCGTCCATTCCAACATTCTTTGATCCTATAACATCGGCTTCAAAATTATCTCCAACAAATATTGCTTCATTGGGTTTTATTTTTAGATAAATAAAAGCCTCTAGAAAAATATCAGGGTTCGGTTTTCTAATCCCCACCTCTATTGAGATGAGAATCTTTTCAAACAAATTTCTTATACCAAATTTATCTAGGATCTTGTAAGCAGTTGGAGCATGATCAAGATTTGAGATTAATGCCAGCCTATATCTATTTCTTAGCATGTTAAGGGTGTTTCTGTTCTCTTCAGGAAATTCCATAGCACCTGCAATCTTTCCCATGTGACATAGAACCATTTCCTCAACTAGTCTGTTTGAATCTGAGTTTGTGTTAATGTTCAATTTATCTAGCATCAACTTGAATCTTTCTTTGTTGTGAAATTCTAAATTTTCTTTTTTTTTCATTTCTTCAAACTCTTCATAGCTTTTCAGAAAGGCAGAGTAAAAATCGTCAAAAGTAACGTGCTCATAATATTTCTTAAATAACTTATAAACGGCTGCGCTAGTTGAATTAATCTGAGAGCCGTTAAGTTCTGCTTCCGGTAGTAGTGAGCGGTTGAAGTTAACAATAGTGTCAAAGAGGTCAAATATTATAACTTTATAAGTTTGCATTATTTATAGTTATAATCTCTGTATTAACTGAGGTCAAGAAATCGAATTTTTAGTTCATAGATCCCTTATAAGAAAACCTAATTACATCTGAGAGTTTCATTTACACTCAGGGTCTTAATGCTATAATAAAAACAAAATATATAAAGGGGGTATTTATATGTTTGGACCTTACCCACTCGCATCGCCTCCGATAAGGAAGCATGTGCTTCCAAAGCCAGGTGCTTATGTGTTATTTACGGATAAAAATGAGGCTGTTTACTGTGGGAGATCTGATACGGATTTAAACACAAGGATACAGCAGCACCTAACGACTAATGAAACTAATGAATGTATTAAAACAAAAAACCCCACTAAATTCTTTTATCAAAATGCTTCAGGTCCGAAAGAGGCATACGAACTTGAATGTAATAATTTTCACAAATATAACCCGCCCTGTAATGACGAACATCCGGAAAAGAATGACGCTGCTTGGAGTTGCCCAGTTTGTAAATCCTAGAGAGAATTAATAAAAACATTCAATAGAAAAATTATTAGCATTTCTAAAAGGGGTAGGGACAGTGCCTAAGCCTAGTTTTGTTAAGGTAGCAACAGTTAGCGAAATCCCTTCCGGGCATGGGAAATTAGTTATGGGCCCTTTCGAAAAGCCTATTGCGCTTTTCAATGCAAATGGTGAATTCTATGCGATTAACTATATTTGCCCACATATGGGGGGGCCTCTTGGAGAAGGTAAACTAGCTGGTTATGTAGTATCCTGTCCATGGCACGGCTGGACATTTGATGTGAGAACTGGGCTTCCTGATCATCCGGGTGGACATTCGGTTTCTGCTTATGAGGTAAAGGTTGAGGGAAATGACGTTTTTGTAGGATGGTTGAAAAGAGTAAAAGACTAGATCAACTTCTAGGATCATCTATCTGCTTTTACCACCCTATCCAAAACTACATCAATGATTTTAGGATGTATCCCTAGGGGCTCCGTTATTGTGTAAGTAATGTGGGGATGTTTTCTAGCGGCTTCTTTAACCATATTAGGGATATCCTCTTTAGAATGCATTCCGGGGGAAAGGAAATATGGATGAACTATAATCTCTTCCGCTCCCTCAGCAACTGAAGCATTAAAAGCCTCTGAAATTGTGGGTTTAGCAAGCTCCATATGCGCATGTTTAACTATGTCAATTTCTCCTTTGCAGCTTTGTCTTACCATGTTAGCAATTTCTATGAGCATATCATTAGCTTCTTTAAATGAGCTTCCATGATCAACAATAATTAAGGCTCTTTTTTTTCTGTACATTTTTTCGGTAGACATTATGTTTAGTAATAGTTAGGAATATAACTACGCCTTATTTTTCCTTAACAGATTGAAATATTTAGCATTATAAAGTGAGAGTCATTACTATGCTTAGTGTAACTGGTTTAATGAGATGCAGGACTTATCAGGGCATTTAATCTGATTGTCTCAAGGAGTATATCGGCAGCTTGGTAGAATTCTTCTAATGCAAGATATTCGTTTACAGTATGAATTTCTTTCATTCCAGTTCCTAGGTTTACACATTCAATCCCCTTTTTATTAAAGTAATTTGCATCACAACCGCCTCCGCTAGCACGAGTCTTTAGATTAATCCCAAGGTTTTTAACGGCTTGATTGATAAGTTTAACAACTTTTGATTCATTTGAGACATCCATCTTTTCGTAACTTCTATCTATTGTTTCTTCAACCTTTGCAATGTATGTTCTTCCTTCTAAGGTAATTTCATAACGTGCCACAGCATCATGGAAACATTTTCTCATGTGTTCTATCTGTGCGCGAAGTTTTTCCTCACTGTGGCTCCTTGCTTCTCCTTTGATGTGAGCATAGTTAGGAACGATATTTATTGCAAGGCCGCCTTCTATTATGCCGATGTTTGCAGTTGTCTCAGCGTCAATTCTTCCGAGCTTCATATTGGCAATGGCCTCGCTTGCTATTTTAATTGCATTCATACCTCTTTCGGGACATACACCTGCATGTGCTTCTAGCCCATGTACTATAAATTCAAGTTTCTCAGCTGAGGGACATTTTGTTACGAGTGAAGCGGGGGAACTGCTTGGAGAACCACTGTCTAATACAATTCCATCTTTTGATCTCAAATTAGATATATCAATATGCTTAGCTCCAAGAAGGCCTATTTCTTCACAGATAGTAAAGGCAATTTCTATATCACCGTGAGGGGTATTTTTTTCTTTTAGCGTTCTAAGAACCTCGACAATTATTGCTAAGCCGCTTTTATCGTCACTGCCAAGAATGGTAGTGCCATCACTTTTTATTATTCCATCTTTTATCTGTGGCTTAATTCCTTCGCCGGGTTCTACCGTGTCCATATGTGCTGACAGTAAAATAGGGTTAGAATCAGGTTCATTACCCCTTATCTTTGCAATAAGGTTCCCGATGTTTCCTTGAACAATTTTGCCCGCATCGTCAAAAAAACATTTTGCCCCGATCTCCTCTATATCTTTCCTGAGTTTAAGACCAACTTCTCTTTCTCTACGAGATAGGCTGTCTATCTTGATCAAATCCATTACATATTCAGTCATTCTCTGCTTCTCAATCATGGGGAATTCTCCATGGTATTAACACATTTTAATTATTATAAACAATTAAGGGTCTATTTGCTATTACTGCAATCCAAATCGATGAGTCTATATTGGGTTTGGATACAAGTCTAAATACTTCTAGCTTAAGGTCGCTAGAAGATATTGAACAGAACTATATCCTTAGTATTTTAGAAGAGACGAATTGAATAATTGATAGGGTAAAGGAGGTGATGCCTCAATTCTGGGTATAAATCCAAGTTTGTTTCGATCTCTAATAAAGAAACTTGGTATCAGGAAAAAATAAAAATGTTTATTCGCTTTCTAAAGCAAATAACTCTCTATTTGAGAGGTAATGAAAAAGAGGGTTTTAGATGATACTAAAACCCTCTTAATATTGTTAGTCAAACTATAGCTTACTGTACATAAAGAATCCAAGCTCCCTGATTCCCTGTAACCTTTCCACTTAGCGTTACATTTGTTCTCTGAGGGCTCTTTTCTATGCTACTAATTGCGTCCTCAGAACCACTTAATATATAAACCTGTCCGCTCGCAGTAGTTACAACATGCGCATGCGGCACAGCCTCGTTACAAGGTCCAGTTCCAACCATCGGAGTAACGTTTCCTTTCTCATAACTAGGAAGCAAGCAAACAATGTTACCTGTTACGGTTTGTTCTGTGCCCTTCTGGACATCTGTTGGTGTTGCATAGATGACCCAAGCCCTCTGACTACCACTAACTTGTCCGCTAACCTTTTTCTTAGGGGTTTTTGCCATCATTTTCATTTGTTCTTCAGTTCCAGAAACAGAGTATAACTTGCCATCTTTTCCTACAAGGACGAATGCCCCTTTACACTCAGTAAATTGCTCCTTAGCAACGGTATTACCTTTCTCATCTACCTCAACGCAAATAACATTGCCCTCCATATCCTGCATTTGTGCAACGCCGGAACCAGCTAGTAAAAGTACTAACGAAAAAACGACCATAAGAGATAAAGCTACGGTCTTTACATTCTTCATTTTATTTACCTCCTCCTTGGTTTTAAATCAAATTTAGTCTTTTATTATACCAAAGAAAAAAAACCTATGCAATATTAATTAACTCACAAATAATACAATACCTATTCATAAGCTCTCTTCTTTTAGGCGATGGTCAGATGTGAAGTATCTATTAAATCTAATGTTTGTAAGGAGATATGACGAAATAGCTACAGAAAGAGCTATCATATACATGATAATGATTTGGTACTTAACAGCTATTAACGGTGAAGTTCCAGACAGTATTTGACCCGTCATCATACCAGGAAGAGCAACAATACCTACAACCATCATAGAATTAATAGTTGGAATCATTGCCGCCCTCATAGCAGCTCTTATAGAGGCTCCTGCAGCTTGTCTTGCCGTCGCTCCGAGTGCCAAATAGGCCTCAATCTCCATTTTTCTAGATTTTATCTCTGAATCAATCCTATCGATTGCCAGTGTTGACCCATTCATGCTGTTACCTATTACCATTCCTGCAAGTGGTATTAGATAATGTGGTTCATACCAGGGTTTAATTTGAAGAAGTATTTGAGTAACAACAAAAACAGTGATTCCAGAACCTGCAGTCATTGCGAACCCGACAATAAATGGAAGTTCTATTGTTCTTTTTTTCTGCCTTTGTGTCACAGTTAGAGATGCTATTATTATCATAATAAGAATTATGAATATAATTAGATACCAACGATCGAAAGCAAATATGTATTTAAGTATATATCCTACTGCAAGTAGCTGTATGAAGGTTCTGACAGCTCCTACTATTAAATCACCTTCTAAATACATACCCTGCCATTTTGAAATTCCAGCAGCTACTATAATCAAACCAAGGCTTATTATTAAATCTAAGTAGCTAATATCAATTAGGTTAAAATTGAGTCCTTCCATGTGTTTTCTCCTACGTTTAAATAATCTCCGAATTTAAGAAAAAATCTTCGCTTTCCTGTTCTCTAACTATAGTTCCATTTACTAGATGAATAATTCGGCCGCCCAAAAGACTTGCATATTCAAGCTGATGCGTAACCATTATAATTGTAAGCCCTAAGACTTCATTTAACTCCTTAATCGATTCAAGAAGCTTTATCCCAGCAGCGTGGTCTAAAGCGGAGGTTGGTTCATCTAGAAGAAGCACATCAGGTTTATTTATGAGGGCTCTTGCTACAGTAAGACGTTGTTTTTCTCCTACAGAAAGCTCAGAAGCCTTTCGTTCAAGAAAATCGCTTTGAAGTCCTGATAATTCTAAAATCTTTATTAATTCATCTTGTTTTATAGGGCTTGGGATAACTCTTAGACGATAGGGAACAGTTAGGTTGTCTTTGACGCTTCCATCAAATATTATAGGGATCTGGAAAACCATTCCAATTCTACGTCTCAGCTCCAAGACCGGAATATCTTTGATATTTCTTCCCTCATATAAAATCTCACCAAAAGTTGGCTCGTCCATGCGATTTAAAAGTCTCAGAAGGGTTGTCTTTCCTGCACCAGAGGGTCCTATGAGAATGTGTCTTTTTCCTGAGGAGAATTTAAGGTTTATATCTTTTAAAATTGTAATTCCATTTTTGATTTTTTCTATTTTGTGAAGCTCGATCTTCGGTTTGTTCATTTGGCTATCATCAAAGAAATAACATTCACGAGGGATCTATCCTTGTAATCCACCAAATATCTCTGGGCGGGTTAAGGATAATATAAGGGAGTTTCGTTTTTTCTAAAGCCTGGATATTTCTTTCCATGCCGGGGACTGTTAGGGAGGCAACAACTAAATCAGGTTCTAAGGCTTTGACCTTTTTTATATTGATTCTTAGATCCGGTCCGACTTTAGGAAGTTCTTTTACCTTGGGAGGATAATCGGAGTAGCTGTCTACTCCCACAATCTGCTCATCCAAACCAAGAGCAAAAAGTATTTCTGTATTGCTTGGACAGAGTGAAACAATACACTCAGGCCTCATAAGCAAATATTATATATGAATATTAACAGGACAATCATGATAGGAATACTAAACTTATTACCGCTATTGCCACACAATTTTAGAAATGAAATAGATAAATTAAAGGAAAGAGGCACATAAAATAATGGGCATTACGCATCTCACGGACCAAATTTGACTAAAATCTCTACTAACTTCCCAACAAATTCATCGGTATTTAAATTTCTATGATTGAACCTCAATTCCTGTTCCTTGATGTAGTATATCAAATTAC
>Ga0209324_10001889_pt1 | contig 14542 bp, 15 predicted proteins | sample Rifsed19ft3_FD_184015 | JGI IMG/M metagenome (GOLD analysis project Ga0209324, IMG submission 184015) | Soil microbial communities from Rifle, Colorado, USA - sediment 19ft 3 (version 2) | ecosystem: Environmental > Terrestrial > Deep subsurface > Rock core/Sediment | place: Rifle, Colorado...
GCTTCGTCACCCTTTCGGGCATTGCGAAAGATTCTCGACTGCAGCCTCCCGTAGGAGTCTGGGCAGTGTCTCAGTCCCAGTGTGGCCGACCACCCTCTCAGGCCGGCTACCCGTCTTCGCCTTGGTAGGCCATTACCCCACCAACTAGCTGATAGGACATTGACCCCTCTCTAAGCGAATGGAACCTTACGGCTCCATACATTTGACTATCAATACCGAGGTATCAATAGTATTATTGAGTTTTAGCAACCCTTTCGGTAGTTCCGATTGCTCGAAACGTCGTTATTCTCATCTTAAAGGTAGGTTATCAATGTATTACTCACCCTTACGCCACTCGATTTGTATTCCTTTCGGAATACTCCCTCGTTCGACTTGCATGCCTAATCCACGCCGCCAGCGTTCGTTCTGAGCCAAGATCATACCCTTCATAAATTATAAAGGCGCTAAGCAACGCTTAGCAATCTTAACTTTGTCCAACTCAAAAGCTGACATTTTTCAGCTTTACTACTCGCACGCATTTGACTTCTAATTTTTAAAGAGCAAATTCTCTACTTCGTTCAGCAGAGTTCGTCATTGTATACAAAATTTTAAAAAAGTCAATAATAAAAAAAAATTATTTACTCTTCCCAACAACTCACGAAATTATACTTTCAAAAAAACGTAAATGCAAGTACAAAAATCACCTTTTTAAACAATCCTATTTAGAAAATCTCTAACGCATCTACATAGTAAGACTTAACTAATTTTAGCCTTCCAAATATTTGCCTATATTTCTATATTTGTTATACCGATTCTCTATGAGTATATCAATTGGAGTGCTTTTGATTTCTTCTAAATATTTAAGGATATATGATTTGAGCGTATTAGCCATCGCTTTAGGAGATTTATGTGCTACCCCAAGTGGTTCGGGAATAATTTCATCCACGATACCAAACCGCAACAAGTCCTTTGCCGTGAGCTGTAAAGACTCCGACGCCTCTGGTGCATTTTCACTGTTCTTCCATAATATAGCAGCACAACCTTCGGGCGAAATTACCGAATAATACGCATACTCCAATATCGCGAATTTGTCACCAATACCAATACCTAATGCGCCGCCACTGCCGCCTTCTCCTATAACAATGTTTATAATCGGAGTTTTCAACCGGCACATTTCATAAATATTCTCTGCAATTGCATACGCCTGTCCCCTTTCCTCAGCACCAATATCGGGATTAGCCCCAGGCGTATCTATTAAAGTAACAATCGGGAGATGGAACTTTTCTGCAAGTTTCATTTTCTGTAACGCCTTTCTGTAACCTTCAGGATTAGGCATTCCAAAATTACAAGCAATACGCTCCTTAGTACTTTTTCCCTTTTGTTGTCCAATGACCAAAAGCCTTTCCTGTCCTATTCTTCCTAGTCCACAAATAATCGCTTTATCATCCCCAAAACGCTTATCTCCATGAAGTTCAACAAAATCATCAATCATCATGTTCACATAATCTGCAGTGAGAGGGCGTAAGGGATGTCTTGCTATTTTGACGATATCGTATGGAGTTAACTTAGAGCACAACTTCTTCTGAAGCCGCTCATGCTTCTCCCTCATGTATTTTATCTCAACACTTCTATCACAATTATCCTTTAAGGAAGCGTTTTCTAAATCCTCTATACGATGCTCAATTTCCAGGATAGCATTTTCTAATTCTGTTACAGTTTTTTCTGACAAAGACATCTCCTATTTACTTAAAATAAAAACCTATTTTGAACTATATTCCCAAAAACACCTCAATAGATTCTGAAATTTTAATTATTTTTCAATTTATTGCAAGTAAATTACAACCCATGAGAATACTGTATAAAAAATGTATCATTAAAATTGTTACTCCCAACGGCTTAAAAACATTGACAAAAAGAATTCCGATATGTAACATTTGATTTTCTTTATATACAAAATATTTTATCAATATACTGCTTAAATGCAATTCGGGACTGTCTGTATAATTGGCCCAGGACTCATTGGCGGCTCCATCGGACTGGGATTGAAAAAGAGAAATTTGGCAAAAACCGTCATTGGTGTTGGCCATAGGACTTCCTCGTTGGAAAAAGCCACGAAAATGAATGCTATCGATATCGGCATCTTAAATAGTGAGGAAGCCGTTAAGGATGCTGATATTGTAATCCTTGCTGCATCCGTGAATAAAATTATTGACACTGCAAAAAAAATTATTCCCTTAATGAAATGTAATGCCATCCTTACCGATGTAGGCAGCACAAAAAAATATATTGTTGAGCAAATTTCCCATAATATAAGAAAAGACATTACCTTTGTCGGTGCACACCCGATAGCAGGTTCAGAGCAAAGAGGTGTTGAGTTTGCTTCGGCAGACCTTTTCGAAGGCTGCACATGTATCATAACACCCATAGACAATCACACAGCGGAGGTGGAAACAATATCCCAGTTGTGGCGACTCTTGGGCGCTAAAATAACATATTTAACCCCGGAACAACACGATGAAATACTGGCATTTGTGAGTCATCTGCCTCATCTGGTCGCATCGTGTCTGATAAATGCGATTAAAAAAGAGTACCTCGTTTGTGGCGCTAGTGGACTAAGAGACACCACAAGGGTCGCATCCGGCGGCCCGGAGTTATGGGTAGACATTTTTTGTCAAAATCGCGAAAATGTAATAAAATCAATAGATCGTTTTATTGCGGAACTTGGCGGATTTAAAAACGATCTCTTAAATAAAAATAACGCCAGGATACTCGATAGGTTGAAAAATGCTAAGTTGTCGCGTGATAGCGCATTTCATAACAACTCAACAAATAAAAACACAAACAAATAATTCTAAATGTACTCAAGAATCGAGGTATTTTTTAAAAACGAATTCCCTGACCCCGTAGGGAATAATATACTCTCAGAGATCGAAACATTTGGTTTCCACGGAGTATCCAATATCAGGGTTCGCCAGGTTTACATCATTTTTGGAAATTTGAACAAAAATGATCTGGAAACTATTGCCCAAAAACTTTTGGTAGATACTATTACCCAGGATTATCAGATTTCCAATTCCGGACTTTGTCGTGAGCGCTCAGTCGAACGATTGCGGATTGCAGATTCCACATCTCATTTCCTTGAAATCAGCCGCAAACCCGGCGTCATGGACCCTATTGAGCAATCCGTATTAAAGGCGCTCAGCGATATAGGAATAAACATAGACGGCGTTAAAACTGCCCAAAAGTATCTCATCAACGGAGATGTCTCTCCTGAAACAATTAGCATCATAGCAACCAGGTTACTTGCAAACACAAAGATAGAAGATGTTTTTGTTTACCCGGAAATACCCAATTACGATCATGGGAATATCCACTATTCCTTCAAAATAAAGACAATTCCGTTATTAAACGCCGGCAACAAACAACTAGAAGAAATAAGTACACGTGGCCAGCTCTCTCTCAATTTACAAGAGATGCAGTCTATTCAAAAATATTATAAGACCCTTAAACGAGAACCAACTGATGTCGAGCTTGAAACAATTGCCCAGACATGGTCAGAACACTGCGTTCATAAAACATTCAAGGGTATTATTGATTTCAACGGGAATAAAATCGACAATTTATTAAAAAACACCATTATGAAGGCAACCAGTGAACTCAACAAGACCTGGTGTGTCTCCGTATTTAAAGACAATGCCGGCATTATCCGTTTTGACGATTTTTACAATATTTGTTTCAAGGTAGAAACCCACAACCATCCATCTGCTATCGAACCCTACGGAGGCGCAAATACTGGTATTGGTGGCGTAATCAGGGATGTCATGGGTACAGGATTAGGCGGGAAACCCATCCTTAACACAGACGTATTCTGTTTTGGGCTGCCAGACACCCCGCAAGATAAAATTCCCAAAGGTGTGTTACATCCAAAAAGAATTTTTAAGGGTGTTGTTGCGGGAGTGCGAGATTATGGCAACCGCATGGGTATCCCCACGGCAAACGGCGCTATCTTTTTTGACGAGCGGTACATTGGCAATCCCATCGTCTTTTGTGGAACTGTGGGCATTATACCAAAAGACAAATGTCAAAAAGCACCTCATCCTAACGACCTCATTGTCGTTGTTGGCGGCAGGACAGGCCGTGATGGTATTCATGGAGCCACTTTCTCCTCAGCAGAGTTACATGAACAATCCGAACAGATATCCGGAGGCGCCGTCCAGATAGGTAATGCCATAACTGAAAAAGCGTTGCTGGACACCCTTTTACAAGCCCGGGACAAAGGTCTGTACAACTGTATCACCGATTGTGGCGCTGGTGGTCTTTCGTCTGCCATAGGTGAAATGGGTCAAGACCTCGGTGCACTGGTAAATTTAGAAAGGGTGCCCCTTAAATATGAAGGACTTTCCTATACAGAAATCTGGATTTCCGAGGCACAAGAACGGATGGTACTTGCGGTTTCACCAGAAAAAGAACACGATATCCTTAATTTGTTTAAAGCGGAAAATGTTGAAGCAACGGTCATCGGAAGATTCACAAACGACAAAACACTCCGCTTGTTCTACAATTCCCAGACTGTTGGTGAAATAGAAATGGATTTTCTCCACAATGGCATACCTCGATTAGAACGGAAGGCCACGTGGAACAAACCCACATGCGAAGAACCTAATTTAAGTGAAAAAGAAGATTATGGGGCAGATTTAAAAAAGATACTTTCCGCATGGAACGTTTGCAGCAAAGAATGGGTCATACGCCAATACGACCACGAAGTACAGGGCGGAAGCGTCTTAAAACCCCTTCAGGGTATCCATAATGATGGGCCAGGCGATGCCTGCATTGTTACACCAGCACTGGGAGCTAAGAAGGGTATTATTGTATCGAATGGCATGAACCCACGATATGGTGACATAGACCCATACCACATGGCAGCATCAGCCATTGATGAGGCATTGCGGCAAATCATAGCCGTTGGAGGAAGTTTAGAACAGGTTGCGCTTTTAGACAACTTTTGTTGGGGTAACACCAATAAATCAGACCGTCTTGGCAGCCTTGTGATGGCGGCACAGGCATGTTACGACATCGCCGTTGCATACGGAACTCCATTTATCTCTGGAAAAGATAGTTTGAATAATGAATTTATTACTGACAAAGAGACGATTGTAATACCACCGACTTTACTTATTTCTGCTATTTCGGTAATGGAAGATATACGGAACGCCGTATCAATGGATATCAAAGAACCCGGCAATCTGGCTTATCTCATCGGTCTTACTCGCCCGGAGCTGGGTGGTTCACATTATTATCATATCCACGGATACAAAGGAAACACCGTCCCAAAGGTAGACGCCGTCTTAGGAAAAAAGATCATGAATACGATTTCCCAGGCAACAAAACAGAGAATTATCAGGTCTTGCCATGACTGTTCAGAAGGCGGTCTGGCAATCGCTGCATCGGAAATGGCATTTGCGGGGGGATATGGCATGACGCTCAACCTTTCTGCAGTCATTACGGAAGGTTCTATTCACAGAAACGATACACTTCTTTTTTCCGAATCAAATACTCGTTTTGTCGTTGAAGTACGACCTGAGCATCAGAAACAATTTGAAACTTTAGTAAAGGATATTCCGTGTGGTCTGTTAGGAAAGGTTACGGCAGAACCACTACTCACGATATATGGTTTAAACAATAAACTCATTGTCAATGAAACCATTCACGATTTGAAAGAGGCGTGGCAATCGCCTCTGAGATGGTAAAAGATAGGAGGTGAATTATGCCAAATGTTACTATATCAAAAACAGAATATCGGAAACTCAAGCAACAGGCAAAAGCTTATCAAAAATTAACGAAGCGTTTTTTTGAATTTATTATCCAAGCCCCTACAGAAGAAGTGGTCGAAGATTTTCGCAAGACCGATCTTTATACTGATGACTTTCTTAAAGACTTAGAAGACGGCTTGCGCAAGTCTTCATATTTCAAAACAAAAAAATGAAATTGAAACCTCTAAGACAAGACCTTGTTAAATTTCTTAATACTCACAACCTGGAAAAGAAATGGGAAAAAGTCAAACATCTTTTTGAAGAAAATATAAGGCATCCATCATTTACATACAGAACTATTAGAACCACATTGGCGTGGTATTTATTCGTTTCGTGTGGACAAAAAATATCGGGCATTGTTTTTTATTATAAAGGAAGGACTGGCAGAAGTATTTGCAATTACGAACCACTATAAGAGATAAAGATAGCTTTTCCATAATGGTGGATTCGACGCAAAGACCTGCACCTTAATCCACCAATTCTGTTGTCTGATCCCCGAAAAGGACTATCATGGATGACAATGAAAGGCACAACGCATGGGCTGGTTCAATCGTCCTCGATTGAACCTAAACGTTTGGTACGTTCACGGCACGTGCTGGCTTAAGGCTGGTAAACAATTCAAACTCTATGGTTCAATCAGCAAGATTGAACCAGCCCAGGCCCATTTGATAATTGATAAATGAAGGGTACCCCTATTATTTATTTTCAAAACGTCGTTTTTGCGCAAATTGCCTTGACGCTGTCTGATTTAAACTATATATTTGGGAAAAACATGCTCAGGAGGGAAAAATTATGGAAAGGAAATATACGGCAATAGTTCGTAAAAGCAAGCTTGAATATGTAGCGGTATGCATGGAACTCAATGTAACAGCCCGTGGCGATGATTTGGCTGAGGTTGAAAAAAACCTGAGGACTGCAATAGAGTTATATCAGGAGGATATAAAGAAACACCCCGAAACCATTTCATCTCCAATTTCTACAGAGGAATTTATAGAATTCCTGAAAGATACAGAACCAGAATGGTACAAAGAAACTGGAACTGGGTTTATCTTGCGGCCATTGGAGGTACACGAGGTACCGACATATGCCTAAAGTACCTTCCATGTCAAGCAAGGATTTAGCGCAATTGCTGGGAAAAGGAGGGGCAATTTTTGTCAGGCAGGGGTCTACAGACCATGCAATTTATTCAAGGGTTATTGAAGGCAGAAGATACTCTGCTCCCGTTCAAATGGGAAAGAAAAGTCTCGATCCTGTATACTGCAAACGGGTTTTAAGGCAATTGAAATTTACCGATGAAAAAATCGAAAAACTCCTTGCTATGTAAACTTGAAAATTAAATGGATTTTGATAAATGAAGGCGACCCTTTTCATCTCCCCAAAGATTAATGTTTAATAATATTTTCAAAAAAAGGGACAACTCCCATGAAGCAGACAGCTTTAAATGGCACTATTGATATGCTCCATAAGATTGAAACTATTGAGAAGGAGATTGTGGATTTAAAATTAACCGTTCTCAAGAAACTCGCTCCAACAGGTAAAAAAGTTATATCGCTCAAGGGCATTCTCAAAGGGGTGGATATTACCGATGAAGATGTAACTTCCGCGAAAAAGTCCCTGTATAGCAAAATACCAAAGACAAAACCCTTCAAAATCTCCCCAATATAAAAACCTTCTGGTAACTTCATGGGAATCCCAAGCGGGTTTGTAACCTGAACTCAAGTGTTTTGCTATGGTAACGGTGCAATAAAAATTCCAAATTATGAGCTCAATTTACAAAATTGAAACCGCAAGGGGGCTGGTTTGAGGAAGAACCATTTCATGTTTTGCAACAGATTTAGGATAGAGAATTCGACCGTAAGCAGATTGTTAAAAAATAATCCGCTTCACTAGCAAGAACAAACAAACCCATATGTATGGCCTCTCGCATGCTATTATTCGAGGAATTCAATGCGCTTAATATAAGCCTCGGCTTTTCCTCCACCTCCAGTTGTAGTAGTGTCAACCTCAAGACATAAACCAGATATTGCGGGAGCCTCTTCTTTGTAATATGTTTGAAACGCACGAGTCAAATCAAACTCTGAAATTACCGTTTCTTTAAGTTCCGGGTTTCCTACACAAACAAAACGCCCACCTGCATGAAAAAACCTCCCTTTGTAAGGTATGTTAATTTCGTCAGCTTCGCCGAGAAATAGGCTTATGAAATAAGGTAAATCCGGTATCATAAAATACCCACTTGACAATTTTTCTGAACCAAAGAATATATAAAAACTCAAGGCTTGAGTCCTATTTCCTATCTCAAAGGAAGCATCCTTCGGATATTTAATAATTCCCCATTCAATTCTCACTTTAGAAACTTCAGGAAGAATGATATCCTTACAAACAATAAAACCTCTGACGGGTTGCTTGGTTTTAATAAACAACATACCATGCTGAACGGAGAATTCAATTTCCGTACGATACTTAGCTGCGCCCTCATAATAAAGCCCCTTCGATTCCAACCATTTACGGACAGAACCTCTTGAATAATTTGAAAAATCGATTACATATTTTACCTTCTGAACCTTTTTATTGTCTTGTTTTTTCAGACTGTTGTCCTTAGCAACTTCGGATTGCTCCCGGGTCTCAGCTCGTTTATTTTCTTCCGAAAAAACGTTTCCACTTAAAACAAATATTACTATAAATGTGATACCTGCAATAAAACTTTTCATTTTCGTTTCCTTTCATGAAAAATAATGAAAGGTGAGAAGTTGGGATTTAAAATACATTCCCAACTTCTCAACCGCTTAACTTTATAACCTCACGTCTTCAATTGTCCAAAACGCATTCGTCATACTACCGTTTGCGTTCCTTCACATGCACCTTGATAGGCCAGCGCATGGTGCTTACGCCCAAGTGTTGAGGACGGCCTCTGGAAAGATGAAGACAGCATTCGGGTCGCCTTGGGCGTTGAGCGGGAGAGTCCTTGTTAGCCCAACGGGGTCGAACACGGAGCGGGCTAGGCGATATAGGCCTCCATCGGCAGCTTCAATCTGCGCGCTTCGCCAGGGCTATTATTTTGCGGCGTCCTGGATTTCCTCACCAGCCTTTTCGATCTGCTGCCCGGCTTTTTCTGCGGCCTTATCGACTTCCTTGCCTGCACGCTCCACCGAACCTTCTTTTTACTGGCAGCCGGTTAACCCTGCAATCAGAGCGCTCATTGCTAACGCTACCATGACACTCTTGCCAAATTTCATCATTTATATCTCCTTTAGCGGAGGTATCAATATAATCCCCTTAACAAAGGGGGATTTTTACACCTCATACCTTTCCCCCCGGATCCAGACAATATAAACGGGAGTCTGCCGAGATTTCCCCAACGCATGGGCTACGATTTTACAAAACCCTGTTTATATCACTTTCAAGTAAATCAAGGCGGCTGGAAGTCTCTCCTTTTTCCTCTGTGGTGAAGGGTCGGTCTTTTATCCGTTGCAAAAATTCCCTTCGGATGTCATCTAATCTCAATTGGAATTCCCTTCCCTGGACACGCGGCAATCTTCCGATCAGTATCCCATCGTCGATCCTCCTCTGGAGCACGATCATCCGATCTTCGAGTCTTGTCTCATCGATTCTTGAAGGATAGGCGCGTACCACCTTAACCTCCTTCTCCATATCTTCCAGTTTCGTGAGAAGGGGTACCCATTCCTCCTGTGTGGTCGTTCTTTCCCTCAGCACCGTATAATCCCTTCGGAGATTATCAAGTTTTGCCACAAAATTCTGAGCCTCCTTAGGGGTTAATTCACCAGATCCCAACCCATTGCCAATCTCCTGTTGAAGCAAAAACATTCGATCCTCAGTTCTTCTTTCATTTTCCGGCCATCTCTGAGAAACCGAAGCACACTGTACCAGAACGGTCATCATCCCCAGAACAATTGCGATAAGCAGTATCTTTTTCTTAAAAAACCCTCCTTGCAAAAAATCAATTGCCTTCATCTTTCCTTTCCTCCTTTCCTAATTGTACATCGAAATAAATTTCCCAGAATGTTTATTCGGGGAACTTATACTTCAGCCATGTATGTTGGGTTTCGTTCCTCGGCCCAACCTATTCATACCTGACCCCACAAAATGGTCACTAAGATTTTCGGCCGCGAATGATCCTAAGCAAGACGACCACGATGGCGATCACCAGAAGAATGTGAATGAGACCGCTCATGGTAGTGGAAGTGACTAGACCCAGTATCCACAATATGACCAGAACGGCAACGATAGTGTAAAGCATAGCAATTCTCCTTTCTTTTTTTGGTTAAGTATTTAGATTTTTAGTCTTGATTTTTTGACTATAGTAAACGCAATAAATATGGTTACAAGCAAATGTCATTGCGAGGGCGATAGCCCGAAGCAATCTCGAAGGTTTGGATTGCTTCGCTGTCGCTCGCAATGACAACTTTCTTATTGCGTTCACTATACTCTGGCGTCTTTTTGTGCAGTTTTGAATATTTGAAGCAGACTATTAATTCCATGCTTGAATTCTCATCGACAAAGTGCATTATCAAAGAACAAAATCCTTGCTAATCACTTTGGACGTTTGCCTGCTCCGATAATATAGCATAAAAGGAAACCACTAACGGCAGCAATACCTACAGCCAACCATGGATTGGAACGAACCCTCCTATCAATTTCCGTCCCTATTTCTTTCGTTTTCTCCTCTCCCTTAGCGACAGCCTCTTCCAAAGTTTTCCGTGTTTTTTCTATCGTTTCCTTGCCCCTGTGTGTTGCTCCACTTATAATCTCTTTGAGATTTGAATATTTTTCACTAATCAACCGATTAATCTCATCACTACTTCCTTTTAATTCCCTATTCAGCAATCCAAGCGCTTCGTCAATTTTTAATATGTCTCCCGCATTTTCTTTAGTTTGGTTATCCATAGTGCCATCTCCTTTCTCATTTAACGTTAAGGACTTTCAATCCCCGTTTACACGAGGACGAATCTTTTGTGATTCCCCTCTAGAAAGAGGGGACTTCGTCGTGAGCGCCCAGTCGAACGATAAAAAGGTGTGTAGGTTTGCCGCAACACACTCCCAGCCCCTATGGTAGGTCAGGCGTCCTCGCCTGACATTATGATGACAAGCGGGGACGCTTGTCCTACCAATGAGGGGAGCTTAAAAGTCGCTGCCGAAGGCAGCCTAATTTATTTTTTATCTTCAGAAACCGTACCCAAAACTTTTTGTATCAATGTATTTGCTTTCGAAAATTTCATCCAAAATCTCTGTGAAGCAAAGTAAAGAAGAACCCCTAGTGGGGTCAGAAAATAGAAAATACCGAGTGAAAAGATAACTAACGCTTTTACTTCTTTACTCAAAGGAAAATAATAAAGAAACGCTACATGCAAAAATATAAAACCACAGATCATTACAACTAAACTCAAAATTAAGAGAAATATACCGATGCATATTCGCCGTATAAATCTTATGGCTTTGATGTAGTAAATCACTGCCTTAATTTTAATTTTTGCAAAACTTATGAATGTTTGTTTATCTTGTTTCACAAGGTCCGTTAAAATACACAAAATAAGATTGTAAAACATGTTTTTGGTCTTCATAATTTTCTCTTACCTGTCTTTAATTCTGCGCTTGGTGGTCTTGATACTCGGCGGGCTCAATTAGTTGCACACAGTTTATTGGATCTCGAACGTACTGATAACCCTGTAAATTGTAATGACAATGACCGCTTTCAGTTAAGTTAGAAAGTCCCCTCTTGGGAGGGGATTTAGGGGTGGGTAAGGCGGTAATTCGTGAAATATTCACGACCCTTGTCCTCGTGAAAACGGGGAAAGGAACCCACCCCTAACCCCTCCCAAGAGGGGAATAATCCATGCCACCCTGTAACCCGCATAAATAAAATGAAAATCCCTATACAATAAAATCCGAACCCGGCTGTAAAAGAATTCCGGGAAAGAATTACCGTCCTTTCCCATACCCGTACAAGAATTATTTGAAATGTGAAGCAGCATCGTTATAAGAATTCTTCAAATTTTCCAGGGCTGCATCCATTCCAAATTTAACATCCTCCCAGGCGTCCGCGCTTTTCGATTTGAGATCATTTAATTTATTTTGTGCTTCTCCTTGCTTCTTTCGTAATCCTTCAATTATCTCATTGTACTTGGCCTTGATATCTGTCCCTGCTTGCTCGGCCTTTGACTGTAAGCCTTTTATCTTATCATTGAGGTCGTTCAATGTTGATTCAGCATCCTTCTGGTATTTCTCTTTTTCCTGTTTTAGGTAAGTTTTTGTCGTTTCAAGAGCTTCCCCTGTTTCACGTTTGACATCCTCTGGCGACGCCTTGGTTTCTATTTTTTCAGGCGTCTTCTTGCTATTGTTACAAGAAGTCATAAAAAACAGAGGGACACATATTGCTACCACAAATTCAATCTTTTTCATACTTTTACGTCCTTTCTGGTGCAGCGCACCATTAAAAATCATCTGACGTTTGTAACAAGTTCAGCACCCCCACCTGGCCTCCCCCCTCCCCCTTTCTCCCCCTCAGTGAGGGGGACAGGGGGAGGAAACGTTTCCCCGATCTGAGTCGAGGACAAGTTTTTCCCCGCCCCTGGTGGGAGGGGTTAGGGGAGGGGGTGAACTGTTACTAACGTTTAATCAAAAAAAGCGGGGCGCCGATGCCCCGCTTTTTTCTTTTACAGCGAATACCTATTTTTTAATTAGGTTTCGTAACCGTGTTAGCCTCCAATGTTACCGCTGTCTGTGCCAACGCTCTACCATTCCATGATGCACCAGTTCTCACATGTATCGCAGCTTGAGTTAGTATAGTGCCTTTCATATGTGCGGTCGATCCAATTATTACGCCAGCACCTCCGGCAACCTGCCAGAAGATGTTCTTGGCCTGTGCACTGCCGCTCAGTGTTCCCGCCGGTACTGTGGTCGCCGTAAAACCGAACTTTCCCAGATCGAAATAGCCGGCTTCAAGGGCAAAATTCTTTTGAACTGGTACCCGCCAAAAAGCTTATAGCCGGTGTCGCGGTTGTCATCGACCATTGAGGTCGTGGTCATGCCCGCTCCCAGCAGGCTGCTGGTGATCCGCGCGTCGTCGATTTTCGCTCTCGACTGGGGCCAATGTTGGCTCCGGCGTACCAGCTTGAATCGTCAGCCGCTGCGAACGGGCTGGCGATGACAGCGCACCCCACCAAACCCAGCGTCCCTACGGTTTTAACTACTCTTTTCATGTTTTTCTCCAGAAGTTGCGGTGAATGGTTACTGACAATTAACTTTAATCTTGTTAAGCAATAAAGGTCGGCAGCAATGACGCTGCCGACCTTTGTTTTAATGCCTCATGCCATTACGGGACGATATCTTCCAAAGCGATGCCGCCATTAGTAATACCGACCAGCACAACCACCAGGTCAGCGGTACCGTCTGCATTCGTGTCCTTGAACAGATACCCGTTAGTAACATCGAACTCGAACGCGTACAGCACAGTACCATTCAAGGCAATGTTGGCCGCAGCGAGCGCAGCCGCAAAGTCAGCAACCGCTACGCCGGCCTCAGCATAGTTGGCAGCTCCACCAGCCAGACCCATCTTCAGATCGTCGTTAGCAGCAGTAAAGTTAGTGATGCTATCCGCTGTGGCAACAGTAATGCCGGTATCGCCATTAGCAATCACGATATGGTCTATCGAAGCATCAGTGGCAAGGGTGATGGTATCGGCACGCGTACCAGCGGTAATGGTGTTACCATTAGTCGACGCAGCAGTACCAGAAGCAGTGATGGTAATGGTATCGTTGCCCGTACCAGTAGTAATCGTATTGCCTGGGGCGGCGTCTCCCGATGTTAGCGTCACTCTGGCAACGACTGCGTCACTACTGGTAATAGTCCGCGAACCTGTTGTGGCTATTGATGTCACCGTGGTAACACCTGTACCAGTAGTAATCGTCTGAGGACCTGTAGTGGATGTTGTTGCGAGTATTGTAGCCCCGGCAAACGAACTCGTGTTAATCGTCATTTCACCGGTGCTGGATGTCGTATCCAGATCTACACCTGCCGCACCGAATGCGCCATAAAAGTTGGGTTTTGCTCCGGTAATGGTTTGCGCGCCAGTAGTTGTTGTGTTAATCACAATCTTGTCGAAACCGGTAACACCAGCGAATAACAGGTCATTCAGTATCAGAGCAACAGTAGTGACTGGGGTGAGTTCCAGTCTGTCTAAGCCATCGCCACCATTGAAAATGTCGCCACCCTGGAGTGTGCCATCCGCGGGGGTGTTTTGGTCAATTGTACCGGTGACTATGTCGTCATTACCGGCAAGGCCAAGGGAGCCGGTGGTATCCCCACCACCAGCGGTGAGCGCGACAGTGACGCCAGTAGTATCGTTTTTCAAGATCGTACCCGTGCCCGTCACGTTAGCCACCAGACTGGTGCCGGAGAACTGCACGGGAACCGTCTCATCGGGCTCGGCAGTGGCATCGCTGTTAACCGTGATGGATACGGTAGCAACTGTTCGTCCTGTGACAAAAGTGACCGTTCCTGTGGCGGCTACGAAGTCACCAGGGGATTGGGCAATACCCGTGAGGAGCGTCGCATAATCGACCGTAACCGCCTCGGTCGGCGCGCTACCAAGCGTCAGCGTGAAGGTCAGCGCTTTTGTGCCGGCAGCAGGTTCGGTAATGCTGGGCGCATTAGCAGTGAGCGTGAGCGTGCCTCCGCCGCCACCACCGCCGCCACCACCGCCACCACCTCCACCTCCACCTCCACCTCCAGTTCCCTGG
>Ga0209324_10001892_pt1 | contig 14531 bp, 18 predicted proteins | sample Rifsed19ft3_FD_184015 | JGI IMG/M metagenome (GOLD analysis project Ga0209324, IMG submission 184015) | Soil microbial communities from Rifle, Colorado, USA - sediment 19ft 3 (version 2) | ecosystem: Environmental > Terrestrial > Deep subsurface > Rock core/Sediment | place: Rifle, Colorado...
TCCAACCAGCAGCCAAGGCGCTCAGTCATAGCTTCCCATTCTTTAATATATTTAAAAACGCTTTGGCGACAATGTTCATTGAATCGAGCCACTCCATATTCCTCAATTTGAGCCTTACTGGTAAGGCCAAGAGAGCTCTCCACCTCCAACTCAACGGGCAAACCATGGGTATCCCACCCCGCTTTTCGCGGCACATGGTAACCCTTCATTGTCTTATACCGGCAAACAACATCCTTATATAGACGAGACAACACATGATGGACTCCCGGGCTGCCATTAGCTGTAGGCGGACCTTCATAGAAGGCGTAGTGTGGTCCTCCTTTTCTTATCTCGATACTCCTGTTAAAAATTCCCTGCTCTTTCCAGAAGCGGAGGATATTTTTTTCCAGTTGAGGGAAGTTGACCTTAGTATTTACTTCTTGAAACATGGCTAAATTAATTCCCCAAAGTATTTGGGACTTTTTGTGGACCCCAATAAATCTGGTCTAAATATTAACTGGGTACCCAAGGAAATCGCAAGATTTTCTTGGGTTTGTTTAATCTTGTTTCGGTAAAATAACTACCTTCCTATTCTCATCCTCACCTATGCTCTGAGTTGTTACATCGGGATTATCAGTCAAAGTCAAGTGGACAATTCGACGTTCGTCGGCAGGCATTGGCTCCATAGTTATGGCATGACGGCTTGATTTCACCTGCTCAGCTAGATATAAGGCTAATCTTTGCAAGGACTCATGACGGCGTTTTTTGTATCCAGCAACGTCAACTTTTAACGGCAGCCAGGCCTTTAACCGTCCAGCTACCATGAGCTTGGTAATATATTCTAAGCAAGCTAGGGTCTGACCTTGCCGTCCAATCAAGATACCTAAATCGTCACCCTTGATATTTAGAGTTAAAGGTGTCTCATCGGATAGCACTTCAACATTGCCTGTTACACCCAGCAATTCAAGCAGTTTATCTAAAATTTCTGTGACTACCGAAGCTACATCTTTTTCCGGCAGGGTTATTGGAATCACCCTGATTAAAGCCTCTTTGTCTCTTCGTCCTAAAATCCCCGATTTCCCCTCTCTAATAACCTCTACCTCAAATTGTTCCCGGCTTAGCCCCAGCTGAGCCTCTGCCTTCTCTATTGCCTCTTCTACTGTCGCAGCAACTATCTCAATCGGTTCCATAGGCCTATTTTCCTTTAGCAATTTGCTTTATTACCAGTACAATTTGCAATCGCCTCTACAACGCTAGGTCATTTTCCCTTCGCTGAGCTTGACGGAAATGGAGAACGGAATTTAAGGTAACCCCAGCCACCAGTGACGAAATATTGGGTTATAATACCAATTATATTGGAAACAGCCCAATAGAGAGCCAAGCCACTGGGAAACATCAAGGTTAAAAAGCCGAACATGAGGGGCATCATAAGCAACATCATGTTGTTTGTGGAAGCTTGCCTGGGGTCAATGGCTGGTGCTTGGGTCATCTTCTGCTGTACCCACATTGTGCCACCGACTATGATGGCTAGAAAAAAATCACCCCGGCTTCCTAAATCAAGCCACAAGAACTGGCTATTTAAAGGAATCGCCTGACTCACTATATTCCACGAGTAAAGACGCTGAGCTAGATCAAGTAAGTTCTCCGGCGTGGTAGCTAGAGCTCTCATAATGGCTTGATAGAGGGCAATCCAGATAGGAAACTGAACCAACATGGGCCATAAGCAGCCCAGAGGGTTCACCCCAGCTTCCTTATAAAGCTTCATCATCTCCTGTTGAAGTTTTTGCTGATTTTTTCCATATTTCTTTTGTAGTTCTTGCAACTTCGGCTGCATGTCCTGCAAAGCTTTGGTGGACTTGAGTTGTCGCTTGTTAAGAGGCCAGGTGATTAGACGTACGATAACGGTAAGGACAATGATTGCTAAGCCAAAATTACCACCCAAAAGATGGCTCAAGGCAATCAGCACATTCAGTACTGGGTTACCTATAATTAAATACCAAATATCTCCGGGACTCATTGTGTGCGACCTTTATTCTTCCCTGGTCAAAGAAATATTCCAACTCAGTTCGCCCTTCTCAATATCCACACCATATAACTGGTTATCTTCACCTCGAATATAAACCAGACCCTCGTGGGCACAAAGAGGCGTCCTTATTTGGGCATTAATGGTTGGTTTATTATCATTTTCTGGATTTTTAATTTGCTCGCCCTCACCAGTCTCGGGATTAATGACATACACATTGCCTGACTCATTAGCTATTATTAGCAGGTTATCCATCAAAACAGGTGAGGAAACTATGGGAGTAGCCTTCCCTTGCGCGTCCGTGCTTTCAAACTGCCATAATTCCTCCCCTGTCTCAGCACTAATAGCATAAAGTTTGCCATCGAGACAGCCAGCATAAACAATGCCTTCATTGACTATAGGAGACGCCCAGAACCAATTACCGGCTGGGTTCTCCTGGGGAAATTTCCACATTGATGATATATTACTACCTATTCCTATGGCATAAAGATGATGGTCGAACGAACCAACGTAGATAGTGTCTGCGTCAATCACTGGTGAAGAAGCAAAACCAGCCTCTGATTCGAAAAACCAATCTAATAATTCGCCTGTTTCAGCCGATAAAGCATAGATATGACCATCAAAAGTGCTGACATAGAGAGTATCCCCCACAACTGCGGGGCTTGTCCAAAGCTTGAGTCTCTCACCTAAAGGGTCAGATTTCCACTTAAGGTCACCATAAGTTGTATCCAGAGCATAAACCCTACCATCCGAGCTGCTAATATAGATAGTTTCATCAGCTATAACTGGGCTCCCCACAATGGCTCCCATTGAACCAGTTCTGGGGTAAACCCACCTCTCGGTGCCTCGGTCTATGGTTAGGGCGTATACCTGGCCACTGTATGTACCAACGTAGACTAGATTACCAGCCACTATCGGCGTGGTATATATAATAGAGGTGATAGTGTGAGTCCATTGTTCACTTTGAGTCGATGAATTTATCGCCACCACTCTGCCATCTGTGGTGCCCACATAAATGACGCCATCATGAACTGTGGGTCCCGACCACCCCCCCTTTGGCTGAGCTGTGCCGGTACAAGAAACTAGTATCAAGGGCAAAAGAGCAATTACAACAAGGAACAATATCTTTGGTTGCTTCATTATTATAACTAAGGTATTGGGTCGTAGCCACCTTCGGAGAAAGGATTACAGCGAACTAGCCTCTGGGCTGCCAGCCAGCTACCTCGGGCAAACCCGTATCTTTTAATTGCCTCAAAAGCATATTGAGAGCATGTAGGCTGGAAACGACAAACAGAAGGGATAACCTTCGAAATTGTGTTCTGGTACAATTTAATTAACCCCAGAGTTACTTTAGTCATTCGTTGCTCTCTAACAATTGCGCCCGAGTCAAAAGTTTGGTTACTGAGCTCTCTAGCTGGTGATAGTCAGTATTGACTGCTACAGACCGAACAATGAAGACAATGTCCCATCCCGGCCTCAGCAATTGCTGCTTCATTATTTCCCTGAGTAATCTCCTCAAGCGATTACGCTGCACCGCCTTACCTACTTTTTTGGTCACGGAAAAACCATATCGGCTTAGATTTAAAGTATTGGGCATTGCCTTCATCATTAACAAGCTAGTTGACCATACTTTGCCTTGTCGATAAACTAAAGTATATTGTGCTCTATTAGTTAAAGATCGAGGCTCCTTCACAGGACAGATTTAAACTGGAGTCAGCCTATACCTCCCCTTAAGGCGCCTCGCTTTAAGCACTTGTCTTCCACCTCGAGTGGCCATTCTAGCCCGAAAACCTAAGCTGCGCCTTCGGGGAATTTTCTTCGGTTGATAAGTCCGTTTTGGCATTCTTCAACCTGTCTAATGAGATAGACCGGCGCCTCCTGTTTTCCAAATATGCCTTGGTGAGTAAGGTAACATAGCGAGATAACGAGCCCTCTTTATAGCTTGTGCTAAGCTTCTTTGATGTTTAGCACAAGCTCTGCTCCTCCGCCGTGACATAATCTTACCCTGGCTGGAAATATAGCGGGATAACATAGAAGCGTCTTTATAGTCTATTTTCATATTTCCCTTGCAAAAGGGACAGAATGCTGGCTTGGCGATGAAATTCCTCGTACCTCTTACTCTTCCAGTATTAGTTACTCTTCCAGTATTAACCAAAGTTTCCTCTCCTTTATTTTAGTCAAAGGGTAAATCTTCAGGCACAAGCTCCCCTTCCTCAGGAAGGGAAACCGGAGCTCGTCTATCAAGGAAAAGTACACGGTCTGCAGTCACCTCAAGGCTGGTACGCATCTGCCCATCCTGCCCTTCCCAACTGCGAGCGTGCAATCTTCCCTCAACGTAAACTTGCTTCCCCTTGCTTAAAAATTGATTACACTGCTCAGCTTGCTTGCCCCAAACGCTAACCCTAAACCAGTCTGTTTCCTCCTTGTTCTCTCCGGCGGAAGTAGTGTAACGACGATTAGTAGCCATACGAAAAGAGGTAACCGCCTTCCCATTAGGTGTATATCTCATCTCTGGATCAGAACCTAGATTGCCAACGAGTATTACTTTGCTTAAGCTTGCTATATCAATCACCCGCCTTTACCACAAGACATCGTAGGATATCTCCCGAAGCGCTAATTTCTCTTTCAAGTTCCTTAACTGACTTTGGCATTAACTTAAAGCGAGCTAGAATATAATCAGCTTCAATAAATTTCCTTACAGGGTAAGCCAGCTTTCTTCTTCCCCAATTTTTTATCTCTTCCACCGCCCCACCACGACCATTAATTGACTGAGTCACCTTGTCTACAATTTTAGCGACTCCCTCTTCGCCAAGTTCGGGACTAATTATAGCCACCAGCTCATAATCATACATGTCTAGATTTTATACCACAGGCGATAAAATGGCAACAGGGCCGATATTTTGGTAGTGTATCATTTTGAAATCTTCGACCCTTGACATTATGCTAAGCGCTTTGCTATTCTTAAAATATGGCTAAAAAGAAACGGGATTACGATTTTTCAGTTAATGCCTTGCGAGTAGTTAGAGAAGCTACGGGTGATACTGAGTATAAAGCTACTGGTAAAAACCCTGCTGCCGTAGCTCTCGGTAGGTTAGGCGGTCTCAAAAGAAGTCAACAACTAACACCCGAACAACGCAAGGAACTCGCTCAAAAGGCTGCTAAGGCACGTTGGGAAAAGAAAAGCTAAAAGATAGGAGATTAATAGTGGAAATTAACTTTAAATTTGATGATAAACCACTAAGAGAACTTCAAAAGAAAGTCAAGGAGTTAGATGGTGAAAGGAAAGTAGCACTATCAGAATTACTCCCCGATGATTTTATTAGGCAATACACTAATTACCAAACCCTTCAAGAAATGATTGATGCAAGCGGTATCAAAAACACTGAGGAAATTGGAAATAAGGAGTTTTCTAAATTTATTGCTGCTCACACCCAATTTCCTACTTGGGAGAAAATGTTGCAAGTCGCTGCTACTAGCTATTACAAACGGCAACTTGGTTTGTAGTTCCTGCCTTATAGCCCTCATTACTTTTAAGAACTTTATAGAATCCTTAGCATCAATATTTACTACAACCTTCAATTTTGTTACATCCATTTATCACATTCCTAAAATTTTCCGCCAAAATGACCTATTCTCTATTGACATTATGCTAAGCGTTTAGTATAATATAATCAAATAGGAGATAAGGAAATGAATAAACTAAATCTAGAACGCAAGGCACAAGTCATAAGGACACTCTGTGAAGGCAATTCAATACGCAGCACTGCCCGCATAACTGGTACAGCCGTTAATACGGTTGTTAAACTCCTTAGAGAAGTAGGTGCTGCCTGTCTAGAGTATCAAGATAAAACAATGCACAATTTACCTTGCAAAAAGCTCCAATGTGATGAAATCTGGAGCTTTGTTTACGCAAAGGCTAAGAATGTACCAGAGCGACATAATGGCGAATTCGGCTATGGCGATGTCTGGACATTTACAGCCATAGATGCCGATACAAAGTTAGTTCCTGCTTGGTTAGTCGGGTTAAGAAACGAAGCTTCTGCTTATGAGTTCCTTAACGATTTAAAGAACAGACTAGCAAACAGAGTCCAACTTACTACTGATGGACATGCAATGTATTTAGAAGCAGTTGAACACGCCTTTGGTGCAGATATAGATTATGGAATGTTGGTTAAATTATACGGGCAAGAACCTGAAGGTGGAAAACGTTACAGCCCTGCTAAATGCATAAGTTCCCAAAAGCATACTATACAAGGCAAGCCTGATTCTGGAGCGATTTCAACAAGCTATATAGAGCGCCAGAATCTTACAATGCGAATGAGCATGAGACGATTCACGAGATTAACTAATGCCTTTTCAAAGAAGTTGGAAAATCACGAATATGCTTTAGCTCTTTACTTTATGCATTACAATTTCGCTCGCCCACACAAGACTTTAACTAAACCTTATTTCAAGACACCAGCAATGGCAGCAGGTTTAACTAATCATGTTTGGACGATTGCAGAGATTGTTAGCCTAGTGACCACCTCTAGTAAGTAACCATGCTATGATGGCGCCAAGTAAGGTAAAGATGCCAGCCACAATCACCAATTGCCATTGTTCCTTACTACGCCATTTTCTATCAGCCTCTTCCCTCTCGGTCTGCCATTTTTGCATCCTTTCCCTATCCATCATTTCTCTATGTTCCTTTGGAGTAAACCCTTGTTGCCATTTTGTAAATAGTTCGCATTCTCGTTCTTCATTAATAATTGCTAAAAATCTTGCTGAGTTTTGTCCACTAATCCCTTCAAACAAATCAATTAGGTCATATTTCTGCACAAAACAGATTGGATATTCTTTATGTCTTGGATAACCAATTTCCTTCCCGGATATTATCTCATTAGGGGAATTTCCACTTCTGCGGAATTCCTTCTCCACTTCTTCCAGATTACGTGTGTTAATATTCTTTGCTGCCAGGAATCCACACTCTGAACATTTGGACATGTTGCACCCCCACTTAGAAGTGCAACCATATTAACAGAAAAAATAAAAAACCGAGAAGTCAAAATAATACACTACCGATATTTTAGTCGCCTACTATATCTGCCAGCTAGAATGTTAGGTAAAGCCAATGCTATAATCCCATCGATGAGACTGTCTGAGTTGGGAGAATTTGGCCTAATTAACCTGATACGCAGCAGCATTAGATATTCCGGACGCACGCCGTGGCAAGAAGTCTTGGTGGGCATTGGTGATGACGCGGCTGCTTGGCAAAGTGATAATCGCATTCAATTAGCTACTACAGATACTCTGGTCCAGGATGTACACTTCGACCTAGGCGTCATTAGCTGGGAGGAATTGGGCTGGAAAGCACTGGCAGTGAATCTAAGCGATATAGCCGCCATGGGCGGTATTCCCAAGTACGTTTTGCTTTCTCTGGCACTGCCTGGCGAACTGGAAGTGGCAGACATATCCAAGTTTATCAACAGCATGATGCATCTAGCCGGGGAATTTGGAGTGGCTCTGGTTGGGGGTAATGTAGCCACCGCTCCCAATGTAGTTATCACGGTAACAATCATAGGCTGCTCAAAAGGCAAAGCGATGCTTAGGAGGTCAACAGCTTCTTCTGGTGAGCAAATAGCTGTCACAGGATATCTGGGATTATCGGCAGCCGGCCTGGAAATGCTCAAGGGGAAAGCCATCTCAGATCCCGAAGTAAGCAGTATCTTGAGACGAGCTCACTTTAGGCCCGTGCCAAGAGTAGAAGAGGGGCAAATATTAATCGAACAAGGAGTTAAAACTGCTATAGACATAAGCGATGGACTTATTGCTGACCTTGATCACATATGTGAATCTAGCAAAGTCAATGCTAAGATAAAGATAGAACAAGTGCCAGTGCATCCTGTAGTCACAGCAAATTTCCCTAACCATCAGGAGCTGGCTTTATGTGGTGGAGAGGATTATGAGCTTCTTTTTACTGCTGATGAGGCTATTGTTGCCCGGGTTAAGCAAGCTCTCAACTGCCCGGTGACTGTAATCGGTGATATCACAGAAGAAAAGTTACCAACACGAGTGACTCTGGTGGATGGCAAGGGAAATATCATCCCTTACAAAAAAGGAGGCTGGGAACACTTTAAATCAACCCCGGAAATTTGAAATGTAGAATCTTATTTGGGTGGTTTAAGAATGGAGTCCCTGAAGTTAAATTCGCATAGCCCTGAACAAACTCAGCTTCTGGGAAGCTACCTAGGGGAACTAGCGCAAAAAGCTGATGTTTTCCTTCTCGTAGGTGAGTTAGGAACGGGTAAAACTTGTCTGGTTCAAGGCATTGCTCGCGGGCTGGATGTAAAAGAGTATGCCTTCAGTCCCTCTTTTGTCATCCTCAGAGAGTATCATGGCCGACTTCCCTTGTACCACATTGATTTCTATCGCTTGGATCACATTGAGGAAATTGCTGACCTGGGGCTAGAGGAGTATTTTTATGGCGATGGAGTTTGTGTGGTCGAATGGGCAGAGAAAGGGCTGCAGGTGTTACCCCGGGATAATTTGCTTATCACCGTACACTATATTTCTGCCTCCCCGACAGGGCGGTCTATTTGCCTGAAACCTCAGGGCGAGCGCTACCAAGAACTAATAGAACAACTCAAAAAAGAGAAGGAATTGTGGCCCTGAATACGAAATGCTAAACCTTGTGACTTTTGCTCTTTGCATTTAAATTTTGGATATGGAATTAGCTATAGATACTTCATCCAATATCGTCAGCATTGCCTTGTCTCATAAAGGTGAGATACTAGCTTCGCTAACCTGGAAAACAACACGAAACCATACAATAGAACTGTTGCCGAATTTAGTTTGCTTGTTACAACAGGCCAAGGTGGAATTAGGCTCTACAGAAGCAATCATTGTGGCTAGAGGTCCAGGAAGTTTTAATGGGCTCCGAGTAGGCATAAGCACTGCTAAAGGGCTAGCTGCTGCCTTGAATATTCCTTTACTTGGTGTAAACACCTTAGAAGCTGAAGCTTATCCCTTTGCCTTTACTGAGTTACCTCTGCGCCCCGTTCAAAAGGCTGGTCGCGAGGAAATAGCCACGGCTCTTTACCGGCAAAAAGATAATGAATGGCAATGCCTGGAGGCAGAAAATCTAACCACCGTTAAAACTTTGTGCCGTCGGATTAAGCAAAAAACGCTTTTTTGCTTAATCCGACGTCCTGATATAGTAAGGGAAATACAGCAAAACTTGGGCAGGCGGGCTATAATTTCCCGAAGTAATAGCCTGTCTCGAGCTAGCTCTCTGGCTATATTAGGTTGGCGAAAATTGAGCAGAGGAGAACAAGATGACTTGGCTACCCTTCAGCCATTATACCTTCGTCCCCCTAATATAACCAAGCCTAAGGAGAAAACACCCTTTTTGTCACCACAAGCGGAGCGAGGGAGGCTAAACTAACCCAAGAAAATCTTGCGATTTTATTAGGGACTCAGTTAAGATTTAGAATAAATTTAGCGGGGTTAATTTAGGAAATGGAAGTTCCCAGATTAGATGTTGAGAACACAGCAAGGCTTTGTTTTGCCTGTAGCCAGGAGAACCCTATAGGGCTAAAGTTGAGACCTGTTCACGATGGGGAAAAAGTCACCGCGGAGTTCACCGCTGGGAAATTTCATCAAGGCTGGAATGACGTAGTCCACGGTGGTATTCTCTATACCCTCCTCGATGAAGTAACTGCTTATGCCATGCTTTGCCACGGTATCGAGTTTGGAGTTACTGCCAAGAGCGAAATAAGATTTAAGCAGGTAGCACCCCTCAATGAGCCAATCCAAGCCTCTGCTTGGGTCACTAAACTGACAAAACGGCTAGTAGAAGCTAAAGGAGTGCTTACTCTTAAGGATAATACAGTCATAGTTGATGGCGATTTCTTATTCTACGTCTGGAGACAGTCCAAAAAGGCAATCCTCTGGGACATGGATGGAGTTATTGCTGATTCCGGTGCCTTCCACTTTGCGGCCTGGCAAGAGACCTTTGCTAGAAGAGGGATAAAATTCACCAAAAAAGATTTCATCAAGCTCTTTGGCACCAGAAATGACTTCATAATTGGCAGCATTATGGGCCAGGAACTCCCTGAAGTCGATGTCAAAATCATGGTTCAGGAGAAAGAAGAAAATTTTCGACGGAAGGCAACAGGAAGCGTCAAGCCATTTCCCGGGGTAGTAAGGTTGCTGAATGCCATAAAGAAAGGGAATTTCAAACTAGGCTTGGTTTCTTCAGCGCCCAAGGAAAATATCGACCTGGTTCTCAGGGAGCTTGATTTGGAGGGAATTTTTGATTGTGTTGTTTTTGGTCAAGAAGTATCCGAAAGCAAACCCAGTCCCCAGATATATCTTTTAGCTGCCAAGAAACTGGGAGCGACACCTAATGATTGCGTGGTAATTGAGGATTCCCCTCTGGGAGTCAAAGCAGCCAGAACTGCGAGGATGAAATGCCTGGCCGTAGCCAATACACACCCCCGACAAAGGCTTGAAGAGGCTGACAAAATAGTTGACTCCTTAGAAAATATGGATTTGATTACCTTGCTCACGAGAGTTTAGAAAGGAGCCAGGATAAAGAAGAAGGAGATTAAAATCATGGAGAGAAGTTTAGTTCTTATCAAACCTGATGCCATACAACGGGGATTGGCTGGGGAAATCATTTCTCGTCTGGAAAAGAAGGGGCTTAAAATTGTAGCTATGAAGATGTTGCATATGGATAAAAATTTGGCCCAACGCCACTATGCCGTTCATAAAGGAAAAGCTTTCTTTGACGATTTGGTAAATTTCATTACTTCTAGCCCAATCATCGCCATCGTCTTCCAGGGTAAGAATGCCGTAGAAATAATACGGCGAATGATGGGAGAAACTGACCCAGCCAAAGCCTCCAGTGGCACTATCAGAGGTGATTTTGGCATTGATATTGGACATAACCTAGTACATGGCTCTGATTCACTGGAAAATGCCTCGAAGGAAATAGGCTTATTCTTTTCAGTGGAGGAAATTTTCAACTATGACCGGGAGCTAGATACTTGGATCTACTGAATTCTAACTACGGGGATTGCCTTGTCCCATAATTTATCCAGTTGATAATAATCCCGCTCTAGCGGGGCAAATATATGAATAATAACCGAGCCAAAATCAGCAAGCATCCAACCTGAGTCAGGAGTTCCTTCGTTATGATGAGGTATGACGCCTTTAGTTCTCAGAACTTCATCAATACCCTGCCAGATAGCTTCAACATGCCGCTTGGTATCTCCAGTGCAGATAACAAAATAATCCGCGAAGGAGCACACGGCGCTAACGTCCAGCATAGCAATATCCCTTGCTTGCTTCTCAGAAGCAAGTTCGGTAGCTAAGCGCGCTATTTTCTCTGCTTCCAGAAAGGCACTAACCTCCTTTTATAATTATACCACTTATGGCAACATCTGACCAAGACCATATTGCCATATATATTTTGCATATAATGCCCCCCTCATTAGAACTCTACTGTAATACTACTCCACTTGCAAATTTGAGAATGAATTTTTTCAATTTGCAATATATTTGCTATAATTAAAACGAGGATAAAGATATGCAAACAAAATGGCGGCGCAGCAATTTTTTTTACCTACTGCTTCTAGTAGTAGTAGGGGCTCTGATATTTGCTCGCATATTGTCTCCTGCTGGGCCTAAGCCAGTAAGTCTGTATGAATTTGTCGAGATGACGAAACAAGAAGGGGCAATTGACACCATAAAGCATGATGGTGAGACCCTGACTGGCGAAAAAGATAAGAAGGCCATAATTACAACGATATTCAGGGCTGATACCGATGCCGTGGTCGGTTATCTGGAAAAGGAAGGGGTGAACCTGCAGGCAGAAGGAATAAAGTTCTATGCTGTAGAAAGTGGCTTTGATTGGGGGTCGATAGCGATAACAGTTATTCTACCCATTGTGCTGCTTGGGGTGTTATTTTATTTCTTGTTCTTCCGTGCCGCCCGCGGCGCTGGCACACAAGCTTTCAATTTCAGCAAAAGCCGTGCCCGATTAACTCTTGACAAGAGGCCTGAGGTAACTTTTGCCGATGTCGCTGGAGCAGATGAGGCAAAAGAAGAGGTCCAGGAAGTAGTAGAATTTCTCAAGTCCCCCCAGAAATTCCAGACACTGGGAGGACGCATACCCCGAGGAGTGCTCCTGGTAGGGCCTCCAGGAACAGGTAAGACTTTACTGGCTAAGGCCATAGCTGGAGAGGCTAAGGTACCCTTTTACTCTATTAGTGGCAGCGAATTTGTGGAGATGTTTGTGGGCGTGGGTGCTGCCAGAGTCAGAGACCTGTTTGAGCAAGCCAAGCGTAATGCACCGTGCCTTATATTTATTGATGAAATTGATGCCGTTGGTCGACACCGTGGTGCCGGCTTAGGTGGGGGACACGACGAAAGGGAACAGACCCTCAATCAAATTCTGGCTGAGATGGATGGCTTCGATACCAATGCCAATGTCATCGTCATGGCTGCCACCAATCGCCCCGACATCCTTGACCCAGCCCTCCTCCGCCCTGGTCGCTTTGACCGCCACGTTGTCATTGACTTACCCGATATAAAAGGCCGTAAGGCTATCCTTGAAGTACATGCCAAAGGCAAGCCGCTAGCTAAAGAAGTTGACCTTGAAACTATAGCTAAAGAAACCCCAGGGTTCAGCGGCGCTGACCTTGCTAACTTAATCAATGAAGCAGCCATCCTGGCTGCGCGGCGCGGCCGTAAAGATATCACATTAAAGGAGCTTGAAGAGGCTGCTGACCGCGTTCTAGCCGGACCGGAAAAGAAAAGCCGTGTAATAAGCCCTAAAGAGAAAGAAATAATTGCTTACCACGAAAGTGGCCATGCCTTGACTGCCAGGATGTTACCCAATGCTGACCCTGTGCATAAGATTTCTATTGTCGCCCGAGGAATACTGGGGGGCTGGACACGCTTTCTGCCATCTGAAGACCGTCATTTGTGGACTAAGTCGCAGTTTGATGATAGATTGGCAGTGAGCTTGGGCGGACGTGTTGCCGAGGAAATTATCTTTGGGGAAATGACTACTGGTGCCCAACATGACTTGGAAGAAGCAACTAAGTTAGCGAGAAAAATGGTCACCGAGTATGGCATGAGTGAGAAATTGGGCCCGCGGACTTTTGGTCAAAGGCAAGAGCTTGTCTTTCTAGGTCGTGAAATCAGTGAACAGAGGGATTACAGCGATAAGATAGCTCAAGAAATCGATGAAGAAGTGCATAATATTATTCAGCGGGCCTACGATACCGCCAAGAGAATTTTGACCGCGAATAAAGAAAAACTAAGCCAGCTAGCCCAAGAGCTTATAACCTTGGAAACTCTAGATGAACCTGAGCTCAATAAAATATTTGAAGGCCTAGCACCACAGCCAACTCCCAGCTAAATCAAAAGGCACAAGTCAAGATTCAATTTTTCGATTTTCGTTCAGGGAGTCAAGCTGGCTACTTTCTTTAGCGACAATATCTTCATCTAGCTTAACAAATAGCGGTTGGAGTTGGCGAAGTTTCTGCCCTGGAGGTAAAAACTGAATTTTCCAACCTCCTTCTTTCACAGTACCATCAAATCCCAGGAAGGAATGAAGCTTTTCGGAACTGAAGGGGAGGAAAGGATAAAAAACAGTTTTCAATGCTGCCAGCACAGAGAGGACAGTATAGACGGATTTAGCCGAAGTCTCTCGTTCCGTTTTGATTGTCTTCCACGGAGCTTGTTCATCAAGATAACGATTAGCTTCCTGGGCTAGGGACATAGCCTCCTTGACCGCCTCTTTAAACCCACAACGATAAAGACACTTATCCACACCGTCCAAGGTAACTTCAGCCTCGTGAAGCAAACCCTGGCTGCGTTCATCCAGTTCACCAGGCACAGGCACAGCTCCATCGAAATTGCGATAAGCAAAGGTGAGAACACGATGAGCTAAATTGCCATAGGTGGCTACCAACTCATTATTATTACGACGAAGGAATTCATGCCAGGAAAAATCGCTGTCCCCGGTCTCAGGCATATTCGCCGCCAAAGCATATCTCAAAGGATCTGGCTCATATCGTTCCAGGTAATCGTGGAGCCAGATTGCCCAACCGCGGCTGGTAGAAAGCTTCTTGCCTTCGATAGTCAAAAATTCGTTAGCGGGAACATCATAAGGCAGATTCAGACTATCATAACCCATCAACATCGCCGGCCAAATAAGGGTATGGAAGAAGATATTATCCTTGCCGATGAAATAAAAACTCCTGGCATCGTTTTGCCAGAAAGCTTGCCAGGCGGTATCGTCCCCCTGCAATTTTGCCCATTCCTTGCTTGCCGATAAATAACCAATGACTGCCTCAAACCACACATAAATACGTTTACGCTCAAAGCCCGGTTGAGGCACAGTTACTCCCCAATCCAAATCACGAGTAATAGCTCTATCCTTTAATCCTTCATCTAGAAATTTCCACGTGGTGCTAAGTACATGATGCCGCCAATGAGCCTGCTCTTTTATCCAGGCAGTCAACTGATCCTGGAA